>Ga0316227_1000474_pt1 | contig 57360 bp, 110 predicted proteins | sample TBH18019metaG_FD_206012 | JGI IMG/M metagenome (GOLD analysis project Ga0316227, IMG submission 206012) | Freshwater microbial communities from Trout Bog Lake, Wisconsin, USA - TBH18019 | ecosystem: Environmental > Aquatic > Freshwater > Lake > Hypolimnion/Profundal zone | place: USA: Wisconsin... | reverse complement strand
TGAATTTGGATAGTTGTTTTCGTAGAAATTCATATTGTTGGGCACAAATTTTGTATCGATCCCTGCCATTACTCCTCATCGTCATTTGCCAATTTGCATATGCTAACTTTGATTTCATTTGATTGTCGCCGACCATCTTGACCAATAGCATATGACAGATAAAATGTTCTTTTGCAGTGAGATCAACGAGGTTCTCGAGATCATGGTCGCCTCCTAATCGAAAGCATTTTGGGAGAATATGATGTGTTTCCGAATATCCGATTATTTCTTGTCTATTGATTGCATTCTCGATAATCTTTACATACCAGTTAGTGTATTTGTTTTGTAGACATAGAGAATGAATTTGTTGTATATAAATATTCATGCTGTTGCCCTCCTACGGCAATAGAGCGGTTGGGGACTTCCGATCCCGTGAATCGCAATCGATATATTTATTCTAAATTATTTGTTGACAATCACCTGCACATAATCTAATATTAAGAATATAGAACAGCAATTCAATCGCAAAGAGGTAAAAAATGTCACTCACTTTCGCTCAAGCGGCGCAGGCTACTCCTAATCTATCAACGACTGCAAATGGAATGGTAACATTGGACCATAGTGGTGATCCCTCCACTACTCTGTTCTTTGCCATTGGTGCAAGTCGCGGCAAGGACATCACTGGTGCATTTGCTCGTGCTTATATAGCCGAGCCGGATGTTGCTATGAAAATTCTGTTTTGGGTACGAGATGCTCGCGGCGGTGCTGGCGAACGCGAGATCTTCCGACAGATTGTTCGCAACCTAGAGGTGAATCACCCTGAAAGTCTCATGCGCAATCTAGCACTCATCTCAGAGTACGGTCGATGGGATGATGGATTTGTGTTTGAAACCCCACGATTCAAAATTGCTTATGCCCACTTAATTACCAGAACATTACGCAGTGGTCTAGAATCTAAGAAATTGTTAGAACAACTTCCTTCTATGTCAGAGGAAGATGCTCAGAAGATACTTGATCGCATACCATAATGTGTCTGGAAAAATTACTTGGAGATATGGAAAGACCGCAAGAGCATTTTATTTTTTCCGGTGATTTCCTCTTTATCCCGTTCTCTGTGCGATTTCTCCAAGTCTCCTTCTTTGCGTTGAACTTGCTATAGTATCTATTTTATAACTTCACAGGAAATATAGACATGAGTGCTAAGAAAAAGTTAGAATATATCCTTCGTCAGCAGGTTGCAACCGCAGGGTTAGCATCCAAATGGATGCCTCGTAAGGGCCCAATTGCCAATGATCTGCGCAAGTATCTAAATTTTACACCTAAGGCTTATCGTAAGCTTCTAGTTGAACTAACTAAGGTTGTAGAAACACAGATGTGTGCTAAGGAATGGGATCAGATTAACTATAATCATGTTCCTAGTGTTGCTGCCAATCGTTATCAAAAGGCATTTGGTAAGCGAGATGCTGCACGGTATGGCGAATGGAAGGCAGGACTCAAGACTGGCGAAAGCAAGGTAAATGCATCTGTGCTCTATCCATACGACGTTCTTAAGAGTGTAGGTTATGGTGATCGCGAAGTTGCGCTTGCACAGTGGGAAGCACTGCCAAACTATCTTGGCGACGACAAGATCCTTCCTATGGTAGACGTTAGTGGTAGCATGAGCTGCCAAGTTGGCGGTCAAAAAGGTGTAGGTCTGACTTGCATGGACGTAGCTGTTAGTCTTGGACTTTACATTGCTGACAAGCAGCAGGGTGCATTCAAAGACATGTGGCTAACTTTTACAAGCGACAGCCATATCGACATTCTAAAAGGCGATCTGCTGTCAAAAATGAATCAGATTCGTTGTAATGTTGGATATGACACCAACCTAGAAAGTGCGTTCCGTAGCATTCTCAATGTTGCAGTTGCAAATAAGCTACCTGCTGAAGAGATGCCAAAGTATCTTCTGGTACTTTCCGATATGGAATTCAATCCAGCTTGGATTAATGGTCGCGGCGTAGGTGCATGGGATATGGCCGAAACCATGTTCCGCAACACTGGCTATGAAATGCCTAAACTGGTTTGGTGGAATCTCAATGCACGGCCCGATGCTACAGGCAACAGTCCTGTACGTTTTGACCAGAGAGGTTCAGCAATGGTTAGCGGCTTTTCTCCAAGCATCATGAAGAGTATTCTCGTAGCTAAGAATTTTACTCCACGTGATGTTATGATGGAAACAATCGGAAGTGATCGGTATCAGGCTGTTAAAGCCTGATACTTGTATTATAATCATTTCTAGATGAAGATGACGGATGGAACAAGGTTGTTGAGATCAATAATATTAATAGTTCGGGCTTCTATGCATGTAATATGCAGAAATTTGTAATGGCTATTGAGGCAATGGAGTTTTAAAATGAAACTAACAGATTTTCAACGTAGGAACGAAATTATCCGCGAAGGATATTTTGAAAACTGCAACTATCTTCCCACCAAATTAACGGAATATCCATATGTTTATGTAGACGATATAAGCGATCTACGCAAAAAATATGGACGCCACACTACTGTACGCTGCGATGAAGTTAGGGTTCATTATCGAGAAGAATGCGATTGCAGTGGCGATGAAGTATTTCCCACATATTCAGGAAACTGCGATCTGTGGCATTGTCATCCGGTGGCCATAAAAGAAAAAGATGCCAAAACTAAAGCATTGTTTGCTAGAAAATATGGCAAAGTAGCATATATGAGACGCTACAAATTCAAAAAGAATGCTAGACTTCAAATGGCAAAATATGTTAAAGTTATGAAAATTTGGGGTTGTAACAAATAACAAAGGTAATACTCACATGATTTTGCTTACTATATTTTTACTAGTTATATTGCTGTTGATAAATCCTGAATTTGCTCAACTAATGATTTGTGGTTTGATCGGTATGTTCGTTTTTGCTCTGTTGAACAAATTGATCAACGGTTGAATGTATGAAAATATTCTGGTCTAAATTAGCAGAGTGGATAGGAACATTTTTACTTATAGTGAGCGTTTGCTTAACTGCATTTGACGTTTATCCTCTTAATGCAATTACCGGTTTAATTTCAAATGCATTATGGTTGTTTGTGAGCATACAGTGGGAAAAAGCCAGTTTAACAATTACAAGTTTGATTTTAGTTTCCATCTATGCTATTGGTTTATTGAAACATTTTTTTGTTCCTATGTAGGACTAATGGCTATGACAAGACATAAAATTTTAAATAATGGACAAACCATTCTATTATTGCAGGATGAAATCAAAAAAAATTTGTTCGATGAGGTTAAAATTTCTCGCGTTAAGCTTAATGGACTCAATAAGGCACGTAGAAAAGAGTTAGGTTACTGGTTAAGCAGTCGGTTAGGCAAACCCGATTGTAATAATGGATTTTGGTGGGCAGAAGAAACTAGAGAATGGCTTCTTATATATTTTCGTAACGACGAAGCCTTTGTGCAGTTTTCTTTAATTTATGGCCAATATTGAAAAAAATGCTTATAGATTATTTTTTCTAGTTGACACAATATCAAAATTACAGTATAAAGCATTTACTTAAGCAGCGCAACGCAAGAAGCCCATAGCTTAACTAAAAATGTATAAACTATTAATAAACTGTTCTTTTAAAATTAAATAACATTGGCGGCATAGCGTCGTTATAGGATAAGCAGGGCAAACTGCCCAAAGCTGGAAAGCCTACATACCAGCGCTTGGAAACAAGTCCAACTATGCAAGCTTGAACTTGCCCGAAAGGGTTCTTCATTAACATGGAGAATAGCCTGAAGGTTGGGTTGAGGTCCGAAAGGATAGGTACAGAGCCGATCGGTGAGTACCAAGAGAACTGCAATTCTCACCTTGACATGCAAACCAATCCATAGTGAATAGTTAACGAGTAGTCAAACAAGTCTGAGGTTTCGCAGCCAAAGGCGGTTGGCAATGTCAAGGGTGTTGGGCCGAGAGGAACAAGATCCTAAAACATGGTTGAGTATCTCGCAGAGAAAGACATGAGGTGTGTTGTATTGGGTAAGGCGAAAACTTTATTCAGCAACTAGGGCAGCACATCTTGGTAGGTTGCAATGTAGCTCATTGGTAGAGCATCTGTTTTAAACACAGACTGTAGTTGGTTCAAATCCAATCATAGAAAACGCAAAGACTGCCCCGGGAGTTGGTGAAAATGGTCTAATACCTAGACCGCAAGGTAACTAGGTGATCCAAATGCCGCAAGCAAATGGATCTTGATTAAGGATTTGTCGTAACAGGTTAGCGCTTGTGAGCTGCTCGCAAGGTAGGCGTCAATGATATAGTCGAATAGTCAACTCTGTCACGAGAAATGCCACTCGTAAAAAGGCGACCATGGTGTTGTACCAATATACCGAAAGGGTGTTGGTGGATGAATGGAGAAAGTTGTCCGCAAGACAATGATAATTCCGTGAAGCAGCACTACAAACCATGTAATCTCAGTGGTTATTCCTAAAGGCCCTTACGGGCCTTTACCTATGAATTAAAACTATACTAAATGTAAATTATACACTCTTTAAATACTTCTGCCGCAAACTTTTCGGAGCGTCAGAATGAAAAAACTTGTATTAAGTTTTTGCCTATTGTCTACAGTAGCACTGGCAGCACAACTGCCGGATTATACATTCAAAAATCCGGGATTTAATGGTCAAGGTTATGGAACCTATGAGCTAACCATAGAACAGGAACAATTTTCACGTCAGCAGGCAATTCAGCAGGCATTACAAGCAGCACAACAACAGGCTGCTGCATCTGCACAAAATACACTAGTGAATCAGTTTCTAGCCAACCTACAAAGCAGAATATATGCTCAAATAAGTCAAAATTTAGCCACAGCTATGTTTGCACCTGGTGCAGCAACAAGTGGCAGTATGACTTTTCAAGGCAATACAATTTTTTGGCAAAATCTCGGTACATCAATTAATTTAGTTGTAACAGATAATCTAGGTAACCAGACCACTATTAATGTTCCTCTTGGAACTTTTACATTCTTGCAACCAAGTGGAAATTAATATGCTTAAAGCAATTTTAAACTGTACAGCTATTTCACTAATGTTACTGATATTATCCGGCTGTGCTCTCACACAAAAAGCCGGACAACTAGCCGGAATTGAACACAAGCCTGAAATTGAAAAATCGCTTTTACAAGAAGAACTAGACCAAGTTCCTGCTCCGTTATCAGGCAAACTTGTTGCAGCGGTTTATAATTTTAAAGATTTGACTGGTCAGCGCCGTGCAACTCCTACATTTGCAAGCTTCAGTACCGCTGTAACACAAGGTGCGGAGCCATTTTTAATAAGTGCTCTGCAAACAGTAGGAAACGGTCAATGGTTTGACGTTGTAGAGCGTGTAAATGTAGATGACCTTATAAAAGAACGTACCATAATCAAACAGATGCGAGAAGCCTATGAAGGGAAAAACGCAATACCTTTGCCGCCTCTGCAATGTGCCGGAATACTAATGGAGGGGGGAATAGTTGGATATGACAGTAGTACCGAATCAGGCGGAGCAGCTTATCAATGGTTAGGTATTGGTCCACAAACTCAATACAGTAAAGATACTGTTACTATCAGTTTGCGAGCTGTGTCCGTAGCATCGGGTAAAATTCTAACCGAAGTTACTGTAACCAAAACCATATACAGTACAGCTGATAGTGTTGCAATTTTGAAAACATGGCAAAATGGCACACAGTTTTTCCAAGCCGAGTCAGGCTTAACAATAAATGAACCCGGGACCAGAGCTGTGAAAACCACTGTAGAAGCTGCTGTTATAGAGTTGCTAAAACAGGGTGCAAAAAAAGGTATTTGGAGTTTTCAAACACCCGTAAGTAAATAAAGTCCTACAAAATATACAACTTCAACCAGGTTAATAAGTTAAAACCAAAATTGGAGGTAGTAATGTTCCAAGGAAAATTTAAACATACTGTGCTGCGTTTTCTAACGCTGACTGTAATTCTACTAGGCGCTAATTCTGCTATGGCAGATGACAATAGCATTTACATAAATCAAACAGGTGATAACTCTACTGTTACTATGACGCAGGACGGTAGTGGCAACGTGATTAGAGGTATACAAGGCACTGGAACTGATAATACAACACCAGCAAATATAACCGGCAACGCTAATACGGTAACAGTTCAACAGGTAGGCGCAGGAAATACACTAAATTTAGGACTAACAACAGGCATAGCTACTGGCGGAACATTTGGTGGCGATTTTAGCTATATTGTCACAGGTAACAACGCTCTAGCTACAATAGACAGCAACAATGACGGCCAAGGTATAAGCCAATCAAATTTGATACATGTTAACCAAACGGGTGACAATTCTAGAGCCAATGTAAATGTTCTAGGCAACCTAAACTCAGTTATAGCTACCACAACAGGAGGTTCATATAACTCAGTAACAAGTACCGTGAATGGCGATAATAACTCTCAAAACATAACAGTTTCCGCCGGTGGCAGCAATTCCGTTACCATTAATCAAGGCATTGGAGGAAGTGCTTTACCACAAATTGGCGGTATAAGCGGCTTGGCAAGTACCAACTATAACAGTACAGCTGATGTAACAGTGACCGGTGCAAGCAATAGTGTATCTGTTAAACAAACAGGTTCAACAAATACCACAGTATTATCACTTAACGGTAGCGCCAATACAGCTACAGTTAATCAATCTGCATTGGCAGGTAATACAACTGTTAATATCGCAAGCAGCGGCAGCAATAATCAGTTTTCAATAACGTCTACTAATCACTAAGGAAACAACACTGTGAAACTGCTTGCTAGATTTTTTTGTATAACAGTATTGTCTCTCGCTTGTGTTCCTGCATGGGGTTCAGTTGGATCAATAACCGAACAAGATCAGCAACCATCGCTTATAAAGCGCAACACCACAGAACTTTCTGGTTTATTAGGCACAGGCATTGAAATGGCAGATATTGTAGAAAATACAGTTGGTAAAACCGTTATACAGTTTGTGGATAATACTCTGGTTGAAGTGAATGATCACTCTCGATTAGAAATTGATGAATTTGTATATGATCCTCAGACACCTCAAACTGCAAAACTAGCCTTAAATTTTGCTGCAGGTACGATAAGATACGCCAGTGGGGCTATTGCTCATAATGACCCAAATAAGGTTAACATAAACACTCCAAGTGCCAGTATCAGTGTAAGAGGTACAGACTTTGCAGCTACAGTAGATGAAGTAGGAGCAAGCACAATTATACTGTTACCAAGCTGTCCTCCTGTTTATAGAGACGTAGAAAAAGATTGTAAAACAGGTATTATAGATGTCATAAACGACGCTGCTACTGTTACACTTAATAGGCCTTTTGAAGCTACACGGGTCTTCAATAGATTGGACGCTCCTGTCCACCCTGTGGTATTGCACCTTACAAGCGATGCAATAAACAACCTATTGATTGTTAGTCCACCTGCTGAGATAACAAAAACTATAGCTGCTAACAAGAGCCATACAGCATCGAACATTGATGATAACCTGTTAGATGGGAATTTCCTCAGCGATGTGTTCTCTCTTGTGGGTTCTTATGCATTACAGGCTACAACAAATAGCATACCATTGGAAATTGACGCAACATCCACTGATAATTCTGAGTTGCATAAAATACTTCCAGATTGGAAAAAACAAACAGGGGTCGTTCCGCACCTTGCAACAGAAGATGTTTCTGTTTGCCGGCTAGATTCAAATCAAAATGTACAATGCATTGCTATTCCTAAGTCTCAAAACTCTACTATAGTACAATCACAGGGCTCTGCAAACATACTCAATCGTGTAAATGTTGGTGCAAACACCTACATTACTGTAAAGCAAAACTAATATGAATAAGTCATTGAAACAATTGTTAATTTTATTCTGTTTATGCGAGTTTATAATACCAATGCCCCTGTATGCACAAACAATTGATCAAGTGGCACAATACAATGCTTCTCAAGCAAAAAGATTGGCAGCGACAGACACTTCAGTGGGTGTTAGCAGCACAGGTAATTTCAATCAACTTACTATTCAGCAAATTGGTTATCATCAACAAATATCTGGAAATCAACAAAACGCAGCAGTAATATTGGGTAATGGTAATACAGTTGATATTAATCAAGGGGATGTCATAAGTCGCCAAGGCCAAAGTCTTATAGAGTTGGGTGTAGCCGGAGATTTTAACAGCCTAAACATCAATCAAGGAACTACTACAACAGGTGCATCTTTTGGTAATGATTTAGGCGACCATTATCAAAATCTACAAATATATGGTAGTTTTAATGTTGTTGAGTCAAGTCAAATTGGACAAAATCATTACGCATCAATGAATATCAACGGTAACAATAATAATCAAACGTTGGTTCAAACAGGTACAGGCCATCAAGCATTTACTAGCATTAACGGCAATGACAACAACATAAACAGCTTGCAAAATGGCAACGGCCAACATTTCCTTGACCTGTCGCTTACAGGTGACGGCAACTCTGCTACAGTGGAACAGAGCGGCAACACGCAAAATCGTGCCACGGTTAGTATTATTAATGCAGGTGGCCCAGCTGGTATTAATTTAACACAAACAGGCGGCCAAACGTATAGTCTGCAGACTGTTTGTGTTACACCAGCTGGGTGTGATACAACAACTGTGAAACAAGGAAGATAAAAAGAGGAATCAATGTCCAACTGTAAGCAGCAATATAACTAGAGCGGACACGACAAAAAAACCAAGCCAGCTGGTGAATGCCCAGCGTACAAGAATACCAATAGATAGAATCATTAAGACCGCAAGACCAATTAGTTCAATGGTGTTTTCATCATCTCTGTTCATTAAGGTCTCCTGTTTAACTGTATCAATATAGCACAAGCTTGCCATATGTCAATCAAATATTGTGTTGTGGTAGGTCTTTCTGTAAAATATTTACATGTACTATAAACAATTAGTAAAAGTTCCAAATTTGGCAAATATTGAGCCCATTAATCTACATATACAATATGGCAAAAACGATGAACAAGGCGTATTTCGCGGAATTCAATATTACACTGCCTTAGGCAATTTTGCGTTGGCATATGATGTTATTCCAGAAAGATATAGAACGGATTTTTCCCCCTTGCTTATGTCCATTAATAGAAACATACCCCCACATACAGATAGTGGAATACTTGCAAGTCTAAATTTTTATCTTGTTACCAGCAACTGTAGAACTGTTTTTTATGAACCAAAAAAAGATGCAGAGATAGTTCAGCATCAAATTCCAAATCAAACCAACGGAAGAATATTTGAGTTAGACAATCTTGTTCAAGTTGATCAGTTTGTAGCAAATTCCGGCGAGTGTTATCTATTAGATGTTACCAAAGCACACGCTGTTTACAATATGTCCAACGAAGTTGTGGAAAGAAAAGCATTTGTTCTTCAAACTCGCATTCATTCTTTTTCAACTGTGTGCGATATGTTAGCGAAAACCGGATACATTAATTGAAAGGCAATTCTGTATTGCCTTTCAATTGCAGTTCCTAGTATAAATTGGTTCACCCCACACGTCATGACCAATATATTCATTCCAGCATCTATGATGTGGATGCTCTGAGCCAATTACATATCCACCTGTTCCTCCAATTGCAGCACCGGCTACAAATGGAGCACAGCTAGTAAGACCCAATAATAAGCCTATCAGTACGAATTTCATCTACACACCGTGTGATATACTGGTCTATTATAAATGTCATAATAAGCAAACTCTGACCAGCAAACAGGCTGCGGTGGTGCTGGCACGTAGTAAACAGGCGGCGGAGGTGTAGGAGCAACGAGTACACTTCCAACTACTCCACCGGCTACAAGACCACTTACAAATGGCACTACTACAGTTGGGCCAGTCCTATATCCGCCTCTGTCCCGATGTTGGGCATGCGCCTGTGCTGAACTGAATAAAACTAAACCAAAAACAGCTAATATAAATTTTTTCATTTTTGTCTCCTAACTAATTGATTTACAGTACGTATTTAAATGTCTAATCGTGTTTATTTTATGTTTCTTAACAAAAATTTATCAAATTAGCCGGACTTAAGTACATGAAAAACATAGTGTTCTTCTTCCAAAAGAACCACGTCGCTGGCTTTAATGCTGCGTTTATCTTCTCCGTAACGTGATTCCCAAGTAATTGTTACATTCACCATAGTTATCTTAGATACACGCCCAGTTTTCATTTGTCCATGTCCTCTATGGAAAAATGCAACAGGTGCACCTACTTCAATTTCTCTTCCTAAACAATCAAACAAGGGTTCTTTTTGTTTTCTAGTTTTCATCTATAATTGTCCGACCGAACTGAGTTTCTAGCTGTTGTATCTGATGTTCAATATAATTTGCAATCGTAGGTGCATATTCAGGTAGCCTACTTAATCCTGTACCTAAACCATCAAGCGGAATTACAATATCATACCCTTGATCTAAGACACATGTCAAATGTGCAAACGCTCCATGCAATGTTAGCCAAACAGTACTACCTTCGTCAAACTGTTCGTCATAAAAAAAGCTTGATTTTTGATTACTTGGAAACCATTTAGTAGGAATGCCAAATGAGTTTGGTTCTCCACGCATAGCACCTGCTTGACCGCCATAACCGCTTCGTACCATATTGTCACCGAACACATACAATCTATCTCTATGGGTTTGGCAATCAGTCCTTGATATGTATTTTTGCCGTAAAACTGTCATACTACACCTTTCATTTATAGATGTAGCATATAACTAATTTTTAGTCAACTGACTTTTCGTATACAATACCTTTTTTTCGCTTAACAGTTTTGATACCAGTAGGCAAACCTTCGTTACTTAACTTCATAGACCAGAGTTGTGTTACTAAATCGGACACTCGTCCAGCTTGCCTTACAGCTTGACGAAGATCGGCTCTGCGTTCCGGTGATCTAGCATTTGCAAACATTAAATTTAACGCCGCATCTTTGGCCTGTGCAATATCTTTCATAGAACCAATTGTCTCTATGTCTTCTGCCGATATTGTTTCAGTAATAATCTCACGTATGAGCATGTTAATATCTCCTGTTAGAGATATTTACAATGAATATCTTATTTTTTAGGTTTTGATAAGAAGATAAATGGTATCCGCCATAAAGCCATTAAAACTATGGCAATATGTTCAAATATTGGTGTTGAAGTAATTTTCAACACCAATAAAATAATGTCAATTTCCAACCCAATAAGTATTAGCGACAGGCATAAAAAGAACCGCAACGTTGGATTGGTATTGGCAAGATCGTCATAGGCTTGATTGGTTTTGACGATCATTTTCCCAATGTATGCGATCATGACAGGTTATTCGGGCGGAAGTTCAAATGGTGTTACAATCACACGAGGTTCAACATACAGTGGTGACGGTTTGTGTGTTGTAGGATTCAAACATAGGATCCACGTACCATCAGCCGCCGTTGGTGTAAACAACCCATTTGGATCGGCTTGAGGTAAAGCGTAACCACTACCGCTTGGACGCATTGGATTTGTAAACTGTGTTGCATAAGGAAGGCCAAAGCCTACACTATCGCACAACTTATGCCGGTGACCTTGCATGTCAAGATAATAGGTGGTAGTTGCAACATTTTGATCTCGCAACTCCATTATCTGTTTCATCATACGCATTTCGGCGTAATTTTTAATTGCCGGCATGCCAACTTGGTTTACAGCTTGCTGCCGGCTGTCTTCCTGTACTCGCTGCTGACGAGAATCACTTGTCTCGTCGCAGGATGTTAGAACAAATAGAGCTACAAGAATTGCTAGTGGTTTGATGTTCACTTTTATTCCTTTGTGAGTTTGAAAGGTGAAACAATTACCTTTGGTTCAACATACAATGGTGTAGCTTTATGTGTATCTGGATTTAGACACAGTACCCAGGTACCATCAGCTGCTGCCGGTGAAAAGAGAGTATTTGGATCAGCTTGAGGTAAAGTAGCAATTCCATTTGTAGAATAAGTTGGTCGTTGAGGTGAGGTAAATTCTGTAGCGTACGGAATTCCAAACCCGACACTGTCGCAAAGTTTTTGACCAACCTTTCCGTCCCAACCAACTAGATAGGTATATGTTGCAACATTTTGGTCACGCATTTCGTAAATCTGTTTTAGCTGCCGGCGTTCCGCAAAATTTGTAATTGCTGGCATACCAACTGCGTTAAAGGCCTGCTTCATGAGCTGCTCTTGTTGCTTTTGAAAATCCTGATCGCTTGATGTTCCAAACCATTGGGCATTTGCCGCGGTAGTGATAAACAGTGCCGGAATAGCAGCCAGTGCTAGTTTACGCATAATTTTAACCTCCACTCTTGAGTGTTTCTAGAAAGTTACGTAGATTTGGCGGCAAACGTGTTTCATCATAACCGGCGAATCGGTCAAGAATTACAGCACGTAGCGCAGCTCGCTTACCAGAGTCGTCTGTACGAATGTATTCCATCTGAAAATTGCCAAGATCTTTTGCCATGCCATCGTTAAAAGCTTGACTTTCGTGAAAAGCGCGATTCTCAATCGCAATCGACGCTGGCTTGGTTACAGCATAAATTCCGAGACTCAGCCCACTGAATAGAACTACACCACCAATAATTAGTGCCGTACCGCCTAGAAGTTCTCTCATAGATGTTTTCCTTTCTTTTCATCAAGCTACCTATATTGTAGTGATGATATTATGTTTTTACACTATACTGAATGTTTGTCAAATCATTTTTACCATTCAGGCCATGCTAATTTGGCCAACATCCAATCTGATTCTTTTTTGAATCCTAGTTCAAATTCATCTATTCCTCTAGCATGGTTCCAACACCAGCTATGGTTTTCAAAGTTTAATTTGCACCATTCCATAATGGTTTCCCATTTGCCCAACACATGCACACGATAAATTGGAATGCAGCGTCCTACATGTTCATCATGCTTGGCTGCATACTCTATCATTTCTAAATCAAATGTCATTATACCAGCTCAATATTTGCAAATTTGAGTCTTGCCAAAGGATTATCACCCCATGACCAGTCTTCGGGCATCGAAGTTCTAAGACCAAGAGTGTCATCAAGCATAGAAGATTCTTCTTTTGTTATTTGAACAACCATCATATTTGATGCAATCATAGCAGCAACTTCAGCTGTAGAACAACCTTCCATTGTCATTTCGATAGCTCGATTGTGGATCATAATGCAAGGAACAACATGCTCACGATAACTGTTTTCATTTGTACGATTTTTGGAACTGCCGATGACAATCAAATGATCAACTGCATCAGCACAAAGCATGTGTCTGTGATCATCTAGCATGTGCTGATGTTGATTGTCTATAGCAAATTTATAAGCCCTAGCAATCTTGCTCCAGATAGCAGTATCTGCAATATCTGATGAAAATGCTTTGACCGCTGTACCTCTGGTACGTGCCGAAATTTCAGAGATAGTTTCAATAAAGTTAACTAATTTCCAAAAAGTTTCCATTACATCGTCGCCATCAACATAGTCAATATTGATAATGCTGTTTTTCCTACAGTTCACAGGCCAGTTTGCGTTTCTCAACTCTTTTTCTAAGATGTCTAATTCTTCTTGAGTGCGTCCGTAACCAACAGTATACCAAGTAATTTTAACTTCGCATTTGACTCCATTTTTACTATACATGCTGTAAAATGTGCCGCGATTTGACATGCGGTCATTGTAACCGTGTTCCCTACAACTTGATTCAAACACATCGTAGCTAACTGGCATTACATGAGCCATTAGGATATTTCCTTACTTGTACTAGATTCATTTTCAACCAACAGTCTTAATCTGTCAGCCTCTTTTAGCCAAATTTCAGACAGTAGTGGATATCTATCGATCAGTTTGGTAGCTCTATCCATAGCGTAATCATAACAACGTTGCACAGGCCATCCAAATGAACCCACTGGTATTCCGTCAATTTCTTTCACTGATTACCTTTCATCATATAAAAATGATTGCAACTTTTTTATTAAAGTTGCAATCATAATCCAATTATACTAGGATCGACTTTACCACTTCGCTAGCAAGTTTGCCGTCATATCGCCCTGTGTAATTTTTCTTGAGTTCAGACATAACCTGGCCCATTGCCTTTGGGCCCTCAAGTTTCATCTCATGTATAATACTATGCACCACCGATTCAAGTGCGGAACGATCCATTTGTTGGGGCACATAGCCTTGCAGTACCTGCAATTCTACCTGCTGATCAGCACAAGATTGTCCACGTTCCGTTAATAGACGACAAGTATCTTCAGCATTAGCAATAAATTTACGCACAGTTGAAATTACTTCATCATCAGTAGGATCACCATTACGCTTGTTTTTTCCTACCATAGACGCCTCGCTGTACAACGTAACCATGAGACTTTTAACAACAGGATTACTGCCCTTTCGAGCAGTAATCATGTCCGTGAATAGTTTTTGCATCATCATGTTAGTCTTCTACCTTGTTGTAGTTGTTGATTCCGTCTAGCTGGTGATCCTCTTGGATGATCTTCAGTAGTTCCTTCAGATCCTTGCGATATCGACGCACGACGGCATTGACGGCTGTGCCATTATGGTAGCCGTTCTCGTTGACGAACTTCTTGACCCTCATGAGTTCTTCGTCGATATCCTTGATCATATCATTGAGATTTTTCATCACATCTCCTAAAGAGAACCTGTGCCACACACTAGCATGGCACGGGTGTGCTGTCAACACAGAATATGGTATAAATAATGGTGAGGATCGCGGAGCGCCAACTCCCATCCCCTCTAAACGCTATGAAGGAGCATTCAGCATGTATTATATTATTTACGAAACAACTAACCTAGTCAACAATAAAAAGTACCGGGGCGCTCATGCAACCAAAACAATAGAAGATGGTTACCTTGGATCTGGACGCGATCTCCGCATGGCCATACGCAAATACGAACGGGAACAGTTTACCAGAACAATTATTTACATGGCATTTGACTATGACGCTATGTGGCACGCCGAATCGCTTCTGGTGGATCAGGAATGGGTAGATAGGAAGGATACCTATAACATCTCTCTTGGCGGCCGAGGCTCTAAAATATATGGTCGTAAGATGAGCGAAGAAGCTAAATCTCGGCTGAGCGCAAAGTTACGAGAAATCAAAGGCACTCCTGAAGCTAGAAAGCGAAATGTTGAGGCTCAGCTAAAGAGAGGTCCAACAAAAGACACAACCAAAGTGAAGATGAGTCTAGCCAGCAACGGTAAATCAAAGAGTAAACAACATGCTCAGAATATATCGATAGGTAGAAAGAAACTATTAGCAGATCCTGTGATTCGTAATAAGTTCAGAATGCAAATTATAATGTCACATAGCAGGCAGGAAGTGCGGGATAAAATAAGACGTGCTCTTACCGAACAGAAACGTTCAGAAGAAACAAAGAAGAAGTGTAGCGTAGCAGCCAAAACGAGATGTGCCGATCCTAGCTACCTCGCAAAACAGTCTTATTCGCAATCCAAACGATGGGAAGAGAATCCGGCTACTTGGTGGAATAACGGAGAGAAGTCTTGTAGGTCAGTGGAATGTCCGGGAGCTGAGTGGGTGCCCGGAAGATTAAGTCCAGGTACCTGGTGGAATAACGGAAGTAGCAGCCAGATGTCAAAAGACTGCCCGGGACCTGAGTGGATCCCGGGCAGACGTATCAGTAATCAGTCCCTTCAAGGTCCTCAAGGAATTGTTGACTGATATCAACGACCTGCATCACATGAGCCTTGTTGACTGACACACCCTGTTGAGCAGCAAGTCCTTGAGCCAATCTGATAGTATTCTTGATTTGACGACCATTCAAGTTGGCAATTGATAGTTCTTGCGGATCTAGACCTTCAACCTTTGCCGCAGAGAGAAGGTTGGTCCAGATCTGCGCACGAGATTCTTGTGTCAAACCTTGATACTTCAGTGCAATGCTGATTCGGCTATAAAATGCCGGATCAAACGTCTTCACTCGGTTGGTAGTGAGAAACATTACGCCCTGATGGTATTCCGTCAATCTTAAAAATACTGACGTTAGTGAATTTCGAAGAACATCATGTCCGCGCTTCTCTAGAAAAATATCCGCTTCGTCAATAAGTACCACAGCGTTCCAAATCTGTGCTACGTCAAGAATTTGTCGTAGTTTCTTTTCAAGCTCATTAGTATTAGTACCCAATTCACCTACAGCTACACTGTAAAGTGGACGATAAAGCAATTCAGAAATAGCCTCAGCTGTAAGGGTTTTACCAACACCCGGTTCGCCGTGCAGTAGGAAAATGCACCCGCCTCCTTTACCAGAAATGATATCTGAAAATCCGTTGGTACCATGTGTAACAAGCGCCTTTACTAGATCCTTTTTGTCTTGTGCAAGCACCAGCTGGTCAAATGCATCGTTGCGAAATTCCACCGGAGAAATTTGATCAACAATAAACTTACCCCATTGCTTGGTAGAAAAGGAAAATCCACGAATGTACGGATCTGTCATCCAAAGCTGATCATCTGTTAGTTCATCAAAACTGGTTTCATCGTTATCGCGTAGTCCATACTCATCAACAAATTGACTGTATGTCCCTGCATCTACCATCATGCGGCCGTCAGCTCGCATGGCATCCCAACTACCCCACTTTTTGGTATACATCATACCGTGATAGCTCATGTAATGAGCTCCGACTGCAATTTGCCGGAACAACTCGCCGCGTGCAGTCAGTTTAGCTTTTGACTCTTCAGTCATTGGCCTAATTGGCAGTTTGTTGATCTCGCGCACTCCTTTAAAGTAAGGAATACGAACCTGGCCGGGGCTCATTTGGAAATTAGCACCATTAGTTGTGATAAACTGATAGGAAATAGTCAAAAATGTACCCCACATGCCAATCTGATATTGCACGCCAACAACGCGGCCGCCTTGCACATGATCGCCATGAATTTCAATTTCAGTGCCTTGGGCAAACAGTGTTCGACACAGGCCGAAGCTCATTTGGTTGCAATCAAGAAGATTTTTGATGCGGCCCAAAATCTTCTTGTTTTCATTTTCGAGAAATGAAACCAGCTCTTTGGTAATACCGTTGGCATCATTCCGCTTGGCCCTAGCTTTTAGAACATCAAGTTGGTTGAAAAGTTCGTCGATTGAAACCACAGGAACATCATCGTAAATGTCCTCTAGATTAATATTATTGCGAAGGTATTCCAGCAGCCTGGGAGTATGCAGCTCAATCCGACGCTCTGTGTTGCCGTCGTTATCAGTTACAACTGCAAGACGAAAACTTTTGAAAGGATTGTCCTTGTTGCCTGTGCGTTTCATAGTTACCTGTACTGTGTCTGAACTAGACATTAATTGCTCCATTGTTTGCACTAGTTTTTAGCATAATTTTGAATAATGTCAACTGTTTTTGTAAGCAGTTCACATCTTTCCATATTGCATTTCGAAAAGGCCCATTTGTGTCTAAGCTTTTTCAAAATCTCGCCCATTTGCGGACCAGGTTTTACATTCATTGCCATCAGGTCATTACCAGATACTGGAAAAGCCGGTGGAACCCATGCTCGCAACACCTCTTGCACAAACGAATCTCCGCCGCGCAAGGCTGCTAATTGTGCAGCCCACTCACCGCTGATATCTGACATAGCCATGTGGTACATAGGAAACAAGCAATCGTCAAATTGATACTTTGAAAGCCAATCCGCTTGATTAATTTCGCGACTAGAAGCTTTCCAAGCTTTGAGAATCAAAGGCGCATGGTCTCCATATAAAGCCACTAGAATAGTCACCGGATCACAAGTTAAATTATGAATATTTGTTGCTTCGTTAACCCAGCATACTCTTGGCAAATTAATCCATCTTGCAGCTTGCGTATCGTGAATTTCACGCATAATCTGCGGTCCGTTATTGCCAGCCAAAATCCTACTGATTTCAGACCAAACTCTTTCACGGCTAATATCTTCAAGACCATGAGCTAGCAATTTTACTGCAGACAAATCAGCGGCATTCTTTGTCATGCCAAATCTACCACGAAATCTAAACCATCTCAAAATCCGTAGATAATCTTCTCGAATCCGTTCCATAGGATCACCGACAAATTTTACCAGATTATTTTGCAAATCGTTGAAACCGCCAAACGGATCTATCAGCTCACCATCAAAAGTCAAGCTCATAGCATTCATTGTAAAATCTCTACGAGCCAAGTCCTCAATCCAATTGCGTGTATAAACAACCACAGCATGACGACCATCAGTTTCTGCATCAATGCGCAAACTTGTAATTTCATATACAACTGAATCCAGCACAACACTTACAGTGCCATGTTGTAAACCTGTTTCAATATATCTGATATTGTGTTGTTTGTAGATATCAATTTGCTCATCTGGTGTGGCATCAGTGCAGAGATCAATATCTTTAGGCTTTAGATTTGCCAAAACATCGCGAACACAGCCGCCAACAAAACGCAGGTCAAACCCTGCTGCTAGAAATTTGATTCTAAGGTCTAGTAGATCGCTATTGATGAGTTTTGAGATGATCATAACTCAATACTAGCATACATATGCGTAGAGTCAAATAATATTAACCAACCCAATTTTTTTCAATAGGTTTTACCAACATGCGCTCAAATCTTATTGAAATTGGGTTGAGCAAAATTCTTAAACTGCCAGGACAGTCGTAACTCAAAGTAATATGAGGTAGATATTCTGGATAGTCATGGCTTGCGCCAAAATTCTCTCTAATCGAATGGTGTAATAAATGCGCATCATCACTTTCGATATCAGCTACCAAGCATTGATTACCTGTTTGACTGGGCAAAAAACTCAGCCGTTGAATTTGAGCAGTTATAGGTGTAAATGTTTCAGACAAATTTTCTGTAGCAGGGCAAGGAACTTTGCTATAGATAAGTGTCATATGGAATTTATCTTTAGATAATCTGTTTGGTACTGAATACATTTCCTGCAAATGTTCAAGTTGTGTACATGATTATGCGTCTGGAATTAAACTGATATATGTGCCGTTAGCGTGATGCAAATCTGTAAATTTCATAAAGTGTCGCCTTAATAAAATATGCACAAAAAGTTGGGCACTTGTCAAACTATCCATTTGTACTATATATGATCTGACATCTATAAAGTAGTTGACATGTATAGCGTTTGGTAATAAAACTAACAGATGCGAAAAGATATGAGCAAGGTTATAGTCGAACGTCCACGTAGGAGCGGTCACGGTGTACGCAAAGGTCGTCAACCTCGCGACTTTGACCTTGAAATTTCACACCAAGGTATGCGTAAGCCATATCAGCAGGGTTACAACTATAAAGAATTAAACGAGAATCTTGCACCTTTGCTGCGCTTCCTAACTTCACGAGTTGGAAAAAAATGGGATGATGTTTACAGCGAAATCTGCGAACATATTAAAGTAACATCTACAGTTCAAGAACATGTGCGCGGCCATATAACAGATTTTGTAGCTACACGCACACACATAGACTCGTTAGGGCAAATTTGGATTAACAAATACGGTTCTATGAAGTTGGAAGATTATTCGTGGTTACGTCTGTATGTCGATCCACAGACTGGCCTTTTATGCCATAACCCCTATTTTGAGAATTCTACTGCGCTTTACAGAACTCAAAAACAACAGGCTGCAGAAAAACTGCTTGAAACTGCACGCAGCTTGCCCGATGGCATAGAATTACGTAAACACAAAGGCATTTGGTATCAAGTTACCCAAAAAGAAATACCTTGTAGCAGAACATCTGTCGTACATTATAGTACAGGTCCAAAATCTTTAGAAATTCCTGGAACTGCATTTGATATGCTGCGGCATGAAACTTTATATCGTCGAGGAAATAAAGTGACAGACAGAAAAGGTAACTGGCACAATTCACTGCTGTACTGCGATACAAAACGTCAACTAAATCACAGTGAATTGAAAAAGTATGGCTTGAGTAATGATTAAACTTCCTTATCAATTACACGTTGGCTGGCTTAGAGGGAAAATTAACCGACAAGCTATGATATCATGGTGCGAGCAACAATGGCCTCAAGAACTTTCATGGAGTTTTATGAAAGGTGGTCTTTGGTTTTTTGCACGAGAAGAACAAGCAACATTGTTTGCTCTAACTTGGGTAGATCAAAATGTTGATTTTGAGAAATTGCCTTACTTTTTTGAGGATAGCTAAATGGCCAGTATCATATTTGCAAGTGATTTACGCTCCACCAACGAGAGACAACGTGCCTTTTGGTACGCTCCGTTAGCAACAAATAGGTACGTAGATAGCAAAGTCATATGGGAACTTAACCTTGACCTTAGTCATTCCAAATGGTATATTCATTCAAGTGATCTACACAAGGGCAATTATCCATACGGTGAACCCGACTGTGGACGAAAACGTTTTGATATAAAAGAATATATTAACAGATGTTGCACTGAAGATGTTATAATCGATTATCTTGATTTAGATTACAGCTATAAGTCCACTAACGGAAGTTGGAATGACGGGTGGCGTACTGTATATCACAGCTATTGGATATTTTATTTTAGTAATACAATAGAAAAAGAAGCATTTGGATTTGCTTTTGCAGACATTGTACGAGCTCAGCCAGAAGAACGTAGAGCCGATTACGCATGGGTAGAAAAATATCCAATACAAAAAGGACGATACTGATGAAGTTGAAACGTAAAATACAAAGAGCTATAGAGAAGGTATATTGGTCAATACTAGTTTGGTCTTTAAAAAGTTGGACCAACAAATATATGGACCAATGGGAAAAAATAAAATTTGATACTGAGTATGGCACAATATACGTAACCATAAGCCGCATGGATCAATATCCAGATAGTTTTGATTTAATCAAGTAAAAGTTTGGCAATTTTTATTTTCAAAAAAAATAAAGGAGAATAGCGTGACAAAAACTATACAACCGCCTAAACCACAGTTTCAAAAAACACATATCCTATACGAAGCTTGCGTGTCACAAAATATCAATGCAAGCTCACTTAGCACTGACAGAGCAGATACTGTAATGCGTGCCATGCGTCATAACCCTACATGGTGGGAAACGCACGAAGGAATAGTTAGATCTTATCTAACCGGTTCAGATGAATGGAATGAATTAATAAAAAGTGTTCGTAAATATGCTGTTGAATATGGCAAATATCTTAGAGCAGCGCAGCGTCAACAACAGAAACTAAAGAAAGAAACAGATGTCAATAACTGAGCCCATTTTAGTTGGCTACAAATCAGGATCTGCACCCGATGTTGCCTTTCACTATGCACCATACATACCAGGTATTTTTTCGCCAAAAAAACCTGCGCCGATCGATTTTCTAGATCTATTTACAGAAAGCAATCTGGGCCATAAAATGTACAAAGAACTGGTAGCAGATCATGCAGCAAAATTTTCTCATTGTTTATATCCATGCACTGTTGATGCTGAACAGTTTGTAGCACTAGTAGAATGGTGCATAAGCAACTGCGAAAATCAAACCTGGTGCTGGTATCCTGAAAGTACACAAAAATATTACATTTTGTTTTGAAAATGAAACTGATTGCGTACAATTTAAATTAACATGGGGGAGCTAGTTAAGCTCCCATTCTTTCTGGATTCACTTGCCAGCTGTAATCACTATTTTGCTGGCGTAACTTTTCAAGTTCTTCGATATTTCGTTTGATGAACATATCACTGTCTGCTAAGTGTTCGAACCTGAGACCTGGATTTCCAAAATTCCAGTTATTCAAATACTCAACTCGCACTTTTTTTGGTGTAAATGCAATCACTGTACCTTGACAAAATTGTCTATAGCCTGGTGCATAAAACGCAACGGTATCACCTATATAAAGTGTTTGACCAAAAAAATCAACATATTTTTTATCAGTCATTTTCATGCAGCCGTTGCAGGTAATTTTTTTGCATTAAGATTGTATTCAACGGCGCAGCCTTCCCATGTATCAACTAACTTACCAGAAAAGATCCATCTGCTGTATGTGTTATGTACCTGAACTATATAGGTATCTTCTCCGACCCACACTGCACCCGAGCTTAATTTCAAATCAAGGTATTCTGCTAGACGCTTACCGCCTTCCTTAGTAGTTTTATTTTCCATTCTATATCTCCTAAATATTTGATAGTACTATAATACGTCAGCTAATTTGTCTACTGTTAAATTAGACACTTGCTGTATCCTAACTAAGGATTCTGCTATTATCTGCTGTTTCTCTACATCATTGAGATTTTTCCAACTAGCTATTTCTTGAAGACTTCTACCGCAGCCTATGCAAATTGCATTGTCGGTAATACGGCAAATATTCCTGCAAGGACTTGTTAGTTTTCCCATGTTAGTACAAACTGCGTATAGGACGATTCGTCAAGAAATCCAAATTGTATTTCGCCTGTGGGTAATCTACGAAGAGTACCTTGGTGCTCTGCAAGTACACGAGACAAGGTATCCCAGTGTTGGTCTGGATACAAAAGTATAGATGGATGACCTTCCTGATATAAATGAAAATTAATATTTTTATAACATGCACTAAGACGCCAATCCTTACCGTCTAACCAAAAAGCTTGATAGTAAATCATCTCAACCCCATACTAACACAAACATAGACTGCTGCTGTTCCGTGGCAAACCAGAAACGATATGTAATACTATTAAACCAAAAACCATAGGTTCCAAATTGATCTTTACAATAATCTACAGCTTCTGGTACATCTACGCTGTTTATAGTTGATCCGTAATAGTTGGCTTTGGCAAAATCATCATCACATTGTGTTTTGCGTTTATTGTACAATCGCAAAAATGTTCTATAAAGCTCTACAGGTACCGCAGTTCTTGCGGTAATCACGTAACTAAACTTGCCACGGATTTTACCCAACATGGGTAATGGTGATGGCGCTTTCATAGGTGATACACTAAAAATATCTTGAAAAATAATTCTTGGCATTACTCTTCGTATCATGGGCAATATTATTGTATTTGTATTTCCAGTATTTGTCATTGTGGTACTTTCAAAGTTTGTTTCATTATCTCAAAGCCATACCAATTTAAAAGCAACAGCATCGTTTTCATTTGCGAACCAAATTGCTGTAACAAGATTCCCATTGCGTTCCCACGCCCAACCTCTAGTGTCAGGCTCTCCGATATATTCAAGCAGCCACACATAGATATCATCAAGATGTAAATGAAAACCTGCCCCAAGCGGAACACAGGTCATAAATTCTTTTATGTCCATGTTAACCTAAACAAAGTTGCATCTTCTTGACTTTCAAACTGACAAAACCATGGTCCTTGAAAATAATGTTTTGTACAGTGTTCTGATAACCACATGCTAATTTCTTCTGTGTTCCATTCTTGATTGAGACTTTTAACCATAAACCAACCTTGAAGTTCAAACAGATTTGACATTATTTCGCTGTTTATTTCATGTTTAATTTCAACTGCTAATTCATCAGATATATCATTTAAAACTTGTGATTCCTCTAGTGTATAGTTTACGCTCAATCCTCTAAGTGTTTTTTTAAGTTTAGAATTTTTTACTTTCATTTCATAACAGTGTAGTGTGTTGCTTTTTGACTTACAACAAATAAATTAACCGTGTGTCATCCAAAATAATACCATATCTGTTTCGTGAGCAAAACACCACACTCCTGCACCTCTATAGTACCAATCTATCCAGCGTGGTCCAATATTTTCAGTGCACCATTTAACTAGATAATTAATATCGCCATATGGCGATTCTTTGTCTGGATTAAGCTTGATAGCACATCGGTGTATACATTTTAATTGAGCTTGTTTGCGATATAGTTGTTGAGATTCATGATAATAATTCATAGCACCATGTTAACCTAAACATAACGTAATCTTTTTCTTGTGTAAAAGTCCAAACATAGTTGCGTTCTCCACTGTTTGGTTGCAAATGCCCTAATGCCACTTGACAAAAAAGCCCAGGTCTTGGATCAAGAGTTTCACTGCACCAATTCCATATTTCTTGTAGCTTGGCATCTGATAGCCACATATCAATTTCAAACATTATAACCAATATACGGCAAAAACACCAACTCCAACTATGAGATAAAAGCCAATAGCCATACCTAATCCAACCATTATACCTTTGGCTGGATCTAAATCACTATTCATGAATCTGTACCTTTAAAAAGAAGTTTACAGAGGATTTCATCTTTGTCCTTTTCAAGACGTGCATGGAAGCTGTCCTCGCCGTCGTCATCGCTTACAAGCCAATCTATACGATGAGTATACACAGCGGCCATATGTAAAAAATACAAAGCCCTATGGAATTCATCAATAGTTTCAGCAGAGTAGTTACTACCTTTTGGCTGTCCGTATGCATCAGTAAGAGTAGACCTATTTGTTAATATCAGCTGCTCAACTTCATCTGCAATTTGATAAATGCGATATTGATTATAATCAAAATGCCCACCGCTCATATTGTTGCCTTTTTTATATCCATGTTATTTTGAAAAAGGTTGCATCTTCTTCTTGTTTGAAAAACCAAGTCTGTGTATAAAGAGACGATGCTTGTACATACACATACCCATTGGCCCAAGTTTTATTACGTCCGCACGGCCATTGTACTGAACACCATTCCTGCGCATCTTCAAGATAGATTTTTTTCTTTCTTTTCTATCGTAACAAAATGTACCAGATCAGTCATAGATACCGAAGTTTGAATTGCACAGCAATCTCTTGGTTTCTAAATGCCCAACAATCATAGGTAATAGCAAACGTAAGAACCTTTTGGTAGATTATCTTTACACCACTGTCTGGCTTTTTCAACCTCAGGTATTTGGCCACTCAATACTGCATTCCAAGGATTAGGAAATGCTACCTTAACCTTGTGCCAGCCTTTATACTTGATATCACATGTATCATCTAGTTGTTTATGAGCTCTAGCCATTTGATCTTTTTCTGTCTATCATTTATAAAATAGCAGAAATTTATCTAGGTGTCAAGCACATAAGAGCTTATGACTTGTTGGCAATTTGACTGTTCTGTGTGTTCATGTCAGCTGTGTGAGCTGCTACACTGGCTTTGATTTTTTCAACCTCAGCTTCTGCTGCTGCTTGTGCGGCTTGCGCAGCATTAATTGCAGCTTGATGCAAATCTCTAGAATCTGCTAGTGCCTTCTGTAGTTTAGCGCTGATAGCCACCACTGTTTGATTGGCAGTAGATAGATCTTGCTTTAGCTGGTTGACAAGTGCGTTTGAATTAAGAGCAGCATCTCTTGCAGCAGAAAAAATTGCTCTAGGATCACCTGCAGGTTGATTGTCACTGTTTGCGTCTGTCGTATCAGACATTCCTAATTTATCTTCAGCCTTAACAATCACGGCTTTGGCCATAGATTCTACTTTTTGTCCAACTGAAACAATTTCTGTTTCAACTTCTTTGCCTACTTCTTCTACTGTATTTAGAATTTTTGTGAAAACGCTCATTTGCTTCCTCCGCTATGTAAATTTTTATTCATCATATTTGCCTGATTTTAGATACCGTTTTATTGCTACTTTTTCTTCAACCGTAATAGTTGGCTCTTTTGAGCTATCCCCTATCATCCATACCTTAGCTGGAATTTTAAAGATATAGTTGGCGAAGCCCAGCCGTGTCTTGCCAGCAATTAACCAAAGCCTGTTGCCTGTGTTGAGAATAATAGGCATCTCAACAGATCCTTTGTCAAAGGCTTGTTCTGCTCTAGCTGCCTTATCAGGACCTCCCGAGTCTTGCTGTGGCTTGAGCTCAGCAATTAATGACCGCTTGTTTCTTGGATAGTGTTCTATGTCAAACCTATGATTAGGCTGTATGGTCACCGCTTGACCTTGCTGTGCTGCGCTGAGCCAGGTAACCTTATCTGGATAGTGCTGTTTGAGGTAATGTCTTACATCAGCCGGCACGTCTGGAATTTCTGATTGAAACTCTATCTCCGACCATTCAAAATCAAAATTGGGTTTAGTCCAAGATATTGTTCTGCGTTCTGTTGATTCTGCTTCTTGAAAACCAGCTGCGTTTTCCATAAGTGTCATTAATTCTCGCATGTTTTCGACACTTGATTTCTTGGTCATTGCTAACTCCGCGTTGGGCAAATATGCTAGAGATATTTAGCAAGCCAATGATATACCTTATTGTTTTTTTCACGCATGGCCCCCTGCCCGCCCTGCAACTCTGTCAAAGCTTGCTCAGCGTCTTGAACAGATTCAACTGACCATATTACAAATCCGCATGACCAGCAGATCATTTCGCTTGATTTGTGAGGCACAAACTGATGACCGTGACAGACAATCATTACCAGAGATCTTCTGAAAACAGTTCAGGCAATTCTGGTACTGGTCTATCCCAAATTGAAATTTGTCCACTGGCCAAAGCAATTTCCAAAGCCGTGCAACGGTCTACAAACCGACCGCAAGTGGTAATAAACCCTTGTTCTAAGCCCAACAGAGCAGTCTCACACAGCAGTTTTTTCAGCCATGCAATGCAGTCATGATGCCTGTAAGGTGGGCCCAACGCATAAACCGTACCTTGACAGTCGCGCAGTGCAACTCCGCTAATGGTTTCCAAAGGGTCAATCATGTGCCGGTCTCCTTGAGTTTGTAGAAAACTAGCACAAAATACTGAACAGCGTCAACTGTTATATTGACGAGTAAGCTATGCTGGCTATTTCAGGATCTATTGCTGGCGGGTTCAACACAGCAAACGTGACCACAGCGAGAACCATGGCTGCAATTATTGATAGTGTGTAGACTGGCATGTCGCTACGAGTATTCATAGTATTCTCCTTTTGATTTCATTTATGTTGCAGTGCAAAAATAAAATCAACCGTCACATGCGTTTTTTAACCTATCAATTTTGAATTTTTTCAAACCAGCGCCCGCGTTTGCCACAGGTTCTATGCAAGATTGCCACAGGCCAAACATCATCTCTATGTGTGCTGCAGAAACTCCACCTAAGAGTCATTTCACCTGAAACCCTGTCCATGATTAGATTTTTCGGAGCCATACACTTGGCATACTCAAACTCATTATCAGTTAAGGGGCTTGTGCTTGTTACACAGTGTCGACAGTCCTTGCAGTTGTTCATGTGAAATATACCTTTGTTTCGATAGTATATACTAGCAGACTTTTGACAACTGTAAACTGGTCAAGTCAATTGAGATTTGGTTTCTATTTTAGAAAATACTGCATTGATTGCACGAACTCCAAACCATGATCCTAACAGCAATACCAACAGCCTTGCAACTGTGCCCAACCACTGTCAGTACCAAGCTCAACTTTGATCACACCAATGATGTCAACAGTTGCCGCAGGCGCAGTCTGTGGTTGTGATTTATTTTCACCGTGTGGCAGTTGAGGTGCTTGTGAGGGCGATAATAAAGGTATGCTCACCAACGGTCTCACAAGATTTTCACTGTGGTCAGTGTCCTGCATGCCCGACTCGCTGCCTTCGACCGACCTTGCTGCGTCTGTGCCGAATCCCACTCTCTGCAGGAGAACCTGCAGCTCCTGCGTCCAGCAGCTCTTACGGTAGAAGTTGTACATGGCTTGTCGTATGCGCTGATCATCAAGGCCGGTGGTGTCATATTCCACCGCAAGATCGCCATCTCCTTCGTCCTCGTCGGGCGCGATGTACATGGTCACGCTGTTGAGATCAACACCACAGGCCCTGATGCCCTTCAACGGTATCTCCAGATAATAGCCTTCGTTGGTGATCCGCACATATCGTCCGAACGGTGCGCGGTCAAGATTCCGGCGCCTATCAGCGATGCGCTTCTCACGGTCCATGGCTTCGAGGTCCTCCTCGTCATCATCATCCGATGTGGTGTTTTCCATCAGATGCATCCATCGCCGTAGTTGTTCCTCGTCATCGATCATAATCGCCATCTCCTCATGCGGTTATTTATCATCCTCATGATGATAAATAACCGCATGAGATTGATTGAGCTAGAGGAAGGCAGGCTCCGGGTACCGGTGCACCCCCGTGGCGGTACCGCCACGGAGATCGAGGTCCGCGACGGCGCATACGTACCCGCGCTGATCGCCTTCGCCCGCCGATCAAGCGGGGCGCTGCGTGGGCTCATCGTGGGCGAGGAGCTGTTCACCTGGCCGGCCTACGACTGCAACCATGACACGATGGTGCGCGCCCTGCGGTCCCAGGGCATGATGGGCCAGGATGATGGTGGCATCACCATCGAGCTCAGCACCACGGCACGCTGGCTCAATCCCGGGCAGATATACATCGAAAGCTCGCTGGGCCAGTTCACCGATCGCGGCCTCATCGGCAACCCCGTGCTGCGCCATCTCATCGAGGATACACGCACGTGGTTCGACAGCATCTACTACGGGCACGGACCGGACTGGGCAGCGGCAATGACCGCCGGAAAGAAGAGCCGAGAAAGCCACATAGACTGGGAAGCCCTGCACGCGGACGATCCATTGGGTGGTTGACGGCACGGCAACCCCGTGCTAAAAAGGCCGTGGGCACCGCCTGCGCCCAATGCCGCCATGGCTCCAATGGCCGCCGCACCGACTGCGCGTCCGATCGGGCCGATCTCGTCCAGTGCATCGGTGCCGCGGAGGCCGGAATGGGCCAACGGCTTGAAGGATTAGGATCAGCGAAGCCTGATGCGGTCCAGGCCCACAACAGTGGCAAGAGTCCTGTAACAGACACCACCACATCGTTCCATAGCCATGTCACAGGTATGGCCATTAGTGCATACCACATGGCATCAACTGCCAGCTTGACTAGAAATTCACCTAACAATTAAGCTGACCATGTGAGGTCAGCTGATCTATCATACATTACAAATTCCCAGTTTTCGTCTTGATATTGTGGTTTATCATCTGTATACCAGACTCGTATATGTTTGCCAACATACTGTCTTGTATTAGCAATCTCATCTGGGCTTTTCTTGAATACTCTGTTGACTACTCGAATTGCTGAGTAATAGGCAACAAAATCAATCAACCATTCAGCAAACTCTGATTCTGTGAGTTCGTGCTCACAACTCTGTGCAATGTAAGGCACACCAGCTGAAAGGTGCTGTTGAAAGTCGTTGTCGTACAAGGTTGCAACAACATAACGTTTCATTATGGAATTTGTAGGATCATATTTCACAGCAGGTCTTCTATTCGCTGCAGATCAGCTAGTCTGCTGGCATTGCCAGTGGCAAACACCACAGACCCATTGCCACTCAGCACCACGTCCAGGCCGGGTGCAATGATACGCTGTGTGTAACCTTCGTCCATCAGCTGCGCTGTAATAGAGTCTCGTTTCCAAGTATCAGCAGTCCACATCCCACCGATAGTCTGGTAAGGACGTGGCTGATAAAACCTGTCTTGACGAACTGCCTGCCATACTTGACCAAATAAAGCAGCAGCACTATCTGTATCTCTGTTGTACATCATAGCTCAACATAGCAGCGGCAAGCAGGCGTGTCAAGTGAATTTTTACAGCAGCAGATCAACATAAGCAAGTTCATCAAGGCAGACAAACTCGGTGAGACCAATACGTTTCTTAACGCTAGAGTGATGATGACCAAAGATCCAGAGATCCGGGCTGTGCTTGGCCAGCATGGCATCCAGCGCAGAGCTGGTCCTGGTAGTTTCATAGTGATGGGTATGAGGGCCAAAAAGATCAGCACATACCACACGAGGACAGTCATGCGACACAATTATATTGGGTTTGTGCAGCGACACAGCATCCAAGCAGTCATATAAGGTTGACCAAGAACACTCTTCATCAGGCCACCAGGAAATACCTGGCCGTCGGAACTGCCAATCAACCGACCATGCACCACCGATATAGAGTATTCGAGTACCGTTGATCGTTTCCACAGTGCCGTCGCTGATCCAGTTTGGCGACGAGCGACAGACTGCAGGACTGTCGTGATTACCACGTATAAATCTATGGTTCAGGCCAATTTCAGGCAGCGGCACGAAACCAGCACCAAAGTCGCCTACCTGCACCGAAGCGTCGCAGAGATCGGTGATGGCCAGATACTGGCCCATTTTGCCGTGAACATCACCGATAAATCTCATTGATCAACCAGGTCTTGAGCAGTTCAAGAGAAGGATCAACCACACCTGCCACCTGTGTGCTGGTCATGGCACGCTCACCAATTTCGCTGGCAGCAATCATCAGCACAGTCTGTCTGTTGGGAATGAGTCCAGCAATCAGCCCAGACACAATAAGGCCGGGAATTGCACGTCGCATCCAAATTCTAGCTGTGCTGGCTACGGTCTCTTCGGCAGGAACTATGTATATGACCAAAGACACCACAGACGCAATGCCACACATCACCGAAATAAATGCGATGAACCCGCCAACACAGCCGGCAACGTCTGCTAGATAAATCAGCCAAGAAAGATTATTCATTGTTTCACCTCTGTTACAGTTCCATCCATATGGTAGATACGGCACATGACCTCACCAGATTTGGTGAACATATCATCATATTCACGAGGATCCTTGCCATAGATCTCAGGCTGTGCAGTACCGGCTGGCCAGGCGCTATCCCAGCGATCACCACAACATGAACAATCTCTGCCGTGAGCCACACCGTCAAAGTAGATGCCAATATTTTCGGCACGACGATCAGCATCAGCAGGGCTAACAGCTTGGACGATCACATAGTGGCACACACGGCTGTCATGGTGAAAGCTGCCACCAGAGTTGTTCTGGTTGTAGGTATAGTATAAGGGTACGCTCAGTGATTTTGACATATCCTATCTCCTTGCTCTTATACTAGCAGGTTTTGACCGTTTGTCAAGAAACTATTATTCATAGACGGGTCGCGTCTTGGGCCAGCTGGCTGGTTGGCCATCGAACACTTCAGCAAAAAACTGACCTTCGCTCAGCACCGAGTTGATGTCCCGGCGACCTTCGTTCCACTTTTCAGCATATTGCTCATTAAGCCGGCGTGCATACCTAAACGCATCAAACGCACGCTTGAAGCCTCGCGTGAACTCTGCATGCTTGTCCGAAGGCTCGCCTGTGTCGTACCACCAGCCACCTTCTTCAGGGCCACCGTATGCACGATCACACAGGCAAACTGCAACTGTCCAGCTCATTTTTGGTTCCTTGCTCAGTGCGCTGATTATAGCACAAGACCAGCAGGTGTCAAGGATTTTCTTGATCAGTTGACCACCGCTATAACGCTGCTTAAACGGTGCTACAGCAGGGTCGCAGTGCAGCCGCCTCTAGCATAGCGACCAACAGCTTGACAGCCTTGTAGCCCTGTCTAGCAGCTCGCTAGGGTGTGATCATGGTCTGCACCCAGCGAGGCAGCAGACCAATGCGCTCGGCATTGATGGCAGCGTAGTCGTAGTCTGGAGTGTCAGTGTCGCGATAGTGCAGCAGCCAGAGGAACGGCTGCTCAACCCACTGTGGCAGAAACTCGCCGGTGGATCGCAGGCGGCTGAGTTTGTAGATTAGACCTTCACGAGCATCATGATCTCCTGCCCACACATCAAAACCAGTGTCTACACCACTGTTGACCCAATGACCCGAAGACGTATAACGATAGGCCTGCTCACTGCAGAGAGGCGCTGGCCGCCAGTTGTACCAGACCTTGGCACTGTTGACATGATCGCTGCCATAGGTGTCGAACAGCAGCAGCAGACCATCTGGATGAGCCAGCACATACAGGGTTTCGAGGGGTGCAGGCCGATCGGAGTAGGAGCGACCTTCAAAGGGCATGGTCAACACTGTTTCAAATCCTGCACCGGTAACGATGTGCAGATATCTGTCCAGCGTGTTGACCAGTGTTGTGTCATTGCGTTCGGTCAGCAGCCGGTTCTTGACACGAGCATGACCCTGTGCCAGCAGCAGGCCAAGACCCAGGTATTCCTCTGTGTCGGTTCCACAGATGCTTTCGGCCGCTGACAGAGGATCGAAACGCAGCGTTTCTTCAAGTTTTCGGTCTGTGTTCACAGTGTTGGACCTTTGCGTGTTTGTGTTAGACTCAACATACAGGCACAGGTGACTGGAGTCAACCGGAAAGAGCTTTTTCAGCCAACTGCACAGCGTGGTAGACTTCTGGGCGGTGTTCAGCTACCCTCCGAGCCATTGCCATGGTAGGATAGGAGCGATAGTCCGGGCCTTCTGATCCTTCACGCAGGATAAGGCCGCCGGATCGGGTGGTGTAGACATCAGCGTGCAGGGTGCGACCAACAAAGGTGCAGCAGCCCGTACCGCAGTCGTGCGCGAAGCGCGGTGTGGCTTTCATTTGATTCTCAGACATGTGTGTTGCGTTCATGCCGCTTTTATAGCAGCGTGTGGTACTAGCGTCAACCATTTTCCAGGATAAATACAAGTGAGGATCGCGGTCCTGGCAGGCCCACCCCCTCTATCGCTTACAAGGAGCAACAGCATGTCTATATTTATGGATAACAAATATACCCGGCATTATTACATTGGTATTAAAAAACGCCAACACAATATATTAACATCAGGATATGAACGGCATCATATAATTCCTCGTTCATTAGGAGGTACGGATAGTCCTGACAACATAGTCCGTCTTACTGCTCGTGAACATATAATAGCCCATTGGGCACTAACCAAAATGGTTACAGGACCGGCCAAATATAAAATGTTAAAGGCCTTTGCGATGATGATAGCCGACCCTCTAAACCTTGGAAAAAGGAAACTTAGTGTTATCCAAGCGGCAAAATGCAGAGAATCAAATCGCATATCAACACTGGAACAATGGAAACAACCAGATTTTGTCGATATGCAACGCAACAAAGCAAAAGCACAATGGCAAGATCCTGAGTTTGTTGCTAGAATGCGTAAAAACGGACGAAAACAAATGGAAAAGAATTGGGGAGACCCGGACTACCGAACTCGGAGTATTGCTAGGATGCAGACTCAGGTGACTACCCAGGATTTTAAAGACGACCAAAGTAAGCGAATGCTTGAACGATGGCAAGATCTCGAATTTGCTTCCCAGATGCGCAATGCTTCCATTGTGGCTAATAAAGCACGGGTAGAATCAGGGGAACATAATTTCTTAAACAGTGATATACAGAAAATCACTGCTGCACGTCGGATAAGTGAAGGAACACACAATTTTACCCAGGTACATACTTGCCCTTACTGCAGAAAGGTAGGCAAAGGACCGCAGATGCAGCGCTACCATTTCGACGCCTGCAAGTCAAAATAACTTTGAAACTCCAAAGCGTGCTGTGTCCATGCACACAACATAGCAAGGCTTGGGCCGTGCGTCAACCAGAAAATAGCCTCAACGGCGATAATATCCATACGGGCCGTGCATGTGATAAGGAGTGTAGACCACACACCCAGAAAGGCTGCATGCGATTAGAATCAACGCTATCAGTTTCATTGTTCCTACTCCCGGGTCAAGTGAAAAGTCGCTGGGCGATGGTGCCAAGGCCTATCCCATATTCAAGGTCCAGATGGGTAGCCTGGTGCAGCACAGATCCCAGGATCTGCCGCTTTTCCCTTGGTCTTCTCACAGCGTGTACCACCAGCAACTGCATACTAGCATCTTTTGTCAGAGTGTCAACCGTTATTCAGGAAATACAGGGCACCTTTAATTTCGTCCTGTTGGTTAATGATCACTTGCACGATGTCATTGAGGCTGCTAGAACTGTAAATGCGGCCGTCCAGCAGGACCTTCATGATACGCTTTTCTGTGAGCAGGCGACGCTCATGCTGCACGGCAGCCTGCTCACTGTCAAAGCTCTTGCCGTCTTCGGTGCGATACATCATGACTGCTTTGACCATGTCGTCTGCTCCTCTCTTGCCACCACACATAATAGCAGGCGTTGATCCTCAGTCAACCGAAATTATCGGCACATGGTCTGGTAGAATGGCCGACCCCAGCGGTCGTAGCGTGCCAGCGACTGCCAGCATACCGGCTGCGGTTGAACATATACCGGAGTTGCTACATAGACCGGACGAGCAGCAGCACCCAGCATGCTGCCAACCACTGCGCCGCCAACGAATGGTCCTACCCAGTTGCCGTGGCAGCCGGCATGAGCACAGCCTGTGGATCCCAGCAGCATTAGACTCGCACACACCGCAACAATCTTGTTCATGTTCTGTGTCCTTGTTTGCAGAGCGAACATAACAGGTCCGCTCTGCAGTGTCAAGTGGTTTTTAGGCCGCTACCGCAGCGGCTTTTTTTGCTGCACGAGCCGCTGCCATGCGCGCAACGAACGCAGCCTTGCGCTCAGCTTCAGCAGCCAGCCACGCAGCGTGCGTCTGCACATGGGCGTCGTGCTGTTCAGCAGCCACAGCACGCACAGGCAGCTCAATGCCCTCCTGGCGGCCGTTAAGCCCGCGACGCTGCCCGTGCGGCAGAACCGCTTCGATGCCCTGCGTCCGCAGCCACGCCACAGCGTCCTTGAGCACCATAGCACGCGGCAGGCTGTGGAACACCGGCTCGGTGTGCCCACAGTTCTCCAGGACCTTGACGCGCTTTTCAGCGGAGTTGTTGCAGAAGCGGTAGGTCTTGATGCCCTCAACGATCGAAGTGCCAGCGAACTTGTAGGTCTTTTCGATAAACATGTTCAGCTCCTGTGCTGCGTTGTTGTCCATGCTCTTGTTATAGCAGCACCTGTTCACCCGGTCAACTGAATTTTGCCAGAAAAGATCTGATTTTTTCGGTTGACAGGCAGACAAGTCTGTGTGCTGCAATAGTCACAGATCTGCAACGACGAGATCAGGTTTCGGCATATCTGTTGATTGAACACTAGCAGACCTTGGCTGCTGTGTCAAGTGGAAAATTCACAGAGGCATCACAGATTCTACTTGACTGCCCAGCTGCCTGGCTGCACAGTCCAGGTCGTAGGCACTTTGTAGGTTGAGCCAGAATGAAGGCTTCGTTCCCAGACAGCGACCGAACAGTATGGCCATGTCAGCTTCGATTCGTGCTGATCCAGCAATGACACTGTTAAGACGTGTAATGTCCAGCCCGGTAAGTCTGGATAGGTCTGCAGGTTTGGCATCTGCAGGGTCAAGGAATTCTTCGCGTAAGATAAGGCCAGGATGACGAGGACGAGGCATAACAGTGCTCCTTAGAATCAAGTTCGTTACATGAACTATTCTATCAGAGCACTGTTGCTTTTATTTGCGGTAATTGTGTTTTTGTTGTGTTATTTTGCCTTAGTAATGGTGTCTACTGCCAACCCAATTGAAATTGTCCACCATGTCCTCTTCAGGCTGGTCTTCATCATCTTTGCGGTTGACTTCTTCCACCATGTCCTCGTGCTGTTCCAGCAGTTCCATCAGCGCACGGCACTTTTCGTGCATTTCGCGATAGTGACGCAGCTCATACTGGTTGAGATCCAGCGGCTCGTTGTTCTGCACAGCATTGTCAAGCATTTCGGCCAGCTGATCCATTGCGGCAGCAGTGTTTTCAAAAGCGCAGTAGCTCATGTTCGGGTAGTTGCTCATTGCCTTGCTCCTTGCTTGCCCGTGCAGTATAGCACCTGCACGGGCAGTGTCAACTGGAATTAGGAAATTACAGCCGGAATTTTGACAGGCACTCGCGCAGCACTTGCATGGAATGCACAGCACCCTCAGTGAACCAGACCTGCACTGACCTGTCGCCGGTATCCTGGACAATGCAGCGTTGACCATGCAGCTTGTGTAGGGGTTGCAGCGTGCTGCACTCGTTTTCTGCTACGCTGCTACATAGCCCCAACAGTTTTCAGGGTCAACCCATGCGACATACTTTCCCGCGCGCTTATACACATACACGGGAAAGCCCCAGTCGTCTTCTACATCGTGCTCGACCCGTGCAGCGAAATTCGCTACCCGATCTTCCAGCTCTTCCCCGGGGATATCGTGCACGTTCGGCCCATTACCGTTCACAAACACGTCGTAGTCGTCGTCCATGTCCGGGCCCCAGCCCTTCGCGTTCAGCTCATTCACACGTTCGACATCGTATCCGATGCCCAAGGCAGTCATGGCTTGCATGTGTTATCTCGCTTTGCTGCATGTTGCTTGTATGCACAACGCTGCGCACGCCATGCGCTTGCGTGTAGCTGCTTGCTATGTGTGCGTTGCTGTGCATGTGCTGTTTATAGCAATGTGAACTGAGCACTGCAAGCACAAAATGCACTAGCACGCAAAAAAACTGCACATGCACGCTAGCAGCGTTTACAGCACGCTACAGCGTGTCGAGCAGCACTCAGCTAGTGCAGCACATGCAACTCACTGCGAGCGCTGTAGCGTGCTTACAGCGTGCTTAGCGTGTAGAGCAGCACGCTAAGCACAGAGAAAAAACTTCTCGTGCGTGCGTTTTTTTGCTTGACAACGCAGCACAGTATGCTATTATACGCACATAGAGCAGCAACGAGGTGTGCGCAAGGGCCGAAACTTGACTCGTTTGTTGCAGAAACAAAATGAAAAAAAGAGCACAAAAAAAGCGCGCTGTCAAGCGCGCTTTTTGCATAGCTGCTATGCTAGTTTTGCGCTGGCAAAGCAGCACGCAGCGTGCTATGCATAACGCTTGTTGCTGCGTCCATAGTTAGCTTTGCCAGCGTGCTTGCTTGCTTTGCTATTGCGTTAACATGTGCATATTAGCACAATGCGCAGCGTTGTCTACTGCGCATTGTGCATAGTTGATATGCAGTTTTTACACTTGCACAGTTTGCTTTGCTGCGCTAATGCTTACAATGTTTTCCATTGCAATAGTGCGCACTGTAACGCTATGCGTTACGTTGTTTGTAACGTTGTGTGTAGTATTGTCGTTGCTAAGCAACTTAGCAGCAGCACTTGCAGTAAGCAGCGCAGCAACTTGCTGTTTTGTAGCAATTTGCTCGTCAATGTAATAAACGCTGTTTGCGTTGTTGTAAATTGCAAACAAGTATTGCTTGCTGTTTTGTTTGTGCTGCACAATGCTATAGCAAGCAGTATGCTCAAAATAGTTGCTTTGCGCAACAAAATTTGTTACGTTTTGTTCGTCGTTTGTAGCAATTTGCGCAGCAGTGCGCTTTACAGCGTTTGTGTAAGCGTTTGTAAACGCTTGCAAGTTGTTAAACAGTTGCACGTTTGCAACAGTTACTTTGCGCACGTTGCGCGCTTTGTGTGCAGCAGCAGTCGCAACTTGCGTTACATACGTAATCGTTGCAAAAGTAGTGCCATGCACGTTTTGCAGCATTGCTGCAACTTGCTGCGCAGTAATAGCGTTAGCGTTAGCGTGCAGTGCAATAGCAGTGTTAGCAGTGTTAGCGTTAAGCATGTTGCTGTCCCTTGTTGTGCGTTGCTTACAAGCGCATATTAGCACAAAACGCAGCGCTGTAAACTGCGTTAATCGCATAGCTGCTGCGCAAGTTCAACACTTGCGCAGCTTGCTTGCGTGTGCTATGCTAGCATCTTTTCAGCCCACTGCTCCCAGTCAGCTTCGCCCTCAAGCCGTGCTACCTCGTTGCCTTCAGTGTCTGTCATTACGTCCACGTCGCCGTCGCGCTCGCTGTAGCCCTGCGCATAGCACTCGCTGTCGTCGCCGTTGCCCTCGCAGCAAAACCACTCTCCGCTGTCCTGCTCGCCCACTGCCTCCAGCGTGCGCCCGTTGCTGTGCGTGTAGCGCACGCCCATGTCAATGTCTTCAAAAGTAACAGTCATTTGCTTGTCCCTTTGGTTGCTTCAACAACTGCATATTAGCATGTTTGCGCAGCAACGCAAGCATTTTGTTTGCTTGCGTTGCGTGCTGTTTTGTGTTAGCCGTAAAGCTCCTCACAAGCACGCATGCGCTGCATAATCGCTTGCCACAGCGTCAGCATGCCAGTTGTGTTTTGCTCCTCTGCAAGCTCGTCAATCGCACGCCGCAGCAGCGTGCGTCCCATAACATTTTCAGCGTGCTCCTCATCGCCTGCGCACACATCCGCGTCAGCGTCATACGCCGCGTTAAGCTCGTCCACCAGTGTGTCAACGCTGCTTACACCGTCCTGCCCAGCAGCAATCTTCGCGTGCTCCTCAAGCATTGCTGCCAGCAAGTCGTCATTATAGCTGTAAGCAGCAGCAGCGTTAGCAAAAGCAACGTGCAAAGCAAAAAAAGCGTGCATGTGTGTGTTCCCTTGTTGTTAACAAGCGCATATTAGCATGTTTGCGCAGCAACGCAAGCATTTTGTTTGCTTGCGTTGCTGCCTATTTTGTGCTACGCTTGCGCGTAGCTGCTAGTAACGTCAGCGTAACAAATAATGCTGTTGTTGCGTATGCTGCGCCATTGCGCTTTGCTAATGTCCCACACAACAAGCACATTGTCGTTGCGCTTGCGTTCCCCAGTCGTTTTGTTCTCGTAGCTAATGCGCGTTGCTTGCTGCGTGCAAGTCATCTCGCGCACAGTGTTGTCTTTTTTGTAAAAAGTAACAAATGCAACGCCATTTTGCAGCGTGTTAACAAGCGCGTTAATGTTTTGCATAGTGCAGCTCCCTTGCTTACAAGCGCATATTAGCACAATGCGCAGCGTTGTCTACTGCGTATTGTGCATAGCTGCTGCGCAAGCATTACACTTGCGCAGCTTGCTAGTTGTGCTACGCTAGCACTTGCTCAGCCCATGCCAGCAGTGCTTCGTCGTCACCAGCAGCAAAACGCGCCAGCTCGTTGCCGTCCTCGTCTTGCATCACGTCCACTTCACCATCGCTCTCATAGTAGCCCTGCGCAAAGCAGTTGCTTTTGTCGCTGCCGTCGCCGTTATACGCAAACCATTCGCCGTTGCTTTGCTCGCCCGTCATCTCCAGCACCCGCCCGTTCTCATGCACCATCAGCGTTTCGCCATCTTCCATCGCAGCCGCGTCGTAGCTCACCTTCGTCATCTGCTTGCTCCGTTGTTTGCTTCAACAACTGCATATTAGCACAATGCGCAGCGTTGTCTACTGCGCATTGTGCATAGCTGCTGCGCAAGCATTACACTTGCGCAGCAGCACGCAGCGTGCTACGCTGCCAACAAGTCTAGCGCAGCACGCAGCTTTGCTAGCCCAGCGTCGTAATCCATGTCAATTGCGCTGCGTGCAGTTTTGTATGCCTGTTTAAGCGTTTTGTCGCCGCTGTCTTGCACGTCGTCAAAATAGTCGCCAAGCTCGTCGCAAATGTCGTCATCATTCACGTACCCGTCGCGTAGCGCGTTCTTGTAAATCCCATCAATCACATCACGCACGTTGTTGTGTAGCTCGCTCATGTTACTGTCCCTTCTTGTGTGTTGCTTACAAGCGCATATTAGCACAAAACGCAGCGTTGTCTACTGCGTTAATCGCATAGCTGCCCTGTGTTTATACCGCTTGCAGCTCTGCCGTGTAGCGTGCTACCTTAGCCTTAGCTGCATCCAGCTCTGCAATCGCCATTTTGTAAGCCACATAGCTGCCACCGTTGCACGCTGCCTTTAGCATGCGCTGTTCCAGCGCCTCAGCTTGCACCACCCGCGCTTGCCACTTCGCCAGTAGCCGTGCAATGCGCTTTGCGTTGTTAAGTGCCATGCCATCGTCTCCGTTTTGTGCGTTGCTATGCACAACGCAAAACTTGCGCGCATTGCGTGCGTGCTGCGTAGCGCATGCGTTGTGTTGTGCGTTGTGCATGTGCATAACTTAGCACATTTTGCAGTGTTGTATATTGCATGTTGGCACGGGCTGCTATGCGTTTTTAGTGCTTGCACTATCCTGTGTTTGTGCTATTATACGCACATAGAGCAGCAACGAGGTGTGCGCAGATGCCGAAATCTGAGCCCGTCGTTGCAGATTCGTTATAAAACATTCAGCACACCTAGCCCTGTTTGTCAAGTGTTTTTTGAACATACAAGCCATGCACACAACGCGGTAGACGGGTGAACTGAGCACTGCTATAAACACGACATGGACAACGCAGTAAAGGAACACTGCAATGGAACTTAAAAACGCACAAAACGCTCTTGCATCGCTTGCGGGCGGCACGTTTGCGGGCATGGACACTTGCACCGTGCCCGTGCTCAAAGGGGGCAAAAAGAATCCCATGCAGGGCCGTGTGACAAAAGTCATGACGGGTGCAAATGTCATGTGTTTCTCCAACACCAATGGCAGTGCATACAATGCTATGGTGAAGCGTCGTCTGGCCGCTGAGGGCAAGGACCCTGAGAGCTTCCAGCTCAGCCCGCGTGCATGGGGCGAGCGTGTTCCGGGCACAAGCTTCGTGGAGCACAAGGGCAAGCACTACTTGGAGGTGATTTTCCTCCGTGCCGGTTCGGTCCAGTTCTTCCTGGACGGTGCACCGATTGCACGCAACGAGATCGAAGGGCTGGAGGACAAGGAAGAGGGCACGCAGGGCGGGCTTGAGAACAAGGTGGTGATTCGCACCTTTGCGCTGGACAGCGTGACGGCCTTGCGCGCTGACGGCACTGAATGGCGCTAAAAAGAGGTTGACGGCACAAGGGCAGCATAGTATGTTGCCCTTGTTAACAACGCACAACACGGAGTAGCAAACATGGCACAAGAAGACAAGACTTGGACTGTGGCGGGCACCAGCGTTCAGCGTGGTGAGAAGACGCTGCGCTTTGCCAACGGCCGGGCCGTTGATCGTTACAAGGTTCTGGACAAGGCCGGCTGCACTGACATCTGTCTATACGATCTGCCGCAGCCCATGACTCGTGCTGAAGCTGAAGCGTGGCTGCAGGCCAACAGCGATGCGGTCCTTGTCTCACCGGAACAGCATCAACGGACGCCCAAGACGCCCAAAGAGCCCCGCAACGCCGGCCGGCAGGCTGGACGCCCCAAACAGGTCCCCGCACCGGTTGTGGACGAGAACAAACCTGTGCTACACGATGAGCTGGGCTTTGCGGCTGCTGGCTGCTCACGTGAATACTGGGACAATATGTCTCTGCTGTCACGTCAGGAAGTCAGCCGCAACGCTGCCTGGGCAGTTGGCATTGAGTGCCCGCGCGGCACTTACCCAGAGCTGGAAGCCTGGCTGGAGAAGGACGGCGTGCATGTGCGGCCCGATGGACGCCTGGAGGCTGCTGCGTAAATAACAGCTAGACACACATAGGTCCCCGCGCTATACTGTTGAGCTAAACAGGTCCCCGCGGGGACCCAGCAGTCAGGAGACCGATCATGTTCTATATTCTAGTTGACACCAAGACGCAGACACAGTGCATGACTTTCACGAATTTTTCCAATGCACAACTGGCCTACAACAGAAAGCGCAGAGAGTCTGATGGCACTCGTGCTTGGCAGATTCTGTTCTGTGAGTATCGTGTGGATCCTGAAAACGGTAACCGTGTAGAAAATAGCTGAAAATACGGAAAAAACCGCCATTTTCTTGCTTTTTGAGCTTGATTTTGGCGGTTTTTTCTGTTATAACAACTGCCAACTCTATAAACAATGGAGACAGGCCACAATGTTTACTCGCAAACAATACATGGCTGGTGAATGCAGCCATCGAGAATACTATGCTCAGTTCGTTGCTCCCCGCGTGCTGGCTGCTGTTAGCAGTGTTGACGTCCGCCGGCTGATCAAATGCAGCGACCAAGAAAACTTCAACACCATTCCGCTGTCTCACTGGGATCAGCTGGAGGTTGCTGTTCGATCTGGTGTGGATCGTCAGCTGCTGCGTGCTGCAGGTGAAACCTGGAGCCCAGCCACTTCTGTATGCATTGCCAAAGAAGCTGCTCATCAGCTTGTGGACGCATATAAGGAAGAGAATCAGCGCATTGCCTGCCTTGCTGATGCCTTTCGCCTCTAGGTCCCCGCACTGTATAAAACCGGTCCCCGCACTGTATAAAACCGGTCCCCGCACGGTTGACAAGCAGACTGACTTCTGCTAGTGTGCAGTTACACAAGCAAGGAACAGACACATGGGATATGTTCTAGTTCACAAGACCAAGCGTGTTCGTATCTCTAGCCTGCCGCTGCACGGCGGCAGCTATCAAACCGAAGCTGCTGCCCGTGCTGCACTGACACGCTATCGTGGTGGTCGTATGGCACTGGGCGATGACTACAAGGTCATGGAAGAATCTGCCTACCGTGCGCAGGTGCCCATGGTGGAACGAGTTAACCTGATGACCGGGGAGAAGTTTATGGAGCCTGCGGACCGTCCATACTATTGCAGTCCTTCGTCCGAAACATACTGGAGCATGTGAGATCAAGCTGCCCTTAAAACGGGCAGCAATCTCTTTGAAATTACAAGACTTTTTTTACGAAAAAAACCGGTTGACATTTTGGATAGATCTGCTAAACTGCGATCACAACAGAGGGCCGAAACCTGACTTATCTGTTGCAGCATCGCAACGATATTTTTTGGTTGACCTAGAGAAATTTTCTGTTATTATGTGCGCATAGGAACAACGCAACGAGGACAGGCAAATGGACCGTTTTGCAGCAATCCACAACAAAACACGCGAGGTTCTGGCTCGTGCCAAGGAACTGTATGGTGTTGATATCAATCCTACCATTTCCTTCAACCTGCGCGGCCGGGTGGCCGCGCGGGCTGGTTGCAAGCTCTGCCGCCTGACTGCCACTCGCAATTATACACTGCGATACAATCGCGACCTCATCGATGGAAATCATTTTGATGACATGATGAATGAAACTGTCCCACATGAGGTTGCACATCTGGTCTGCTATGCACGTCCTGAACTAGGTCGCAAGCATGATGGTGGCTGGCGTCGTGCGTGCCTTGCGCTGGGTGGTAACGGCAAGACCCGTCACGACTATGATGTGACCTATGCTCATGGTGGTTACACCTATCGTGCCACCTGTGGAACGGAAGTAACAGTCAGCAAGATCATCCACGGCCGCATCCAAGCTGGACAAAGCCGCACGCTGCGTCGTACCGGTGGGCGTCTGGACAAATGGTGCGCTTGGGCACCTGCAGGTCGTCCGCTATCTGTGCCTGTGCAGCCCGTAGTACAACCCAAGCCCGTAGCTGCTCCTACGCCGCCTGTGCAGCGTGTTGCGCCGCCTGTGCAGCCGCAAGCTAGCCTTGCTAAGACCATTATGACACGGGTTAAGGAAGCCAAAGCACGCGGCGATCGTCCTGCACAAGTAGCCAACCGCCTGGCCAATGTGTTTGGTCTTTCGCGCACTGTTTCCGATAACATCGTGTCAAAAATATGGTTGACAGCGTGAAAACAGTGTGCTAGACAGTGTATGTTAAACAACTAGACAGTGTATGTTAAACAACCAGCAAAAGGTCACAAGACAATGATTGAACCAGTTAGCGATGACATTCGCCGTGCTCACAGCCGTGCTATCAAGTGGCGGGAGCAGTGGCGCAAGCAGTATGCTCTTCTGAGTGTGGCTATTCGTGAAAACAAGTCACGGCTCAACCGTGTCAACCGGAGCAATAGCGTTGATGCTGTGGCCGAAGTTCAGCTGCGGAGCCTGCGTATGGTGGCCAACCTCATGATGCTGGATCGTGCTGATGTCAAGTGGGATCTCAAGAACACCGCCTATACCTATGTGGATCGTGAAACCGTCAAACTGAAGCAGTCTGCCTAAAATCTGCTTTTTTTGGCAGAAAACCCTTGACTCCTCAGTTGGATGATGCTATATACATGATACTGACTGAGGAGCACTGCTATGCAAAAGATCGTAATCAGCACTGAAGCGCCCAAGCACAAGCGTCGTGCTCGTGAGCTGTTCTCCACTGAGTTCAACTACCGTCCCAAGTCAGTGGAGAGCAAGCGTACCTACAAGCGTCGCTCCAAGCATCGCAATCGCGAGGACTAGGAACTAACCTAAATTTTTTGGTTGACTGACTGGTCAAGCTCGTATACAAGTAGACGCAACAAACAGACAAGTTTCGTACCATGGACGCCAAGCTTCGCAGCATATTGAGCCTTGCTTTGCACCCTCAGACCGGCGAGGGCGAAGCTGCTGCTGCACTGAATCGTGCCCGGGCCATGGTAGCCAAGCAGAGCTTCGAAGCTCTAATGGGCAAGGTCGAAACCACAACTGAAGTTCGAGAACGTGTTGTGTATAGGCCACACACCCATACACACGCCTTGTCATTGACCTGCACAATTCCTCCTCGGTGGCAGCTGAGCTTTGTTGAACGCATGTTCAAAGACGCGCCGTCCTATAACTGCGCTGTTGAAATGATCTCGTGTTGCAATAGCAACGATAAGTCACAGCGTATGGAGCTGAAAGTTCGCATCACAGGAACACAAGCCAGCATCGCTCGATTTGAAAGCGAAATTGATCGTTGGTATGATGTGATGAACGGCAAGGCACCCAACACGGGGTCTGAAAAGGTTAAGTCAACTAAAAAATCACGCCCATGGTGGAAGAAACTTGCGGATTTAGTTTGACAAGTCTGCAGGTTGTGCTAATATACACAGGTAAACAACGCACGGAGCGGCAAGTGGACAAAGAAGATTTTCTCATTCTGCAGGCTGAGCGGTTGGGCCTAGGGCTGGATCTCAACTATCTGCGAGATCGCTATACTGTGGAAATGCCAGACCGGCGTAAGAATAAAACCTTTCGGTCCATTGACGATGCATTGGATTTCGTGAACAACATTGCTCGTCAAAAGCTGGTAGTCCAGCTGGACCGTGAGTATGGCGTTGATCATGAACGCGAACTGGCCGAGCAGGCCAGCTAAACGCAGGCAGGTGGGATGAAGGATCCGTAAATCCTGCCAATTTTTTGGTTGACAATGCCTGCAGATATGCTATTATGCGGGGACAAACAAGGAGCGGTGCAATGGACAAAGAAGCGGTGGCCCAACTCGTTCAAGCGATGACCGATTTTTCGGCCAACACCAAAAATGACGCAGCCAGCGTGGCTGTGGCTCGTGTGACCAACCGCCTGGCTCATCAAGGCTCCAGCTTTGAACCACCTTTGACTCGCAGTGAAATGCGTATCGTCAACCTGTTCATCAACAACCAAAAGGCTGCATGACATGGAATTTCGCGAGATCATTGTAAAATGCTTTACCTGCATTGTGGTGGTGGTTGCAGGAGTCAGTGGCTGCACATACACTGTCACGCAATCCAACGACCAATACTACCGCACCATGCAGCAGTGCATTGACCAAAAGGGCACATTCGTTCCTGGAAAAGGCAACAGCGAAGCTGCCTGCGTTATACACTAAAAGGTCTTGACAGCAAGAGTCTGACCTGCTATGTTCCAAGCTGTTAACCAAAGAAAGGTCGCTACAATGAAAACCAAGTTCTCTGTTGAAAAGCCGCGCCGGCCTGGACCAATCAAGCTGCGTTCAGCTCTTGATGACAAAACCTACGGTCGTCAGGTGTCATACACTCCTGGTCGCAATAACCGTCTGCCGTTTCGGTTCATGCAGCCTGGCGACTGTGTGTTTATGCCGGGCTATACGCTGGGCAACTATGTCGATGGTCTGCGCAAGCTGAATATGACTGCCTATACCAAGGACAATACTCGCGTATGGACTACTCGCAGCACCGTGGTAAAAGGTGTGCGCGGTGTTCGCATATTTCGTGTAGCATAAGGGAGAAAAGATATGGTAAAAGTTATCGACGCTCTGCTCGTCGCTGTCGGCGGCATCGCCTTTCTGGTATTCCTGTCGTTTCTGTTCAGCCTGCCGGTCTACCTGCTGTGGAACGGGTGCCTTGTGGGTGCTGTAAACAGTGTCAATGAGATCACTTGGCTTCAGGCCTGGGGAATCAATATCCTGTCCGGGTTCCTGTTCAAAACCACAGTGAACAAGACCAACTAGGTCCCCGCACAATTTAGCTGCATGTCGGCTGTCAACCGACATGCAAGCTGCTATAAATGACTCGTGGGCGGAAGCAAAACACCACGTTAAAAACGGGTTGGAGGTTTGAGGGTTATCCATAAACCCTCCGGATTTTTTAGTTGACATGGTCCCCGCATGTGCTATAATGCACAGACAAGCAACGGAGCAAAAACATGGTCAAGCTGAAAGACCTACGAGTAGGCAGCGTGGTAATGGTACGCGGCAACTTTGGCAGCGGGCGAGCCGTTCGTGCTGTGGTAGAATCTGTGGAAGCTGCCATCAAGAACGGGCGGCTAGGGATCGATTACACCGCGGTTGGTGCCGCCGCCGGCGCTGGGCATACCTCGACCAGGTGGACCGCGTAATCACATATTAACAGTTGACATGGTCCCCGCATGTGCTATAATGCACAGACAAGCAAGGAAGCACCCAATGCGCAACATCGAAAAGTATATCGAGGATCATGCTGCAGAAGATGTGCGGGTGATCCTCAAAGCAGATCTCATGGGAGATATGCGTTGGCATGTGCGACTGGAAGACGAAATGAATCATACGCTTTGTGATCGCAACGGGGACCATTTTATGGTTGCATGGAATGACGATCTGGAGTCAGCACTGGCTGAGCTGGATGATCTAGCTGCTATAAGAGGGCAAGGTGCTTAAAGCCCTCTGGTGCTGGATTGTAGGTTGGCCCTGCAAATAGACTACAGTCAAGACTGATCATCGGTTTCGTCAAGCCTATGGCTTGTATATCGGGTGCTTGCCGCCAACTATGCGAGAAGAGCAGCTTCATCAGGTCTGTGATAGATGTGGTAAGACACGAGTCTGCTGCACATCTTCCACAGTTTTTTAACTTGACGCAGCAAGGGCAGCGTGCTATGTTGCCTTTGTAAACACAGACACACTAGGAGACATGGTATGGGAACACGTAGCCGCATCGGTATCCGCAATGCTGACGACTCAGTGGATTCGATCTACTGCCACTGGGATGGATATCCAGACTATAATGGTCGCCTGCTCATCACACACTACACAGACGAGAACAAGATCCGCGAGCTGATCGCCCTGGGCAACATCTCCAGCCTGGGATTGGAGATCGGCGAACAGCAGGACTTTGACAACCCCACCAACAAGGACTGGTGTAAGGCCTACGGCAGGGATCGCGGCCTAACGTATTGCGAGGCCGTGCATTCTGATACTGTGCAAGAATATCTCAACATTGACTGTTGTGCTGAATACTACTACATCTTCCACTACGGACGCTGGATGGTGCATGAGGTGTATGGCGGCAGCCAGTGGATCCTGGTTGAGGCGGCGCTGGCAGCGAACAGGCAGCGTGATTTTTGGTTGACAACTTGCAAGGGCGTGCTATAACAGCAGTGCAAGCACAGGAGCAAAGAGCATGAACATGGCAGAAGATCAGATCGAGCTCATCGTTGAGCGCACCATGGACAAGCTGGATCGTCAGCTGACTGACGGCAAGCTGAGCCAGACAGAATATGATCTGGAAGTGTCCCGGCTTGAAACCTGGGCTCAACAGCAGTATAAGGCTGTTGCCTAAGTCAACACACAACAAACGAAAGTGAAATACATGTATCTAGGTCGTATCGTCCTCAGTGCACTGGCAATTGGGACAGTTTCTGTTCTCGATCGTGCACACGAGATTGTTAGCCCACTGGTTTCTGGGCCAATGGCAGCACAGCAACTGAATGACAGCAATGCCGCATATGTAGGCACGCAAGTTGCTAGTCGCATGTTCAACGGGTCTGGAACAGGACTGCTGGGCTTTGTTTTGCTGGTAGCGGTGCTGGCCGCTATTTGGTACAAGCCTGCTGTGCGTATGTTCTCCACAAAGGAAGGCATCTAACGCGGCAATAGCCGTCCAATATACCATCCAATACCAGGGCATTGTAATGCCCTGGTATTTCTCTCTCCATTGTTCCACCATTGCATAGAAGCTGTTAATCGTCCTTGACACCACTCGGGTCCGGGTGATTCAGAACACCGTCTTTGCTCTATACCGTTGTTATACCAAGTTGTGTTCTTATTATTTCCAGGCCTGTCAACAAATTTTCTACCAATAGTTAACGCATTACCTTTGATCCACCCTTCTCCTGGGCAATTGATATTATATTGTACCATACCGTTTTTTGACCATGCAAATTTACCCTTGTTGTGCTTGGTCTTAGCCTTTGAGGCTACACTTATTTTTTGTTTAGCTTTGTCGGTATGTTGGTATCCAGATATACCTTCGCCGCCATCAGTCATATTCCGAAGAGTTCCGGTTCCTAGATCTTTACGTCCATACCAACGTATTAGCTCTCGTTCTCTCGCAAACGCTCCAATCTCGGTGAGGTTATCTTCGACTATGACTATTCTTACAGCATCCTCAGGAACCTTTACCGTATGCGTATCCCACAATCGATAACCTTTACCTTTACCTTTACCAACATAATAAGGAGTTTGGTCAGATTTACGCAGGTAAAGATAAACATAATAGCCTTCTGGAAGTTTATCACCTATTTTAGCTACACTTATGAGATTTTGATAGATGTTATTTGTATTTTTTACATATTTTCTTGGCTGACCGCAGGATCGGATTTCTGCGTTATGTTTATGTGCCACACGCAATATTGCACCCTTTGCGATATTATATAGTTTTCCGATCGCAGTATGAGATTCGCCTTCCTCGTACCGTGTAACGATATCGATTTCCTGATCTAAAGTTAACTTTACATACCTTCTGGCCATTGACATCTCCCAAATTATAGTGTACTATGAGACTATGTTATTTAGAAATATGGACATAACCACTGTGAAAAAGTTTCTTTTGTGTTCGTCTATCGCAACAACTTTGCTTACGTCACACGCAAGTTATGCGTTTTATTCAACTCGCGATGATCCAGAGTTCGTCATAATCCAGGCGAACCAGAGTGCTTTTGCCATTCCGATGGTGGGTGACAACAAGAGCACACAAACCAATTTTAGCAGCAAGGACTTCCTCAATACTGCCAAGGTTGCTACCAAGCGGTTCATGGTTCCGCACATGATCGTTCGTAACCCCAACTGGGGTACAAGTGATTACTACGTGCCAAGCGTGCTGCTGATCCTAGTCGATCGCACTCCATACATGCGCGAATGGCGCAGCGATGTCAAGGGCACCAGCAAGAACGACGAGGGCTTTGATTTCCAAAGCAAGGAAGGCATCAACATCGGCACTGGCATCACTATCGGTGCTATGGTCAAGGAAGAAGACGCTGCCACATTCCTCTACTGGTTCGGAACAAAGAATCAGCAGTTTACTGATGTTGCCAGCCAATTCGCCAGCACATCGCAGGGCAAGAGCCTAGCTGAAATCATGGATACTGTGGTTCGCGGGTATGTGCAGTCAGCACTGGCTTCGCAGTTCATGCGTTACAGCTTCTCCGACGCCAATGCACATGCTGCTGAAATTATGGACAATGTGCGGCAGGATGTGATCAAGCACTTTGCTGAAAAGGGCATCACTATCGACTATATCGGTTACAGTGGCCCACTCAGCTACAGCGACGTTATCCAGAAGAGCATTGATGACACGTTCATCAGCACGCAGACGGCCCAGGCATCGGCTGCTATGATAACTGCTTTGCCTTACATGCAGGAACAGGCCCGAATCAATGTGGTTAATGCTGAAGCTGTTGCTATCCAGAAATGGAATGGTCAGCTGCCTGCACTACCAGCCAACGTGACCACTGTCGGCCAAGGTTGGATTGATACACTGCTGAGCTATGTTGGGTTCGGCAGCAAGGTTACCGACAAGAAGTAACCGGTTGACACAGCAAGAGCAGTGTGCTACATTGCTCTTGCAACACTTACTTAACACAGACAATAGAGAGCGTGTTATGTAACAAGTAACCCATCTCGTTTATTTTGTAGAGATTTTGTAAATATGGGGCCGGCGTAGGTGTTATCAACCTAACAGCAGGTAGTTAAACAACTAGATCAGATACGCACGCAACAGGCCCGCAGGCAGCCGCCGGGGTCAGACACCGGGCGAATACCCAAGGGAAGGACGAGATACCTTGGCTCTTGTTGTGCTAGAGCTGGTGCATATTCCCCTGATAACTCCCAGGGCAGGCGCAATTGGCTACGCGGACTTGGATTCGTCCAAGTTACAGAGGAGGGTTTAATCAGTCCTGCAGTGGAGGACCCCCGGCCAGCACAGCAATTAAAATGATGCGTAAAAACTCCAGCGCGGTAAGATGTGAACCGGTGGGCAAGGCAGATGACGGGAAGTTCGTTGGGCTAGTACCCGATGCCGTAACCATGGTAGCAATACCATTGAGTTGGACCCTCGCTTATTTGACACATCCTGAGAGAGCCGGGACAAAGCGCAGGGTTGAAATAATACCCAGGTGGGATAGGTCTGGTAAACCGTTTGAAGCCCATCGGTTGCTAAACAACCGGGCAATAGCAAGGCTCTTGCGCATCATTTTTTCCGTTGACACACACTCAAGATATGCTATTATAGTCATATGAAGCAGACACTGTCGCAGAGATGCCGAAATCTGACTGAAATATTACGGTTACATAACGAAATTTTTCTGTTGACAGTTTATAAAGATCTGCTATTATGACTCTGTAAGCGCAACACAACACAGGAGCCTACCGTGGGTCTTGATATGTATCTCAACGCACGTCGCTTTCTTTGGACCGGATGGAAAGATCATTGCGAGCCTGACGACGACATTGCTGATGCGATTCGTGCTGCTATGCCCGATATGGGCGATATGCTGCCCAAGTATGTAATCGCAGAAGCTGCCTACTGGCGCAAGGATAATCACATCCACAAGTGGTTCGTGGATAATGTGCAAAACGGCAACGATGACTGCGGAGACTACTATGTCAGCCGTGAACAGCTCACACAGCTGGCCAACCTCTGCGATCAGGTTCTTGGCAATCGGTCTCGTGCTAAAGAACTGCTGCCTACGCAGGCAGGGTTCTTTTTCAGCGGCACTGAGTACGACGAGTACTACTACAAATCGCTGGAATACACTCGTGACAGGCTTCGTCAGCTGACTGCCAAAGGTAGCTTTCCTAAATGGGTTTTCTACTATCATTCCAGCTGGTAATACCTGCCGGCTGCTAATCAATTTCCGGTTGACAGCTCAAGGGCAGCATAGTATGTTGCCCTTGAGAGCAAAACACAACGGAGAGCAAAATGGACTTCGCTGCTATACACGCCCAAGCCACTGCTGCCGCTACTCAGGTTGCCGATCGTGCCCTTGCTCGCAACGGCGGGCAAGATTCTTGTCCCTGTGGCTTTGCATGGGTCACAGTCTATGACGTCAAGCTCAGCACCAAGCTGGGCAAAGAGATGGCCAAGCTGGGCTTCAGCAAGGCCCACGGCGGCGGCATCCAGCTGTGGAACCCGTCTAAGAGCCTTGTCCAAAACGTGGATATCAAGCTGGAAGGTGCCGAAGCCTATGCTGGTCTGCTGCGGCATCACGGCTTCAAGGCCTATGCCAACAGCCGCTGGGACTGATTATTTGGTTGACAGCGGCAGGGCCTGTGCTATAATGGCACCAGGAACAGGAGAACACGGATGGAAATGGGAATCTGCCCCGCATGCAACGGAACCCGGCGTCAACCGGTCCCGCCCGGCAACGAGCGACACAAGCACATACTCGCCACCTACGACGCAGACACCGACACGCTCGCATGCCGGAATTGCGGTGGGCAGACAATGGAGATGGTGGCCACTGGGCGGGTGCGGCTACGCAGCAACGGTGAGCCCTGCTTGCATGAGTACCGAGGGGCCGTGGCTGGACGATGCTACGTCGTCTACACCTGCCAGCATTGCGGGGACAGATACGGAATAGACAGCGGCGATTGATTGGTTGACAGCGGCAGGGCCTGTGCTATAATGACTGGGTAAGCAACACACAATAGGAGATAAGCTATGCATCCGCAAATTGCTAACCATACCATCGAAACCGAAGCTGCCCCCAATCCGCGTGCGGCTGCTATTGATGCAGCCAACCGCAGCCGAGAAGCGGAATCCGTCCATCCGGCGTTCTTCAACAGCCGTGATCATCAGCACAAAATCGCTGTGGCACTGGACGTGGTTGATAATTTCTTCCGCGTTCGCAAGGGGGTGTATGTCAATCACCGTGTAGGTCGCAAGCAACCTTTTACAGTGGTCAAGGTGGACGATCCTAATTGGCCTCGTGTGAGCAACCGTCGTGCTGATCAAGAATGGCGTCAGCCGCTAGCTGCTATTGGTGCTGAAACAGTGTTTTCCAAGCGCACCAATAGCTATCTCATCCGCATTTACTAGTTGACAAGGCCCCTGTATGCTGCTAGTATGCGGGGGCCAACAACGGAGATAGTCATGCGTCTGTCAGATCAAACTGCCGAAAAAATCTTATCCGAAGAGATTGATATCTACGATATTCTTGCAGGTACTGAAACAAACATTCTCGATGGTGAAGATGCAGTGCTGCAAAATCTTTACGACGAAATTGCAGCGGAGCATCGCTGGCATCCATATGATGATTTTGAGCAGATTATAGCAGTCATCTTCGACACAATTTCCAGCGAGTATGCCTGATTGTCGTTGACAAGGTCCCCGCACGCTGCTAGTATGCAAGGGTAGACAACGGAGGTAGACCATGCTTGTGATCGACTCGGACTGTTTCACTTGGCATCCTGACCTTGGAACCTTCGCTGCAGAAGCATCTGATCTGGATTATCAGCTTATGCGTCAAGGCAGGCGTGGTCTAGACTATCGCGGCGGCCAATGGGGGTTTCATATGCGTAGCCTGCGCACAGGCAAGCTACTATGGTTCCAGCGGATAAACGAAGAACGCGATCGCGAAAACGAGCTACAGGCAGTGGTATTCAGTGCTAGCCTTACGCCTAATCGGACGCTGAGGTTGCGAGTTTTCAACGATTAGGTGTTGACACAGAGCAGCGATGCTGTTATGTTAGCCCTACCAGCAAGGAACACTGACAATGAAGTTTCGTTTTACTGTCGAAGTTGACATTGACTTCGATCTTGAATGCGATGGTGAAGTCAGCACAGAAGCTGAATCTGTTGACAGCGACGACGTTGGACAAACAATCGTTGCCAAGCTGAATGATGGTTCTATCGCCGATGAGCTGGTAGACGAGATCACTGACGTTACTGGCTGGTGCATCAACAGTCTTAAGTTGACTGTGCCAGATGCTGAATGCATCGACTACCTAGACTAATCTAGTTGACATTGCAAGGGCCGCGTGCTATGTTGCTTTTGCAAACAAAAGCTATATCCCCAGGAGTCGAGTATGCTGTATGATAAGCTCTGTGCTGAGATCCATCGGGACTACGCAGTCCTATCTATTGCCGCTTAGGGTCGACTGACTTCTATGCTGGCAGAAATGGCTGCTGATGCGTTTCAGCGTGGCCAGGAAATCGGTCGCGGTGAGGCCGCCGCCGAAGCGGCTGATAGCAAGGTCTCCAACGAGTACCAGACCGTGATCAATGGCAAGCTCGTCACTGTCAACGATCTCACACTAGCTCAGACCCGACAGGAAATCTGCAAGGATATGGATGCTATAGAAGATCTTGACAACCTGCTGGCCGAAGCGACTGACGTCATCATGAAGTGGCGACGGGGCTAACAGCCAGCAAAGGACTGTCAAATGTCTAGACCTTATCCCGGTGATGTGGTTTACATGCCGTTTGATTCCAGTGTGACTATTGAAATCACACAAGTGCTCAAGCAATCAACCAACGATACGTGGGTCATATGCGACCAGTATGGTGACGAACATACTGTCGAAGCCGAAGGTGATCACTGGATCACCATACAAGAATAAACGGTTGACAGTCTGCTGACAGACTGTTATGTTAGCATCATAAACAACGGAGCAAGGTAAATGGAATTGCTGACCACTAGCAACACCAAGCTTCTCAAAGGCGAGAAGAAGGGTTATATGAGCTGGATCTTGCATCTTGCTCCAGCTGACTTGTCGGGCAAAACAGTATGTGCCAAGGCTACTGCGGGCTGCAAAGCCGCTTGTCTTAACACGGCAGGGCGTGGCAAGATGCATACGGTACAGGCCGGACGCTTGCGTAAGACTCGCATGTATTGGGACAACCGTGAACAGTTCATGGCTTACCTCTACGCTGACATCCATGCAGGCATTGCTCGTGCTGCCTGTGAGGACTTGATTCCCTGCTTCCGTTTCAATGGTACATCAGATATTGCCTGGGAACGTGAACGTATTGGTGGCAAAACCATCTTCGAACTGTTTCCAGATGTGCAGTTCTATGACTACACTAAGATACTGAACCGCAAAGTGTCTGCGTATTCCAACTACCACCTTACCTTCAGCCGTGCTGAAAACAACGATCGAGACGTGGCCAAAGCCATTGCAGCGGGCATGAACGTGGCAGCGGTGTTCCGCGAGCTGCCTGAAACTTATATGGGACTGCCGGTATTCAACGGCGACGAGTCGGACCTGCGTTTCCTCGACCCTCGTCCTTGCATTGTAGGACTGACTGCTAAAGGACGAGCACGGAAAGATTCCAGCGGGTTTGTTGTTTAACAATTGACACCAGAAGAGTTCCATGCTCGTGAAGCAGAGCTGCTAGATCGCCTGCCTCCAGAGTTGAGATCAGCTGTCAGCTGGATGTGTTATGATCGAGGACACGCCTATGGCTATGAAGAAGTTCTAGGCCATGTGGCTGAAATGGTTAGTGCCTTAGAAGAACCTGTTAACCAGCTCTGTGAACGTATTGCCAAAAACGGTTGACACGGTCCATACATGTGCTATAATGCCCCTGCAAGAGAGGAGCAAGCGAATGGATCTCAGGACAGGCGTGGCCCAGCTGGTGCAGCCCGTGCTGGTGGTGTGGAACGCCATCGGTCATGATGTTGAGGCCTCCTACTAGGGCATGGGTGATGAGCTGGACAATGAGAGTGCCTTGGAGATGTGCCTCGATGCCGATAGATTGTTGTTGAACGGCAACGATCCTGCGGCCCACGAGCTCTGCCACGAGCTGTGCATGGAGCACGGGTTCGTCACGGTGGTGCAAGAACTGGGACGCCACCTGACACTGGCATAGATTTCGGTTGACATGAAGACTAGCGAACTGATTGCAAAACTGCAGGCGTTCCATGCTCGCCATGGCGATCTTGAGGTACAGGCTGCTATTCCAGAAGGTCTGTATACGCGGCTGGAAGGATATCCCACCATCCTCGGCAAAGGCTACTGCGACGACGAAGGTAACTATTACACCAACAAGCGGAACGCTGGCAGCGAATGCTCCGGGCCATTCCTCTGCATCGGTGCTGAAGGCTACTGATTTTTCGGTTGACGCAGCAAGGGCAGCATAGTATGTTGCCTTTGCAAACACAGGAGTAGCATCAATGCTGATTTCCATCAATTGGGCTTTGCTGCGCGAACAAAAGACGTGGCTGATGAACCAGCCGGTGTGTGCAGAAGCTGACGGACTGGTCAATCTGATCGACGCACTGCAGGACGGTGCAGTTAATGATGGAGTTTCCGAAGATGTGGTGTTCGGTGAACAAGCGGAATTTTTGTTCGACGAAGCTTAAATTTTCGGTTGACGGCTAGGGCAGCCGTGCTATAATGCCCATGTTGAAGCAAAGTGCAATGGTGCACTAAACAACACAGGAGAGTTAAAAATGTCGAAGCTGTTTACTATTGCTGGCACCTCCGTTCTCAATGGCGAGCTGACGTATCGCTTCGCCACTGGCAAGGTGTCTGTTCGTGAATACAAGCTCAAGAAGACCGGCCACTCTGATATTTCGCTGCAGGAGCTGCCGGGGCCCATGACCAAGGCTGACGCGATTGCGTTCCTGCAGTCCAACAGCATCGAGGCTGTTATGCCCAAGACTCGCGTTAGCAAGAAGACTGAGGCTGCTGACGGCACGGATACTGCTGCTACGCCCGATAACTTCAGCGCGCGTATGGCTGCTATCCGCAAGCAGAAGGCTGCCGAGAAGGCGGCTGCGCTGCAAGCTGCTGCGGACGCTGAGTTCTTTGCATCGCAGATTGCCAACGCGGCAGCTGACACTGACGTGCCGGCTGCCACTGACGAGGCGGCTGCCTAAGCAGGCAGCTTCACACAGGGCTGGTAAGCTTCGGCTTACCAGCTCTTTTGTGTGAGTACTACAATGAAGACACATCAAGATTGGTGTAACCTGCTGATGAAGATGGTGCATGACATGCCCAAGAGTGAGCTGTCGCATCGTAGCAGTCGTCACGCTAGTGCTGTGGTCTATCGCGGGCAGCTCGCCGGGCTGGGCTTCAATCAGATGAAGACGCATCCTCTGCAGGCACGATTTGGTCGCAACAAGGACGCAATATACATTCATTCAGAGATTGATGCAATCAAAAACAGCCTGCGACACATCACTCCGCGAGAGCTTTCACGCTCTACGTTATATGTAGTTCGCATCAAGCAGGTGTCTAGCACCGACAAGAGCACCATACAAGGATTATCGTGCCCGTGCGAGGGCTGTAAGCGTGCTATAGCGGCGTTCGACATACGTAGCGTCGTTTATACGCTTGATGGACACGGGCTGTCTTGCGATGCTGCATAACCCTGCTAAATAGGGTTATGAAAGCAACTGAAATACTTCTTGAAGGCGGTGTGCTAGACGCTGCTCTGCACAGAGGCTGGGTGTATATCAAATATATCACTCTCAAAGGCAAGCCTCGTATACTAGTGGCAACTACCAACCCTGGCCAGTTTTCTTATGTCTATCGCAGTCCACAGCGCAAGAAGACCAATCGACGCAATATCACAGTCTGGGAACGCCGTGTGGGCTGGCGTGCACTGCGTCGCAACAGAATACGTGGTTGGGAAGAAGTAAAACCAGACACTGACAAAAAACCTGTTGACACAGTTTAGAACTGTGCTATAATGACTTTATAGAGCAAGCACTGCTGCAGAAGCCGAAATCTGATCTAACTATTACACAAACAAAATGATTTTTTTGGTTGACATGCTCGTATAATGTGCTATTGTACGGACATAGACAGCAGCGGAGATAGGTCAATGATGCATGTCAAGGTCATGTGGCCAGTTGTGGCATTCTTGCTTCTTGGTGGGGCAGGAGAATACATGCTGTTGCATCATTACACGGTATCTGCCCCACCGGCAGATATTCACAAGACTCCTGCTGCAAGCGACGAAATGTGCGACGCCTATCGGATGTGGAGTCGCAAGGAGAATGATACGGTTGAGAAAATGGAACGTCTTTGCCGTAGATAATTTGGTTGACACTGCCCGTGATTGTGCTAATATGTGCGGGCAACAAAGGAGCAAGTGTTATGGGTCCGGAAGATTACACCGACACTGACGCCATGTATGAAGATCGTTTTGCTCGTGATGAAACGTTTGATGACTTTGATTCGGAAGTCACCTGCGAAGAATACTATCGGGATGAAGATTACTACAACGACAGCATGGATGGTGATCACGATTCCGCAATGGCTTCAGCTGGCTGGGGCACAGATGAAGATTACGGCTACTACGGCGACGAATAACCATTGACACAGTCCGTGCAGGTGCTATACTGCACGGACAAACAACGGAGCAACACAATGTTCAAAGTTGAATCAGTCAAATTAGTGCCCGAAAACATTCGTACAGGGCGTCGCCGAGTCTCGCACAAGACACGCATTTATTTCTGGCCCAAAGGCGAGACAATTATGGACAATCTGTTCAATCGCCGATCGCGGCCGTTCAATGAATATC
>Ga0316227_1000450_pt1 | contig 59345 bp, 42 predicted proteins | sample TBH18019metaG_FD_206012 | JGI IMG/M metagenome (GOLD analysis project Ga0316227, IMG submission 206012) | Freshwater microbial communities from Trout Bog Lake, Wisconsin, USA - TBH18019 | ecosystem: Environmental > Aquatic > Freshwater > Lake > Hypolimnion/Profundal zone | place: USA: Wisconsin... | reverse complement strand
CTGCTTCAAGCGCTTGCCGGTCTGCATCAGCCAATATTATGTTTTCTTGTGGTCGGGCCATGGCGGCAATATAACATATTTCAAGGTTTTTTGATAGAACTAACCGCTCAGTCCACTAGGAGGGCTTAACGGGGCAAAACCAACAGGTAGTTAGTGCTATTAAATTTTACCAGTTTTGTGCGGTTTAGCAATGCGGGGATCATCCCAGGTCCGAATGTAGAATAAAGTTGACATTCAAACCCAACCGCAACGTATCCACACGGTTTAACCAATTGGGGTGGGCTCCTGGCGCAATTCTGTAACGTCGATGACCGCAAGGAGGCATTCTTTAGCGCCAGGCCCTAAAGCTTGGGCCTCAATACGCACATAAATCGGGGTTCCCCCCGCCCATTGAAGAGTGAACTCGCCGGATTTTTTATCTTGGTTGGCAAACACCTTATCGAGAAACCTGGAGAAACACGATGATGGGTCATTTGCAAGGAAGTATCTGAAGGGACGCCCGACCAGTTGCGACCTTACATCTCTCAGCAAGGCAGCTCCAGCAAAGTTGACAGCGTGGATGGTCCCCTTATGGTCAAGGGTTATGTAGCCCACCGGAGCAAAATCGAAGAGGGCCGTAAATCTTTCAAGTGAGCTATCAGTCCAGGTTTTCATCCGCTGGAGTTCTTCATTTTGCATTTCTAGTTCAATCTGGTGGACCTGGAGCTCATGGCACAACCGCTGCAGTTCCGCCGTCGTTACAGGAGAGGGTGCTGTTTTTATCCTATCATGGAGACGCTGCTCGGCTCGGTGGCGCAGTATTCTGGCCAAGGTGGTGCCATCTTTTCCCATGGGAATCCCTCCTAAAACAAAAAAGAAAATTGGAAGAGGGCACTACACTGGGCCCAAAAAGGATCACTAACCACAATTAATCAGTTTACACTCCAAATATTTAAAAGATAGGGACTTTAGTGTTAATTAAAGCTAATTGTATTGCCAGGTGGAATGCCGGGTGGCCCTGGGTCGTTAGGGGGTTGGTAAGGAGAATTTAATTCCTCAATTCACCACAAGTGGGACACTTCAGCTTTTTCCTGTTCAATACGAGGAAAATCAGCCTAGGGATGAGGCCTGCTACCAACAGTGCTAGCGCTACGCATTTGGGATAAATGTAGTTTGCAAGCCATGAATCCATATATCCTCTGAACCCACAAGCCCGACATTTTCTAAAAGTATCATGATTCATTACTAGATCACACTCCCATGAGATAAAGTACATAAGCACGTTAGGCCCTTATTGGCAATCAAAAAACAACCCAGCGGCTACCAGAAAGATACTGATAAACACATTGGTTTTAGGTCATCCCCCTAGGCACATTCTGTTAACGCATACTAATGTTAAATACATAGTTACTTTGCCGGCTGTCAACTGAACGGTATGTTGCGCCCCATGGTGGCTTGCCTCCCATTGGTTTCAGGTGAGCAACTGCAGTGTGCCTATCGTCGGCGCATGTCTCCTTGTATCGACTTGTCCGGCACCTGGTTCTATGAAGGCGACACCCGACTGTCCCGGCGCGATGGGCTTGCCTGTGAATTGTGGGGTGTCAGGGATTTTTTGGACGACCGGTTGTCCCTCGGCATCGGCGGAGGTGCCTATTTTGCTATTGATGGGCGCAAACCAAGTGTTTCCCGAACTATCAGTGGTATCGTGACCCTAACTTCAAGCTACCGAATTTTGCCCTCCTGGGATGCTCGTATTTCCTGGAACCGTGTCATCACTGACCACAACTATGACACTGACGTGCTTCTCGGTGGATTCGGCTACCGGTTTTGATGAGATACGACAACAATTCGTTCTTTTTAGGGTCATAGACGCTAGGTATCCGTTGTTAGTAATGTGTATTGCTGCGGAGGCACTATGAGTACAAAGATTCGAGTATCGTAGCTAGATCTGATATCCTGTAAGGTTTTGGCAGCGAGGCGTGGAACCCGTAACTCTTGTAGTCAGCCATTACAGGACTTGCTGAGTTACCACTCGAAACAATCAGTTTTGCACCTGGGTCAATACGAAGTATCTCTTTGGCTGTTTCTTGTCCGCCCATACCACCAAGTATCATTAGGTCTATGATGACAGTAAGGTAAGGTGTGCCGTATTGTTTTGCATTTTTGTACAACTCAATGGCTTCTTCACCTTTTGTGCAGGTTGTAACGTTATAGCCAATACGTTCAAGTATTCCTGCTGATAAATTTCTGATCATTTCATCATCGTCCATTACTAAGACGCATGCTACCGTGTGATCAAGTGTGGAGGGTAGCCTGGATAGGGTCACATGGCGCTTTGGGGTAACTGGGTTCATTCAGAATCCTAAAATAATTTTATCGGTGTGCTCTGAGTTAATAGCGGTATTTATCATTTTCTAAGGAGTAGATATACAATTAGATTGATTGCGGGTTTCAATGATATTAGTCTCCACTGAACTGCCAAGGCCGTTTTCTAGTCTGATGGCGACCTGCATTCCTCATAGAGATGTGCTGGTCTCCTCAATGGTCGCCAGAGTCAGGCATGACTCCTCTGATCGTCTCCTTCGAGAAGGTTCTTTTCAAATTCCAGTCCCATCCCCATGTCTGTCACCCTAACCACCTTCGCCTTTATTTGACAAGCAAGAGTTTTGTCGACGGTGAGCATCACCAGGTCGTATAACCTCAATGGCCATCCTGTCGTCACAAAGGCACCTTGCAAACTGAGGTTTTGCACTTCGCCCTCAAAGATCAGGTCGTCCTTGAGGAGAATCGCTTCTGCATGTAATATCAACCTAGTGAAACTTCTTTTTTCGTTGCGCATCGGGTCACCCTCATAGCAGACCAAGGATTAGACCACTGGCAAATTTGAACTATGGCTCGAAATAAAGATTAAAATGCAAATTTGCTCAGCACCTTCCATCCCGCCTAAGACCTAAGAACTCATTCACTTTGTCTAGTAGAGCCTCGGATGTGAACGGCTTGGCGATGAAGTTGACACCTTCCTTTAGTTGCCCCTTGTGAACCACAGATGAGCTGGCGTAACCGGACATGAAGAGTCCCCGAAGTCCAGGGCGCAGTTCCGTAAGAATCTCATACAGATCGGGACCGCTCATCTGGGGCATGACGACGTCGGATACCAGCAAATCAAGGGATGAGTCTGTGGCCCGCGCCAGCTCCAAGGCTTCCTCCGGCAGCGCTGCTGCCAGAACGAGATACCCCCGTTTTTCAAGGATCTCCCGCACCATGCTGAGCACCATGGCATTGTCCTCTACCACGAGGATAACCCCACTTCGAACAGGTTCCAAATCCTGGGTCACTGTCGGTTTCACTTCGACATCTTCGAGCGATGTCACTTCGGGGAAATAGATTCTGAAGGTAGTTCCCCTTCCCCTTGTGCTGTAAACGTCTATGGTCCCGCCGTGCTGCTTGACAATCCCGTAGGTCGTTGAGAGGCCGAGGCCGGTTCCCCGCCCCACCGGCTTGGTGGTGAAAAAGGGTTCGAAGATGTGTGTCAGGGTGGCGTCATCCATACCACTGCCGGTATCGCTGAACGCCAGCATGACGTATTTCCCCGGCATGATACCCGGATGCAAGCGACAGTATTCGTCTTCAAAGACAAGATGCCCAGTTTCAACGGATATTCCACCGTTATCTGAGATAGCGTCCATGGCATTCACTGCCAGGTTGAGCAAAATCTGCTCGATCTGGACACGATCCGCCAGGATACGACAAGGGGTGCTGCTCAGATGCTCTTTGAGTTCGATATTCTCACGAATGGTGCGACGCAGCATGCCACTGAAACTGCCAACAATCTCGTTGAGGTCATAGTGTTGGGTCTGCAGTTCCTGTTTGTGGCTGAAGGTAAGCAATTGTTTGACTAGATTTTTCGCCTTGTGCCCCGCCTCCAAGATCATGTTGGCACGCCTTTGCACCTGATCGTCAGCCGTCGTATCCATCTCGATCATCTCAGCGCAAACAAGGATAGGCAACAGTATATTATTGAAATCATGCGCTATCCCCCCGGCGAGCAGTCCGATCCCCTCAAGTTTCTGCTGCTGGTGGACCTGCCGTTCCAGTATGCGGCGTTCGGTAATGTCGCGGTTGCAGGCCCGTCGCCCTAGGTATTGCCCTTGCGTGCTGAAAACGGGCCGGCAGGAATGCTCTATCCAGAGGATGGTCCCGTCCCGGGCTTCCAGCTTGAATTCCAGGGCCTCCAAGTCCATAAGATGAAGCCCGCCCGGTGCAACACAAGCGTCGAAATGCTCCCGCATCGACTCTCGGTCGTCCGGATGGGTGATCCGCACTATCAACTCGGGATCTGCAAGGAACTCCTGTGGCAGGTACCCGGTGATCCGTTCGCAGGACGGCGATGTGTAGATAAACTTCTTCTCGGGCGAAAGCCAGTACTCCCAGTCGTAGGTCCAGTCAGCGACCGTTCGGTAAGCCTCCTCGCTATGCTTGAGTTCCTCCTGGGCGGAAAACAGTTCATCGACCTGTTGACGGAGTTTCTCTTCGGCAGAGGCGAGCTCTTCGTTTCTTCCGCGCAGAGCTTCCTCGACTTTCTCACGCTCCCGGACCTGCTCTTCCAGCAATTCGGCGCGCTCATGGAGCGTGCCGGACATCCGCTGCAGACTTCCAGCAAGGTTGTTGAACTCTGCTATCTGGGAACTGGGCCATGCGAGAGAAGCCTTGCCTGCTGCTACCGAGCGTGCGTGCTCCGCCAACTGTTCTAGACGCCTAATCAGGGTGCGGGTAAAGGGAAAAACCAGACTGCCCGAAAGTAGCAGAGCCGTGATGAGGCCAAGACCGGCGATGCGCGCTGAGGTTAACAGCTGGCTGCGGGCTGCGGCCCGAGGTTGAGCCACGAGGACAGACCAGCTCAGACCAGGAATTCGATACAGACTCCCCGCCATCTTGCGGCCCTCGAAAAGAAAATTTCCCGTAAAGAGACGGTTATCTCTCAGCCCCCGGCTCACGAGCGGGTAATTGCTCAGGTTCCACTGCTGGGCCGTATATTTCCCGCTGCGGTCGGCAATAACCTGTCCGCGTCGGTCCAGCACGAAAATCCTCTCATTTTCTATTATGCTTATCTTGTCGAGGTACTGGGAGAGGCGGTCCAAATCCAATTCACCAATGAGCACACCATCCCTCAGGGGGACCGCCAAGGCCACAGATATGCCTCCGCCCACAATAGAAAGATAGCTGTCGGACCACTGTTCCGTTCCTTGCCTGACGGCAGAGATAAAGAGGGGATTACGGGACAAATCAACCCCGACCAGTTCCTGCTGCCGTGGGGGTGCTCCCGTAATGCTGATGGCGTTGATCCGTCCGTTTTTGTCAACCAGATAGCAGGATTTGAGCCTCTTGAGGATTCTGACGTTGTTGTCCAGCGTTCGTTGCACCCCTTTGAGGTCGCGGGGGATATCTTCGCCGTCGCAGAAACTGGCAATTGAAGCGACGCTGGTCCTGGCGTTACCCAAGTAGCTCTCGACTTGGTTGGCGACGGCAACCGCAAGTTGCCTCTGATTATTGTCCAGATCACGGTTTGCCTGAGGAATGAGCCAGAGCCACCCGAGCAAGAGCATAATTAGGAAAGGGAGTCCTGCCGACGCAACAGCATAGCGGGCAATGATTAAACGCAAAGGGCGGACTGGCATCTCTTACTCCAACGTATGATAGGAGCCGTTTCGCACCTCGGTGATGAAGCTGGCGCGCTTGGCATCTCCGAAACGGTCTATCCGGATTTGCTGCTGGGCACCCTGAAAGTTGGCAATTCTGATGATCGCCTCTTTTAGAGACTCCCCCGAATTGCGGTGAGTCAAGGCATCAAGGGCAACCTGTGCGGCATCATACCCCGCCAGTCCGGCAAAGCCGGGCTCCTGGCCAAAACGTCCCCTATAGGCGTTTACAAAGGCTGTATAGCGGGGAGAGCTGTCATTACGGTTAATGAACTGGCTGATAACGGCACCTTCGGCGGCGCTGCCAGCCAACTCGATGAATCGCTCGGTGGCTGCCCACTCAGAGGCGACCAGCGGTTCACGCGGGCTTATTTTTCGCACCTGCTGGTAAATCAGGGCGGCATCCATGGCGTTGCTGATAACAAGCACCACATCGGGACGGTCGGCGAGAACCTCCCGGGCCAATTCCGAAAAGGCGGAATCGACTCCCGAGCGAAACGGGCGGGTCTGCACTACCTTCCCCCCAAGCCGCTCGAATTCCTGCACGAAATCCTTGAGCCAGCTCTCGGTGTAGGTGCTATTGCTCTGATCGTATATGGCAGAAACGGTGTGGTACCCAAGTTTTTGAAACTGGTAGCGAGCGCTTTTGGTGGCGTAGTACTGGGTGTCGTCTATCACGCGCAGGAAATTGTCGTCCTTTCCGGTAAGAGCAGTGGATGTCACGGTCGGGCTGAGCAGTATGGTCTTCGATGAGTTTATTTGCGGGAGAATCGCCATGGCGATATTGCTTGTCATGGGGCCGATGATAAGCTCAATCTTCTGGGTGACAAGCTCCGAAACGGCCTTCCCGGCCGTAACCGGATTCTGCTCATCGTCACGTATCACCAGTTCTACTTGACGCCCGTTTACCCCGCCACTGGAGTTTTTCTGTTCCACTGCAAGCATGGCCCCGTTGCGCCCCGCAACGCCAAGGTCTGCAACCCGCCCGGATATACCCGCCAGAAAGCCGATCCTCACCGGTTCACCTTTGGTACATGAGGCGACTACAAGCAATATTAGTAGTAGCGAGGCAAATCTTTTCATCGGACTATCCTCTTTACAGGCAGTTTAGAGCACGGTTCATCAGTAAGGCAATCAAATTGGACCGTCCCGGTCCGAGATATGCGCTAGTGCCTCCGGGCCTCGAAAACAGGATAGGTCGTCAAAAGGGCTCAGTCAAGCATGTTCACCGTCATTAGGCTACTATCTCGCTTCCAGCACTCCCCTTGTCAAGCATCTCCCTTATTTTGCACCCGGAATATTATGCGATTTTAAACTGGCTGACAATCCGCTTCAGGTCATCCGCAAGAGTGGAAAGTTGGTTCGCAGCCGAAGCTGAATCTTGTGCTCCACGGGAGGTCTGGACGACGATCTCGGTAATTTGCTGCATGTTACTGCTGATTTCTGAAGTCGTAGCGGTCTGTTCTTCCGCAGCGGTGGCTACTTGATGAATCTGCGAGTTGACATCATTAATCTGTTGGAGAATCTGTTCGAGAGCCCTGCCGGAGTTGGCTGCCTTCTCGCTCCCCTTGGAAACTTCGCTGACTCCTTCTTCCATAGCGATTACAGCACCTCTTGTTTCCTGTTGAATAGCCTTGATCATCTCCCCAATTTCGCGGGTCGCACGGGTTGTGCGCTCAGCCAGTGCACGAACCTCATCAGCGACAACAGCGAAACCTCTGCCCTGTTCCCCGGCCCGGGCCGCCTCAATCGCGGCATTGAGCGCCAGAAGGTTAGTCTGGTCTGCAATGTCTTCGATGGTGCCCACAATCTCGCCTATCTGATCAGATCGGTTGCCAAGACTTTCGACCGCTTTTGCCGAACTTCTGACCCGCTCGGCAATGCTGTTCATGACTACAATAGTCTCATCCACAACTAGGGCTCCGGCCACAGCAGCGGAACTTGCCTTTTGAGATCCTTCGGAGGCCAGTTGGCAGTTGTGTGCAATATCGGAGGATGTAGCCGACATTTCTTCACCGGCTGTGGCCACGGTGTCTACCTGAGCGGCTACCTCCTCTGCGCCGGTAGCCATTTGAACGGCGCTCGATTGGAGTTTAACGGCTGAGGAGGAGACCTGCTCGCTGGTCTGAGCAATCCGGGAAATTATCCCTCTGATCTTATCCACGAGCGAGTTTATCTCGTCGGCCAGAAGCCCGAATTCGTCATTGGACCTGACGGTGATCTGGCGGGTAAGATCCCCCTCGCCCCTGGCGAGATCGGTTACCTTGACGACGAAATCTTTGAGTTTATGTGTCACCGTCAGCCTCAGGACAACCATAAGAAAGACGAAGCTGGCCACGAGTGCCACTCCCCCGGCGGCAAGAAGCCAGAGAGTAGCTTTCCTGCTTGCGGCATACCCCTGCTCGATCGAGGTAGTAAGTTTAAGCGCGCCCAGAACCTTGGTTTCCTTGTCATGGCAACTCTGGCATCGCGCCTCATTGAGGAGCGGCAAAATGGTCTCAAGAATATGGTTGCCATTCTGTATCGCCTCGTAGCTGGCAGGTTTACTGCTCTTTAGAACCTCGGTTACCGGGATGCTGCCTTTTCCACCGCTGCCACGCTCCTCACCTTTATCATTAAAAATAGAAAAAGCTAAGGCCCGTTTACCTTCGATCACTTCCTTGATGGTGGCGTCAACCTTTTTCATGTCATCTGCCATCATGGCGGTCTTGACATCGTCACCCAAGACATCGACAAGTGTCAGGCTATTCTCCCGCTGCAGCCCCACCAACGCGTTCCTCTCAAGATACAAGGCCGCTCCTCCCACGATTACAAGGCCTGTAACCAGAGCCAAGGTCGCCGTCAGGAGAATCTTGGTCGCTATGCTGGTTATCCTTCCGGTTCGTGAATGCTGCGTTGAAAAATCGCCGCTTGCCATGATGTCTCTCCAATTTTTATTGAACTTATCGCAACAATGACCGATGTAGTTTGACGTTACTTAATGGTTGGTACAAGGGGGGCGAGAGTCGAAGCGCCTGATAGTGAGGAGCCCATATGAAAGTTCTAACCAGGGTTAGTGGAGCCCCTTCTTCCTGAAGAAGTCGCCGTATTCCTTATCCACTTTTAGAATGTGGCCCATGAGCCAGGCACTCAAGAGATCCATAATCGTGGCAGGGGAGACTTGGTGCTTCTCAAAACCGGTAATGGTCTCTTGCACCTTTTGCACAAAGGTGTCATGGATTTCCTTGTGCTCTCCATAGCCCGGATAGTTGTGCTCCTTCATCAATCGTTCTTCGCTGGCAAAGTGCTCCACACAGTAAGAGGCAAGTGAGGCAAGGGTATTGAGAATTACCTTTTCGCCCTCCCCTTTGGTGAAGGCGTCGTTCAACTGGCCAATCATGGTGATCAACTTTTTGTGGGCATCATCGAACTGGGAAACATGAACTGACATCCCGTCGTTCCACTTGATAATAGTCTGGAAGTTATTTACCGAACTGATCATCTCCTCCGCCAACCGGTTCAACTCAGCGGCAGCAGTTGCCAAATTCGATGCTTGTTCGCACTCCTTGCTCGCCAATTCGGTGATTTTATCGATGTTCAAGCTAATCTCCGCTGTGGTCGAGGTCTGTTCCTCAGCCGCCATAGCGATCTGATTGATCTGGTCGGTTACCTGGTCGACCTGCGAGAGGATCTGCCCGAGCGACTCCCCCGACCTGGAGGCTTCACCGGTTCCCCGCTTAACCCTGGTCACCCCTTGGTTCATGGCATCAACTGCCCCTTGTGTCTCCAGTTGGATCGCCTTAATCATGCCGGTGATCTCCTTGGTCGCAATGCTGGTCCTTTCGGCAAGTCGGCGCACCTCGTCGGCAACAACTGCGAAACCGCGCCCCTGCTCCCCAGCGCGGGCAGCCTCAATGGCCGCATTGAGTGCCAGCAGGTTGGTCTGGTCGGCGATATCCTCGATAGTTCCGATGATTGCGCCGATCTGATTCGAACGTTCCCCCAATACACCAACCGTGGTTGCAGAAGCATCTACCTGCTGAGCGATCTGGCTCATAACTGCTATGGTACTTTCCACCACGGCAGTGCCCTGCATGGCGAAGGATCGTGTGGTTCGTGACGCCTCGACTGCCATTATGCAGTTGTTGGCGATGACGCTCGCGGTGGCGGCCATCTCTTCGCCGGCGGTGGCAACTGTCGCCGCCTCGCATGCGACGTTCTCTGCCCCTCTGGTCATCTCCTCAGCCCGCATTCCGATCTCAAAGGCAGACTGGGCCACATTAGTGGAACATTTCCGCACGTTGTTGATCACCGCTAGGAGGTTATCCAGGAAACTGTTGAAGGCGTCAGCAAGCCTTCCTGACTCATCGTGTTGTCCAATTGTGATCCGCTGGGTCAGATCGGCACGGCCGTTTGTCATTGCCTGCAGTTGATTTATGACTGCTCCAAGGGGTCGGGTGATCCTTAACCCGACTGAAACGGAAAGTGCCACCAGGAGAAGCGACAGGATACCGGCGGTCCCGTAGATCCACCACAGGAGAGCCGACGCCTCCTCCTTGATATCCTCAAGGTAAACCCCGCTGCCGATGACCCATCCCCATGGTGCGAACAGCCTCACATAGGAAATCTTCGGCTGTGGCTGCCCCCCGTCCAATCTGGGCCAGAGATAGTCGACATATCCTGCCCCCTTTTCGCGGCAAATCTTGACAAATTCGACGAAGATCCGCTTCCCGCTGGGGTCCATGTTGTCCGTGAGGTCTTTACCATCAAGGTCCGGCTTGATTGGATGCACGACCATCCTAGGGGTTAGGTCATTAATCCAAAGGTACTCCTTTCCTCCGTAGCGCAGCGTCCTGATGGCATTGACAGCGGCTGTCTGAGCCACTGTTTGCGGCATGCGGCCTGCCTTCACCTCTTGCTCGTACCCCGTTATGAAACCGTAGGCTATCTCGACATTCTTACGGGAGGTTGCCTTCCTGTTTTCAGTGATAATGTTTTTCAGAAAAGGGATGACAATAAATTGAGCACCAATTATCGCAAAAACCAGTCCTGCAAGTGGGATTGCCATGATCTTGTATTGTATCGTCCAGTCCCTGTAATGCTTCAAATGCATAGCGAATCTCCATAAGGCGATAAGTAATTGTTTCAGGCTGAAGTTCCATTAGGCGTATCGGCAAAGGATTCCAGTGCCTTTAACGGATAAATAATTATAATTTAGCAATTCATGCCGCCAAGGCTTTAAACCTGCAATCTATATTTGTTTTGTGCATGCCGAAGAGTAACCGACAAAGGACGCCAGAAACGGTAAAGGTTCGGAATTATCCCCCAAGTGAGTTAAGGATTGAGGTGGGTCACGGTTCGGTGCCGATAGACCTCAGCCAACCTTCAAGGACGATTCTCACACAGGGTGGGGCAGCGTAAATAGAAAGTAGAGCGGCTATCAGAAGGAAATACTTGGGCGAAGCAATCACAAGTCATCAGTGCCGGCTTTGAACACAGTTGTCCTTTTTCTGGTCAATTCTCACTTGCTCTGCCCCTCGACAGACTAAAATACAGCTAGTTAGAGTTGGCATCTTCTACGCATATGGTGTGTTATGGGCACTGCAACGGAGGTAGCATAAAAGGCACCCTTCAACAGGGATTGCCACACACGGAGGGGATTTATGGACAGCGCATTAGGTACAACCATTATCACAGTAGCCATCATGTTTTTCATCGCACTCTCGGTGCCAATCGCCATGTTTTTCAAAGTTCAAAGTAAATAGTGCGAAGTCTTCGGCTCTTTTAGAGTTCGGCAGCAAGGTAACGTTAATAGCGGAGGGCCGGAGATATCCGGCTTTTCTGTATTCCCTTTCTGTTGCTCGCCGAAACTTACCTTTAAGGAGAAGTGCCACATGCATCCACGCGCAGAACTTGCTTATGAATTATCGGTAACCTGCCCACCGGACTCATACCCCGACTACGAAGCGATTGTCGAAGCTATCCGACGCGGTGACGCCAAAGAGGACATTCTTTTCATGCCTGCAGTTTTCCGGTGGCCCAAAACATACAAATGGATCAAGGAACGGTTTTAAGTGTGATCGGCTGCCACTCCATCACAAAAAAACCTGTTCTCGCTCTTTCAGTTCTTACCCCCCCCGTCACGATATGCCCTCGTTGGTGTTTTGCCCCATAGCCTCAGGGGGGCCCTTCAGAAAACGGATCGTAGAGTACGTTAAGCCATTGGCAACGGTCGTAGCTGCAAAACTTCACTGTACCGACCTTTGCTACTCCGCCATAGATAATCCCCAGTGAGATTGATGTGTCCCTATGCACGCATTGCGGGAGTGGGAAGTCCTGGGCGATCAAGGGGCAGACCGTCCGCGACGGGTTGTATAAGTGCGCAACTGCCGGATTCAGTTCACGGTGACAACCAAGACGCCGTTACACTCCACGAAACTGTCACTATTGACCTGGTTGACTGCGATGTATCTGATTGCCAACTCCAGCAAAGGTATTTCATCAATAGTGCTGGCTCGATTCATAGGGACCAGCAGAAAACAGTTTGGAAGCTTGGTCATGCCATTCGGACGGTGATGGCCGCGGTACCGACCGAACTGCCGCTCCTTATGGGCGTTGTCGAGCTTGACGAGAAATACCTCGGCGGTCGACCCAGATTCCAAAGGAGCTTGAAGCATAAAGGCGGTCATGGTACCGCGAAGCAATGCGTTGCGGTAGCTCTCGAGCGCGAAGGATCAGTAAAAGCCGCTCTGGTCCGGCATAACGGGGAGTCAGCTCATGCTCCTTTTGTCAAGGCTGTGTTCGCGAATAAAGTTGTTTTCTTGATTTTCGCATAAAATCCGCTACAATATGATCGTTACGTCCACCTAGGAGTCGCCATGTCTTCTGCCGAAGAACTGAGCCTACAGAAAATTCTCCACTCCGTTCAGGAGATGCGCCCCGACCTTCAAAAACAGCTTTTTGCTGAACTAAAGAAGCGTCTCTACCCAGAGATCCCATCGGCCATGACGCAAATGTCCGAGGAGATCCGAGAGGCGCGGTTCAAAAAGAGCTTCACCTGTCCTCACTGCGGCCACGATAAAGCGACCCGTTACGGCACCCAAAACGGTAACCAGCGCTACCGCTGCCCGGCCTGCGCCAAGCTCTTTAACGATCTCACATGCACACCACTACGAGGCACCCACTACCCCGAAAAGTGGCTCCCCTTCATGGAGTGCTTGGTCAAGGGCCTGTCGCTGCGGAAGTGCGCCGAAAAGCTAGGCATCTGCCTCTCAACCGTATTCGTCTGGCGGCACAAGGTCCTGGCCGCCCTGAGACGCCTTGAACTGCCGAGCTTCGAAGGAATTTTGGAGGTTGACGAAACCTACATCCTCTACTCAGAGAAGGGCCGCCGCCACATCGAGGGGCGTATGCCGCGCAAGCGCGGCGGCAAGGCCTCGAAGCGGGGGCTCAGCAACGAACAGGTCTGTATCGTAGTCGCCCGCGACCGCAAGGAGGAAACGCACGCTCAGGTCGCATGCACCGGCCAGATTTCCAAGGCTCAGGCGAAGGCAATCCTCGACCCCTACGTCAGTGCAGTCTCGCACCTGTGCAGTGACGCCAATGGCACCTGGCGGGCCTTCGCAGGCGATGCGAAAGTGCCCCATGTCGAGCTGAACCTTTCTCAAAAAGTGCGAGTCAAACGCCGCATATACCATGTCCAGAACGTCAACGCCTACCACAAACGGCTGAAGGACTGGTTACATCGTTTCTGTGGGGTTGCCAGCAAATTTTTAGACAACTATCTCATCTGGTTCCGGTTCGTCGATGCCCACGGTATGGAAGCGATGGTCGCAAAGCGCCGTGAATTACTCATAGATGCCTGCCAACCTGTCTCTCCCGAGACCTATCTGCGGATCAAGCAGACTGAGTTCGCCCTTCCTGTCTAAGTTCACTACTCAACGCTACTCACCTTGCTACCGGACTTTTGGACAACGCCGGTCACGGAACTCACTACGAAACCCAGACCATCGTCCAACTGTTCCTTAACCCAAGTGCAGTAACCAACCTGCAAAGCACCGATAAAAGCACCCAGCAAGAAACCTAGGAAGTCCTCCCACATTTCCCTATCCGGTTCACAAAGGTGTTGAAGCTAAAGGAGCCCAGGGGGGGGCTCCTTTAGCTTCGAAACATTGTTGGCGCTGTGCGGCTTGTCCCGCACCGGCGACCAAGGGGGCTCATAGTTTATCTTGCACTCGATATATTTTCGTGCTAGGATTTCTATTATACCTAGTCAAAGGGGCGCTGTCATGAGAAAACGTAACCAGGTGAATATTGCACTCGATGAGGCTGCCGCGCAAAATGTCAATGAATACTGCCGTGTGCATGGGGTGACGCCGCAGGAACTGTTTAAGACCGGTGCCCAGAGAATAATCGATGAGGACATCCTGGAGCGTAATGCTGACATGATGACCATCCGATCGCTGAGAGAGATAAGCGAGGGGCTCGCAAAACCGATAGATGATTTGCTAGAAATGATCGAGGAAGACAGGCGGTTAGGCGAAAAGATTACCTTGGACGTGTACCCAAGGGAGAGAAAGATCGCCTGATGTCCAAAAAATACTCTAAAATCAAGCGGACTCCCTCATTTATTACCATGTATTCCGAGATGAGCGCTTATTTGAAACGTTCAAGTCCAGTCGCATTCTTGGCCTTGCCCTCAGCCATGACGGTTATACTGGATGCTATTGACAGACTTCCACGCGCTTGGCCTGTTAAGCGCAAGCGTCTTGGAGGCGTCGACCATGAATTTCATTTAGCAATTGTCGATTTAGCTTATCGACGGATTCACGTCAGATATTTTGTTGACAAAGATGATATATGTTACCTGGTGGCGGTATGGGTAGATGGGCATGATGAACCTAATTATACGACATTTCATTGATTTTATCTTATTGCAATGCCTTATTATGCGATTCACATGTCACACAATGTTGACAGGCTAGTTTTCAATCACCACTGCTAGAATTACTCAACCCGCCCTTTTCATTAGGGGCGGGTTTTTTAGTCGCCAGGACGGCAATCTTTTTGCCAGCAACGGCACCACAACTGACAGCAAAACACCGGCGCAGGAACCGGGCGGGCCAACCATAGTTCAGGCATTTGGGGTTTTGTAGCAATTGACATGGAGACCGTTAACGGTTGGGGGGGATATTGGATGCGCTCGCCGGTCATGAACAGGATCTCACAGGTCATAACCCAGACAGGTACCGTCTACCGTGATGGTCGGCAGTAGAGTGTTCGTGTGGATCTCACATTGCCCGTTGACATGGTGGCAGCAGGATCTGGCGAAGCAATCAGTGTAGGGCTGTTCGCCCTGGGCGGCATAATCCTGGTTTTCCATAGTTCTCCCTCAGTCCTGGCAGTCTACCATGCCTGTCTCGATGAGCTGTTCGCACTCGTCAAGGTCCAGATCCCAAGACCAAGGCATTCTTGAAGACGATGCTGGACGGCTCACTGTCGAAGAGTACGCACTCACCGGAAGGACGCAGCCACAAGAAAGCATCCTCTCCTTCCAGGCACTTTGCTTCCACGATGGGCTCAACTGTTTCTGTCATCCTTTCCAACTCCATGTCGTATCCGTACGCCCCGTTAGCCCGATCAAATACGTCTGAGCCTGTTCTCTACTTTACAACATGCAGTGTCACGAGTGTTAATTTCTCCGACAGGAGTGTCGGAATATCTCACACCTTGACAACGCGAGCCCTGCTCCGAGGCGTGCCTGGTAATGCGGCAACACACCAGTTTTAAAGGGATTATTTTTAAACATGGAACATTTTCTGTTGAGCATTAACGCGACCTCTGTCGGAGTCCCTTACAAAGGTTAAAAAGGATCCAATTTGAAAAAAAACGAAAAACTTTATAGTTCGGCATGTTATAGCCCTGGTCCATTATATGCATTTAATTTGTGGCTTAATGTGCCCAAATTTAAGCAGCGTAAGCACCTTAAACAGTAACGATTTGTCCGGCTTGAGATGCACCATACTGGGATGATCAGGGGGCGCGAGCTGCTCCCCCCTTTGCTACCTAGCACTGATTGTGGCTGTTTGGCACTACATGTCGAAAAAAAAGAGGTGACCATGAGGAGAGGTTGACAACGAGTTTGCTGTTGCATTTTCCGCAGTGCGGAACCTAACCCAAGGAGGACACGAATGAAGATTAACAGGCGGAAGTTCTTGAAGATCACTGCTCTGGCCGGTGGCGCATCGCTGCTCCCGCTCCCCCTGCGTTGGATGGGCTCGGGCGAGGCACAGGCCTTTGCCCAAAGTCCCGGAATCCCGCTCTTCGGCACCACGCTGCGCGGTGTCGGCCCCGGCGGCATCCCGGTGGCGCTGCCGAGTTCCAACCCGGCGCCGGTCACCGGAGTCACCCACTACGACATACTTATCGACCAGTTTCAGGACCCCGGCGTCTGCCCGACCCTGGGACCGACCACCCTTTGGGGCTACAACCCGACGGTCGGCCTGGGCGGCAACACCACCCCCACCCACCTGGGCGGCATCATCATCGGCCAGAAGGGAGTGCCGATCCAGATCAGCTTTTACAACCTGCTCTTCGTGAACAAGCACATCCTCCCGGTGGACACCACCATCCCGGGCGCCAACCAGGCGGTCAACCGGACCGCGGTCCATCTGCACGGCGGCCTGGTCCCCTGGATCAGCGACGGCGGGCCGTTCGACTGGTGGAGCTCCTGCGGTGACCACGGCCTTAGCTTCCTGAACAACAAGGTGCTGAACCCCCGGCCGCTGCCGACTGCCGCCGAGTACTACTATCCCCTGAACCAGAGCGCGCGCTTTCTCTGGTACCACGACCATGCCTACGGCATCACCCGCTTGAACGCCTACGCCGGCGTGGCCTCGGCCCTCATCCTGCGCGACAGCTACGAGGCCGGGCTGATCCCCAAAGGGCTCCCCAACTACATCGAGGCGGGCGGCAACGAGATCCCCCTGGTCTTCCAGGACAAGATCTTCGTCGGCCCGGACATCAAGACCAAGGACCCGCTCTGGAGTTCGCTGGTGCAAAGCTGCGCCACCAAGCCGGGGAGCCTCTGGTATGCCCACACCTACGAGGCGAACAACCCGACCACCGGCGCCGGCCGCTGGGATCTCGGCGCTGGCGGGCTGCCACTTCCCGACGCCTCGTCGATCCCGGAATTCTTCGGCGACACCATGCTGGTGAACGGCACGGTCTTCCCCCAGGCGACGGTCGAGGCGCGCCGCTACCGCCTGCGCATGCTGAACGCCTGCAACGCCCGTTTCCTCAACCTGCAGATCTACGTGGACGACGGCACCCCCAACGGCATTACTCTGGGCAAGAACGGCACCCCGACCAACGCCGCCTTCGTCAACGCCGCTACCGGTGCTCCCTCATTCCTGCAGATCGGTACCGAAGGCGGCTTCCTGGCCAAACCGGTCAAGGTCAGCACCAACCAGCCCTTCACCTTCACTACGCCGCCCGACCCGACCACCGGCCAGGTGGCCCCCTGGCAGATCAAGAAGTCGCTCGTGGTGGCGTGCGCCGAGCGTCCCGACCTGATCGTCGACTTCGCCAACTACGCCGGCAAAAGCCTCATCCTCTACAACGACGCGCCGGCACCGTACCCAAGCGGCGACGACCGCAACGACTACTTCCCGGGCTGGAACGTGGGAACCGGCCTGTTCGGCGTCGGCAACCCGGTGAACGGCACCACCAAGAACGGCTTCGGCCCCAACACCCGCGTCCTGATGCGCTTCAAGGTGGTTGCCGCCACCAGCGCCGACCTGCCGCTGCAGATCGGCACCAGCACCGACCTCACCGCGGGGAACGATCCGCTCTTCGTGAAGGCCGGCACCAGCACCCCGCCGCCGGGAACCAAGACACGCTTCCTCTCGCTGAACGAGTACTTCGACGCCTATGGGCGCCTGATCCAGATTCTCGGCAATGCCGATGCCCCCTACGGCTCACCGCTGGACGGTTCGGCCACCTACCTCAACTATGCGCCGGCCGGCCTGCCGCAAACCATCGGCTCCACCCAGGAAACTGTCAGTAACGGCGACACAGAGATCTGGGAGGTCTTCAACACCACCGGCGACACGCATCCCATGCACTTCCACCTGGTGAACGTACAACTCATCAACCGGCAACTCTTCGACGTTGCCAACCTGAACTTCAGCAACTTCCTGGGTAATCCGGTGGCGCCCGAGAAGAACGAGCAGGGTTGGAAGGAGACCGTAGCCATGTACCCGGGGACCGTCACCCGCGTTATGATGAAATTCGACCTTACCAACACTCAGATTAAGGATTCCACCGGGAAGATCATCGTGACTCCTCCCAGCCCGCGCACCGGTGGTATGGAGTACGTCTGGCACTGCCACATCCTTGAGCACGAAGAACACGACATGATGCATTCACTGGTCGTGAAGTAACAGGAGGGATTGGTCATTCGTATAAAGTGCTCATACTGCCTGTCCCCCTGGAGCACGTGAACTAATTCAAGCCCCGCGGTTATTTAGCGGGGCTTGCTTTAATTGCGGTGATTTCTTTTTAATGCTATAGTCCGGCAGCGGATGACTTCCCTGCCGGCCCATGAGGTCCCTTACTATGAGAAATCGTACGGTCGCATTGCTTCTGCTCCTTGTCGCAGCCGGTTTCTTCTTTGCGGGATACAGTCAGCGTGCCAGCGGTACGGCCCCCGCGGGCGGGCGCAAGATTCTCTACTACGCCGATCCCATGAATCCGGGTTTTAGGGGTGACAAGCCGGGGGTGGCCCCCTGCGGCATGCCCCTGGAAGCGGTGTACAGCGACGCGGTTGCGCGCCCGGGAAGCGGTTCTTCCGCCGGCCCGGCGGCGCCCGGCGTGGTCCAGTTGCAGCCCGGCATGGAGCAGTTGATCGGCGTCCAGGTGGAGGCGGTGGAAAAGGCCCCCTGGAGCCAGACCATCAGGATGCCGGGGACGGTGGTGCCCGACGAGAACCGGGTCTTCCGCATCACGGCGGCAACAGACGGCTGGGTGAAAAAGGTGCTCCCCCCGACCACCGACAGCCTGGTCCAAAAGGACCAGGTCCTGGCCACCTTCTACGCACCGGAATTTTTCTCGGGGCTGAAGGCCTACCTCTACGCCCTGAGGTCCCTGAAGCGCACCGAGGCGAGCGAGGGCGAGGTCGCCACTCAGGTCGACACCAACAATTCGAACCTGGAAAGCTACAAGGTGTCGCTGCGGAACCTGGGGATGAGCGAGCCGCAACTGGACGCCATCCAGCGCTCCCTGCAGGGGACCGACAACGTCGAGATCAGGTCCCCGGCGCCGGGATTCATCCTGAACCGCAACGTATCCAGCGGCCAGCGCTTCGTGAGAGGGACCGACCTGTACCGGATTGCCGACCTCTCCCGGGTCTGGATCCTGGTTGACATCTACGATGACGCGGCGCTTTTGACCCGCCCCGGCATGAGGATGGAGGTCAGCTCCCCCTACCTGAAAAAGCCGTGCTTCGCGAGCCTGACCGACATCCCCCCCCGCTTCGACCCCGCCACGCGCACCCTAAAACTGCGGCTTGCCGCGGACAATCCCGGGTTTTCCCTGCGCCCCGACATGTTCGTCGATGTCGCCTTCAAGGTCTCCATGCCCGCGGCGCTGACCGTGCCGAGCGAAGCGGTGCTCGACTCGGGGCTGCGCAAAAGCGTCTTCGTGGAGCTCTCCCCGGGCCGCTACCAGCCGCGCACCGTGGAGACCGGCCGCGCCACGGGCGACCGGGTCGAGATCGTCAAGGGGCTTCAGGCGGGTGAGCGGGTCGTCGTCTCGGGAAACTTCCTGCTCGACTCCGAGAGCCGGATGAAGGGGAGCCAGCCGGCAGCGGCTGCCGCCTCGGGAACCGGGAGCATCGATCCGCGCTGCGGCATGCTGGTCGATGAAGGGCAGGCCCACGCTGCAGGGTTGGAGAGCGCCTACGGCGGGAAAAATTATTACTTCTGCTCCGCCGGCTGCAAGTCCGAGTTCGACAAGACACCGGCCAAATTTCTGGCCTACCGGGCGCACCAGGCGGAGCCTGCGCAGCAGAAAACCATGCAGCAGGGAGCCCCGAAGCAGGGCCCGCAGCCCGGCGGCCGACATGATTAACCGCGTCATCGACTTTTCCGCCAACAACCGGATGATCGTCTTCGTGCTGGTCGCCCTGGCCGCCCTGGCCGGCTGGTACGCCATGCACAAGCTGCCGCTGGACGCCATCCCGGACCTCTCCGACACCCAGGTGATCATCTACTCGCGCTGGGACCGCAGCCCCGACATCGTCGAGGACCAGGTGACCTACCCGATCGTGACGGCGATGCTCGGCTCCCCCAAGGTGAAGAGCGTGCGCGGCTTCTCCGATTTCGGCTACTCCTTCGTGTACGTCATCTTCGAGGAGGGAACCGACATCTACTGGGCCCGCTCGCGCACCCAGGAGTACCTCTCCGGCGTGCTGCAGCGCCTCCCCGCAGGGGTGCGGACCGAGCTGGGACCCGACGCCACCGGGCTTGGCTGGATCTACCAGTACGCGCTGACCGACAGCTCCGGCAAGCACAGCCTGGCGGAGCTCAGAAGCGTCCAGGACTGGTACCTGCGCTACCACCTGAAGTCGGTGCCCGGTGTCGCCGAGGTGGCCCCCCTGGGCGGCTACGGGCGCCAGTACCAGATCAACCTCGACCCGAACCGGCTCCAGTCCTACGGGCTTTCCATCAACCGCGTCGTGGAGGCGGTGCGCGGCGGCAACTCCGACTCGGCGGGGCGCCTGATCGAGTTCGGCGGCACCGAGTACATGGTGCGGGGCCTGGGCTACGCCCGCAGCGTGGGCGAGCTGGAGGATATCGTCCTTTCCAGCAGCGAGGACGGGGCGCCGGTCCGGGTGAAAAACGTGGGACAGGTCGTCATGGGGCCGGACTTGAGGCGCGGCTGCGCGGAGCTGGACGGCACCGGCGAGACGGTCTCCGGCATCGTGGTGATGCGCCAGGGGCAAAACGCCCTGGACGTCATCGGGCGGGTCAAGGCGAAGCTGAAGGAGATCGAGCCGGGGCTTCCCTCCGGGGTGAAGGTCGAGGCCGTCTACGACCGCTCCGAGCTGATCACCCGTGCCATCGGCAACCTGAAATCCACCATCGTCGAGGTGATCCTCATCGTGGTGTTCGTGGTGCTGCTCTTTCTCTGGCACATCCCGAGCGCCCTGATCCCGATCATCACCATCCCGCTGGCGGTCCTGATCTCCTTTCTCCCCTTCCAGCTTTTGGGGATCAACGCCAACATCATGAGCCTCGGGGGGATCGCCATCGCCATCGGCGCCCTGGTGGACGCGGCGATCGTGGTGGTGGAGCAGACCCACAAGAAAATGGAGCTCTGGGAGAACCAGGGGCGCCCCGGGGACCACCGCGCCGTCGTGCTCGCGGCGATCAAGGAGGTGGCCGCCCCGAGCTTCTTCGCGCTCCTGGTGATCGCGGTCTCCTTTCTCCCCGTGCTGACCCTGGAGGCCCAGGAGGGGCGCCTGTTCCGGCCGCTGGCCTACACCAAGACCCTCGCCATGGTGGTGGCCGCCCTTTTGACCATCACCCTCGACCCGGCCTTGAGGCTCTCGCTGACCCACGTGAGGAACTTCAGCTTCCGCCCGCGCTGGCTCTGCAGTGCGGCCAACGCGGTACTGGTCGGAAAGATCCGCTCCGAGCGGGAGCACCCGGTCAGCCGGGTGCTGATCCGGCTCTACCAGCCGCTGGCGGCCTGGACGCTGCGCCGCAAATGGCTGGTCATCGGCGTGGCCCTCGCGCTGGTCGCCGTCACGCTCCCGGTGTTCCTCAAGCTGGGCAACGAGTTCATGCCGGCGCTCGACGAGGGTTCGCTGTTGTACATGCCCACCACCATGCCGGGGATCTCCATCGGCGAGGCGGGGAAACTGCTCCAGGTCACGGACCGGATCATCAAGAGCTTTCCCGAGGTGGACCGGGTGCTCGGCAAGGCGGGGCGGGCCGAGAGCTCCACCGATCCGGCACCGCTTTCCATGCTGGAGACGGTGGTGATCCTGAAACCGGGCGACCAGTGGCGCCGCAAGGAGACCTGGTACAGCGGCTTTCCGGAGTGGACCAAGGGGCCGTTGCGCCATATCACCCCGGACCGGGTCTCCCGGGAGGAGCTGGTGGGCCTCATGAACGACGCCCTGAGGCTCCCCGGGCTCTCCAATGCCTGGACCATGCCGGTTAAGGGGCGCATCGACATGCTTACCACCGGAATCCGCACCCCGATCGGCTTGAAGCTCTCCGGGGCGGACCTGGTCGCCATCGAGGAACTCGGCACCCGCATCGAGTCGCTGTTACGTGGGGTGCCGGGGGCCCGCTCGGTGTTCGCGGAGCGCACCGGCGGCGGCTATTTCCTGGACGTCAAATGGAACCGCGAGAAGCTCGCCCGCTATGGCCTTGGCATCGACGAGGCGCAGGCCGTGGTGCAGAGCGCCATCGGCGGGGAGAACGTGACCACCTCGGTGCAGGGGCGCGAGCGCTACCCGGTGAACGTGCGCTACAAGCGCGACTTCCGAAGCGACCTGGGCGCCCTGGGGCGGGTGCTGGTGCCGGTTTCCGGAGGGAAGAAGCAGATCCCCCTGGCGCAGCTGGCCGAGATCGGCGTCACGGCGGGCCCCTCCATGATCCGCGACGAGGACGGCCTTTTGACCGGCTACGTCTACGTCGATCTGGACGGCCGCGACCCGGAGAGCTTCATTGCCGAGGCCGGGGCGCTCATCAGGGACAAGATCGAACTTCCGCCGGGCTACGCAGCCGTCTGGAGCGGGCAGTACGAGGCGATGCAGCGGGTCAGGGAGCGCCTGCAGCTGATCGTCCCGCTCACGGTCTTCTTCATCCTGGCCCTGCTTTATCTCAACACCCGGAGCATGGTGAAGACCCTCATCGTCCTGCTCGCCGTCCCCTTCTCCGCGGTCGGTGCGGTCTGGTTTCTCTACCTCCTGGGATACAACATGAGCGTCGGGGTCTGGGTGGGGCTGATCGCCCTGCTCGGGGTGGACGCCGAGACCGGCGTCTTCATGCTGCTCTATCTCGATCTTGCCTACCGGCAGGCCGGGCGCGAGGGGCGGCTGGGGAGCCGGGACGAGCTGCACCAGGCGATCCTGGAGGGAGCCGTCAAGAGGCTGAGGCCCAAGGTGATGACCGTGGCGACCATGTTTCTCGGCCTGGTCCCCATCATGCTCGGAAGCGGCACCGGCTCCGACGTGATGAAGCATATCGCGGCCCCCATGGTGGGGGGGATCTTCACCTCGTTTCTCATGGAACTCATGGTGTATCCGGCGGTCTACGAGATCTGGAAGTGGAACTTCGTGCTGCGCCGGGAGCTCTCCGGCCGCCTGGTTGCGCCGCAGGCAGGGCAATTAACCGCACCATAATCCCTCTCCCGGAGGGGAGCAGGGTTGGGAGGGGGGAAAATGACCGCGAAAACCGTGACAGTGAAGGGGCTGGTAAAAAAGGTGCGCAGCGAGCTGGACTGGCCGGTTCTGGAGCAGCCCCACGAGCTGGCGGCGCTGCGCATCGTATCCTATCCGCGCACCAAGTCCCATGTCATCCTGGTCCCGGACCAAAAGCTTAAGTGCAGCACGGATCTGGACTTCCTGCATGAACTGGGGCACGCCACCTTTTGCGAGAAGGTGCACCCGGTATTCTCGGCGAGCAGCCATTTCGCCACCCAGGACAGCCAGCGCCTGTTCCTGATGGTGATCCCGGCCCTCAATGTCGCCACGGACTGGTTCATCAGTCACTGGCAGATGGGACTATCCCCGCAGCTGACGCGCAAACAGATCAAGAAAGGGCTGGCGGTCGCCGAGGAGGTGCTCGGCCTGGAGCAGCTCCCCCCCTGGAGATCATTCTCGATGCCGCGGGGGTGATCGCCCAGGGGATCCACTACATGAAGGAGCCCATCGAGTGCGACGGCGTGCTGCAGACCGCCGTGGCTGCCTTCCTGAGCACCCCGCCGGAGCACCCCTCGGCTGAGGGCTGCCTGCTCCTGGTGAACCGGCTTATGGCTACCTACACGGACCACCGGGCCCGGCTGCTCCCTGACAACGGGCTCTTCAGCTGGGAGGTGTACCTGCCCGCGGCCAGCTGATGGCCAGCGACAAGGAGGACTCCGTGAAGACGGTAAGATCTGAGCTGCGCTGCGGCATCTGGGGGGCGCGCTACCCGATTTATACGGGCCCGGAGACCAAGATGGCGCGGGAGTACGAGGCGGTTGGCGTGCCCAAGACCTTCATCCTGGACTGAAGCGGAATGATGCATTACAAGATCGTGGGGAGCGCCTCGCTGGAGTCTTTGAACCGGCTGGTGGGAAGCCTGCTGTGACAGTGAAATCCGCAGCATGATAAACATCGTGACCCTACAGAAGTACCGAGGGGTTGTATTTGGTGGGTAGACGTACCGACCATGGCCGTATGGGATTGGGCGTCATGCTCTAGGAGTGCAGTCAGTTATTATAGAGGGAGTAATGCTATGGGAAAAAACATTATTATACTGATGATGTGTCTACTTTTTACCGGTGTTGCCGTTGCTGCAACAGAGAAAATTGAGAATCCCGAAGCCTGCGATCAATGCGGGATGGACCGGCAGGTTTTTGCCCGCAGTCGGATGCTGCTTGTCTATGACAACGGGGCAAAAATCGGAGTCTGCAGCATCCACTGCGCGGCGGAAGAGATTAAACAGAAAAAAGGGAAGCTCAAGTCGCTCATGGTTGCGGATTATTCAACAAAAGAGTTGATTCATGCTAATAAGGCTACCTGGGTTATCGGCGGTTCGAAGAACGGAGGAATGAACTCTCCGGCAAAATGGGCTTTTGCCAGGGAAGTAGATGCACGTAAATTCGTGAAGGAAAACGGCGGAGAAGTGACAACATTCGACGTGGCTCTCAGGACAGCCAATGAAGAACTGGAGAGTACAACCCCGACGAGTCATGGTCATGGTGCGCATATGGGAGTAGGTGCCCATTTGCTGTACAACCCTGCTTTTGAAGACGACATCTATCATACCCACCCAGCAGGCATGTGGATGGCAAACTACAAATTCACGTACATGAACATGCACGGTCTCCGCTCAGGAACCACCAACATACCCACAGACAGTGTAATTCCAAGTCGGTACATGATGGCGCCCACCGATATGGACATGTACATGCATATGTTAATGGTCATGTATGGAGTCACTGACCGCATTACTTTGATGGGTACGGCTAGCTATCTGGGCAGCAAGATGGAGATGCTGATGAACATGGGCATGGGCGATATGGGCACATCGCCCATGCGAACAAGCGGCATCGGTGACACGGAGTTACGTGGGCTATACAAAATCAACAAATACTTGGTCGGAAGCCTTGGTCTCAGCATACCGACTGGCAGTACTGAGCAGCAGTTCACAACCATGGGGATGACTTTCCGTGCCCCTTACGATATGCAACTTGGCTCGGGCACTTACGATCTGAAGCCCGCATTGACCTACAATGACCTAAGTGCCGATGCCATGTGGAATTGGGGGGCACAGGCCGCATATACCTATCGTACCGAGAAGAATAACGGCTACAGCCTCGGCGATAGCGTTAAAGTGATGGGCTGGCTCCAGCGTGCCCTCGGCCCGGCCTCCACCTGGCTGCGACTGACCTATAACGACACGGGCCGCATCAAGGGGCATGACCCCGAGATTGACAAACTCCTCGATCCGACGATGGGGGTGCCGACCCCCGACGCCGATCCCAGCAACTCCGGCGGACAGCGGCTCGACGGATTTATCGGTACAAGTGTGAGCGTCGGTCCCTTAAGCCTCGGGATAGAGGGCGGAATCCCCCTCTATCAATACGTGAACGGAATCCAGTTGAAAAACGACTGGTATGTCACGGCAGGTATCCAGAGAATGTTCTAAGCGCTTATTTAGTGCTGCCGCAGGCTTTCATGTCAGAGGACCGATTCCCCGGGGAGATTATTGCGGTAAATCTAAACGCATCACATGGTGAGATTGTGGGCTCTTCACTTTACCTGGATATACAAAATATGTAGATGAGCATAGAACTTTCAGCCTCGGCGACTACACGACAGGTTGGTATGACAGACCTCCTAGATGGCAGCAGCGTCCCCTTCGCATTTTGGTCCCTTGAGAATGGCCTGACCTGACTGGACGCGGTGGTGAGACGGTATCGCGTGGGAAGGGTGTGTGGCAACCCCAAAACGTTCGAGATGGTTGCGGCGTCTACGCGCCCTGTGTCCCTGGTGGTCCACGCAGCGCCCAGGACCCTTGGCGTCCAACTCCCAATCGTACCTTCCGTAGCTGGTCACGGACATGATCTCCCCCTTTGGAGCGAACCGAACACGCTCAACTTGAGAGTCACAATTTAACTTTGACAGCACTATCTCAACTGGGCGACCACACCCGGAGGCTTGCCCCCTCCTTACGGTCCCTCCCTTCCTCTGTCACGATTCCCTCTCTCCCTTGAGATTGATGGTTCCCTTGGTTTCCGTTCCCCTCTGGTGCTCCTTCTCTCCGGAGTATTCCTCTCTGGGCGACCTGGTGCGCGTTATCTCTCTCCCCCTGCACCTATCCCTATGGTCAAGGTCAGTGTCTCCCTACGCCGTAAGCTGTCTTCCTCGATCTATCCGGAGTAAGGTCGGATTATCTTGTTGATGCCGTTGCTGCGTTTGCCGCGTTTGTCGAGATCCTGGCCCGCCGGCAGCTGCCGCGAGTCCGGCTCTTACTGCCGAGCTGTTTGCCCAATTCCTTCCTCCCCTCCCGGTTTTCCTTTCCGATGCGATCAAGGAGATTCTCTACCTCTGGGAGCGTGGATCTGGCCGAACGAAAAGGAACATCACTCAACTGCAATGGCACTTTTAGAGGCACTGTGCCGGTCGGACAGAGAGCACACCCTTTCCGTTAGTGCGGATTTCTTCTCCCGTCAGTCTTCCTGTTCTGCTGTTTGTATCGTCTACGAGCGAGAGCTAACTCAAATGGAAATTTAAATAGAAAAGTTGGGAACTTATATAACTGTCTCTCTATGAAGAATTTCATACCTTTTCGCGGATCTTTTTTTAGTTCGCAAACCAGTCTGTAGAGCCATTGTAGGCATAATTTCTGTAAGATCACGGGGGGGACCTGCAGATCATCTGTGAACCATCTCAACGCAGATCCCACCCCGACCATAACCCCTCTCTCAAGACTGTCTACATTGTCCTTCATCCATTTTTCTTGTTTCCCACCGCCAAAGCATACCCAGATGATGTCGGGTTTTGCCTTAAGGATTTTCTTGATCATTTTCCTATTGTCATTCTGATCAAAATCCTTGAAAGGCGGGCTATGACCGGTGATGATAATGCCTCTGTAATCAGCTCTGACTTTTTTGATGACTTTTTGTATGGTCTGATCCGTGTCGCCCAGCAAGTAATGTGAATGACCATCCCGTTCGGCAAATAACGATTCCATCAATCGAACTCCCGAAATTCGTTCAATGTTACGGTAGCCCGCCAGCCTGGCGTAGCAAGCCAAAGGTGCGCCATCAGCCAAAGATAAAAGAGACGTGTTAATCGCGTTCTTTAGCAAATCATCGCGGCTCGCACTTATGACATTCCCAACGTCGGTGAGACAGATATATTCTTTCAGTCCACTCGAGATGGCTTTTTTAATAATTTCATAAACATCTATATAATGAACAGCACTTATCTTGACGTTCATGAATTCTAAAAAATTATCTTTTTTAGGGCTCATATATATCACTTGCGCTTGTTACTTGGTGGATAGTTGCTTCAGTAGATCATATCTGGCGGCGGTTTTAAAAATTCCGCGCCCACTTGTTCAACTAACAGTATCGATAAGTGTAAGATAAATCTTACCAAATGCAACCGTGTGGATTGCCAACATTAAATCCGCCCCGACGAGGCCATAGGGACGATGTCGCGTTGCGCCGTCAGTCGGTCTTGTACCGGTTCTCGGATCAGAGGCTGAGGAAGACTAGTGGACTGAGCGGTTAGTTCTATCAAAAAACCTTGAAATATGTTATATTGCCGCCATGGCCCGACCACAAGAAAACATAATATTGGCTGATGCAGACCGGCAAGCGCTTGAAGCAGTGCTGCGGTCCCACAAGACACCTCAAAGTCGAGCATTGCGTGCTCGTATTGTTCTCAAGAGCGGTGCAGGTGAGAGCGTTGAGACAATCGCTACGTCACTTGGAACGTCCACAAAGTCAGTTTATAAGTGGCGTAACCGGTTCCTTGAATCTGGCGTTGATGGGCTCTTTGATTTGCCACGTTCCGGCCAGCCAAAGAAGCTCACAGAGAAAGATATCAAGAAGGTCCTGACCATGACTGTGGAGCAAGTCCCCCATGAGGCCACTCACTGGAGCACTCGCCTAATGGCCAAGTATGCCGGCATTACCACCTGGCAGGTCCGACAGATTTGGGAGGCCGCAGACCTAAAACCTCATCGAATTCAGACCTTTAAAATTAGCAACGATCCTCAGTTCGCTGAGAAGGTGATCGACGTGGTCGGTCTGTACATGAACCCTCCAGACAATGCAATTGTTCTGTCGGTTGATGAGAAGACTCAGATTCAAGCTCTTGACCGCACCCAGCCAATGCTGCCACTGAAACCAGGTCTGCCAGAGCGGAGGACCCATGATTATGTGCGTAACGGCACCACAAGCCTCTATGCTGCCTTCAACATTCTCACAGGTGAGGTAATTGGCCGGGTGACTGAACGGCACCGCGCAAAAGAGTTTCTCGAGTTCATGCGCCAGGTCGAGCGATCAACGCCAAAGGACCTCGACCTGCACGTGATCCTCGATAACAGTAGCACCCACAAAACTGAGGATGTTAAGAAGTGGCTCGCAAAGCACCCGCGAATCATTCTTCATTTCACTCCTACAAGTGCTTCCTGGCTGAATGCAGTAGAAGGATGGTTTGCTCAGCTAGAGCGTCGCGCTCTTTATCGCGGCACATTTAGCAGTGTCAAAGAGCTAAAAGATGAGATCCAACGCTTCATAAAAGTACATAACGTGTCATTATCTAAACCATTTAAATGGACTAAAACTGCAAAATCAATAATTGAAGCAGTTCAAAGAGCACGGGAAAGCGCCAAGGTTAACGGAAGCAATTAACCAAACGGCTCACTAGGTAGCGGGGCCTTTTTCCCCTTCCCAGCCAATCCCAAGTTTATTCTGCATCCGGACCTTACACCCTTGTTTGGCGGTAAGCTGGTTAGGTGCGGGACCGTGACCCACGCAGGTCCAGCGGTCCGCGCCTCGGTGCCACGATTAGCGGCGGCGAAGTGGAGCCGTTAGTCGCAACGCGGCGAACATGGCACGCCCGATAATCAGTGTTATGTGAAACTCGCTGATTTTTAGCCACTTTTTATCGCAGCCGGTGGAGTCTAATTTTGAAAGATATTTCGTCTATCTCATCCAACGTGTACCCCGAGTCGATCATTAGCTTTACGAAAAGGGCGCTGACTTGTGTGGGGGGCTTATGCGCTTTGAGGTATTGACCCAATTGAGCCAAATCAGAGATATTGATTTTTAACAAGGCCGTGCTCCTTTGGTCAACGAATACTAAAAGGCAATCTGTTTGCGACAGTAGAGCTAAGCGTTTCTATTGCACTTATTGAGCTATCTTCTTCTTCGTGCATTCTGAGGTATGAAAATTAAGCATGCTATACATGCTACTAATAGGAATGCTGATAGTGCCACAAACCAACCCGGCGTAGTTTTCAAGTATGATTGAAAGGCTTTTGACATGATTTCATTGAAGTTCATTCTTACCTCTCATGGTGCTATATAAAGTTTCTAACCTTTGATCTGCCGGTATATAAACCTCCCTTTTTCAATAAACCATTTCCATGGGCCACCGTTTCCTTGCTCTGCATATCCCCTTTGATATCGGCATGAGGGGTAATTAGAGCAAACCCAGTACCTTAGGCCCTCTTTTTTCCCTGACAGGTGCTTTCTAAGCTTAAGCTCGCTGCCACACAATTCACATGTAATCAATATCTTGCTCCTCGGTGCGCGGTCACCCTCTCCTTCCGACAGGGAAAGTGGTTAATTTGTGAGGTCGCTCAGTTTTCGGGCTCTACGACAGGTTTTTTAGGCACAAGACGAAGCAAGGGTTTTGATTCTGCTTTCACCCCTGTTAGTGCCCGTAGGTGGTCAGCGAATTGTGCATTGTTGGGCGCCAAATCCTCCGTAGCGGCTAAAACTGCGGCAAGCTCTACTACTACCTCCGAATGAACCTTTGGATTTGTCTCAGCAAGGGCCGAGAACAACCTAAGTTGAACTGCCTCAATTGCTCCTAATTTCAATGTTAAATTACAGATTTGGTCCGTTAATGTGCCGCTTATATTTGTCAATGCTTGGGTAAGTAAATCCATTTGAGCTTTCATCGCTTGTGCAACTGCATCCAACATTAGCGTATCTTTAGAAGAGTCCAATTTGATTTCCCTCCAACCAGATTATTTTTCTGGAAAACACTTCCTGTCTCTTTACGACAGTAGAGTGAAGCGTGGCGCTCTTGTCTCGTTGGTTCGGTTCCCCTGTCTCGCCCTTTGGATACAGTTCGTCCTCATCATCAATCGAGCATGGGATAAAGCGCCGATTTATTTTAAATTTTGCTGTCAAGCCAGCCTCCTGCGGCAATGGCACGTGCTGCGATCTCTTGATGTACACCGGATGATTGCGATACTCTACTGTTTGCCGGGTTCAGTTAGCCGTATTTCTAGCTCCCCATAAAGGGTTTCCATTGCAGCTAACCCTGTCTCTGCGAATTTTTTCCACTTGGGGCCACGGGCTATGAGGTTGTCCCATGCAGGTTGGATGTCGAAAGGCCGGTTCTCCTGGAGCACCGACAAAAGTTCATGTGCTTGATATAAATCCTTTCTCCGCTTTATTTCACTGGTAACGTCCCGCACCTGGGAGACAATGAGCTTGTGCATGGCGTACCGTACCGGTTGTGGGATATTGATTAATACCGGGTTTGTGTCCAGTAAAACTGCATGAGCCGGTGATTCTATCACATAAGACAGATAACTGAGCGGGGCGGCAGCACAGTTGAACCTCTTGATAAATACCGGTGAATCTGATTCCTGGGTTTTTGGTGTCAGAACATCAAGCCGAAGTTGGCTTTTACGTATGGCAAAGTTCGTAGAAGGGTCTTTGTGATTCAGTCTTGGTACTGGGTAGAAACCCATTCCCAAGCTCTCAAGGGCGGCGGGAATATCTGCATCAACCATTGGGATTGCCACCGCGACCTTCCGTTCTACAGCGAGGTCGACGTCAGTTGTCCTTGATGCATCGACAGACCAACAAACGCCTAGCATCAGCCCTGCAGCCTGGAATGCATGTGTTCCTACCAAAACCCCGCCATGTCTAAATACGCCTACATCGGCAAGGCTGCGGATCACCCTCGTCATTGCCTTGTCGGTCCGAATTTTTATCCCAGCTTGAATTTGAATGCTGAGACGCTTGAACTTTTCCCCCATTTCCTTAACGTCAGATTTCCCTTCGGCATGGTCGTGCATAAGGCGTTCAGTCTGCTCATTACGTGGGCCTATATATATTTGTTCAAGTTTTCCGACCGGATTGTACGCTTGGAAATAAACGTATTCAGCCCCTTTGTCCTCCTTGATTGAGAACGATCCTTTTAAGCTGGATATGGTTCTTGATGCCTCCACAATCTGCATCATCTCAAGTAACTCGGCGTAGAGCGTCTGGGTCTGAATATCGATTTCGTACATGAGGAAGGCTCCTTTTGGCTATACTGCTAAATCAAAAAACATAGTATAGCTGAAGGGCCGAAATGTAAAGTTGTTTTTGCTAACCGCCCACCTTGTCGGTTAATTGGTTCCAAAACTCAATCACCAATCCACCTCCATATCAGGGACAGGCTGCGTCCGTTTCCCTGTAGCCCTTTTTCGTATCCTCCCATGGCGGCGTGCGAGGTCAAGGGGGCTGGGGATCGTAAACGAGTCCGGCACGAAGGCATTCAGCCCTTCAAGTTGCCCCAGTTCTCGCAGTACGGCAATCAAAGTCGAGATTTTTCCATCTCCTCGCTCCAATCGTTCCATCGTAACCCGCGATATTCCTGTCATATTGGCTAAATCTGCTTGCCTTCTGTTTTTCCGCAGTCGCAAAGCCCGCAATCTCCCGCCCATCTCCTCCGCGATCGCAAAATCTGTCATGGCATACAGATCCATTTTCCCCACCTCGTTAGGTAAATATTACTATTCATTATGCGTGTGTATGGCTATTTAGCAAATAAATCCTTACATTACGGAAACCTCGTAAATGACCCCTTTGGTATTACGTCAAAAGCATAATTTGGACAAATAGCCGAAATATACGAAAAAAATTATCATAGTGTAGTAACCATAGTATAGTAAATGCACGATTGTTGTGTTGGATGTTTGCACGGTAATTGTGCAAAATCCACTGTTCTAATGCTTCGCCTGGTCATCCACCTGTTTTAAATTGTGAAGGCAGGACAGTGCATGGAATGTAAAATTTATCCTGCTTAGCGACTTATTGAACTCATGTCCTTATGCTTTTCTATAAGTGAAATTAGTTCTGTATTGCCATTCAAGATGAAAGTCCTTTTAATACGGGCAATTATCCGCACGGGTGCGGATGGTTTACCGATAAAGTCAAAAAAACCGGCCTGGAGCGCTTTATACTCTTCTTCAGTTGAGTCCTTTCCGGTCATTAGAATCACCGGGATGGCAGCCATTCGTGCATGTTTTCGTAGAGCGCGCATAAATGAATAACCATCCATATGTGGCATGAACAAATCACATACTATCAGGTCAGGATGGCGTGAAATAGCAAGTTTCAATCCTTCGATACCATCGCCAGCAACTAGGACTTCGAATCCTTCTTTCCTCAAGGCAATATCAAGAACTTGGCTAGTGAGCTGGGAATCGTCAATGATGAGTATCGTCGGACGATCCTTTTCAATTTTATCCACTTTCAGGTAGTGCTTCCGTATTGCGACAGTTAACTCTTCACTTGTGGCGAGGACCGGATGGATTTTCATCCCGATTTTTAGTGATAAAAATTCAAGGGTTTCACTATCCAAAGGATCAAGAATGGCAAGGGCCAGGTCCCTGCCACTCTGTTTTAAGGGAAAAATCATTTTTTCCAAAGCCATGTGTACAGGGACAAGGCCGAGTAACTCCTCAGGAAACATCTGATCGGCAAATGCCCTTACTATCCTTAGGTTAAATTGTCTGGCTAGGGCCTCTGTCACCTCCTGTTCGGTCACAATTCGCATATCCCTAAGGAGTTTGCCCAGGCGTTGCCCACTTCCTTGCTGCAGCTCCAAGGTGCGCTCAAGTGTTTTTACGGAAATAATTCCGCTACCCACCAAGAGTGTCCCTATCAGATCTTTTGTAGCCATGTTCGGTATCACCTTTGCTCTCGAGTCGCAGACTGCTAGTAGGCGTAGAGCACCTCGATGTTGCCACGCTCGGAAGTTGCGGATTGCTCGCCCTGGACTTCCAGGCGGTAGATATACGGGTTGTGCATGGGGGTGATGGAGGCGCTCGACTCGGCTACCCCCTCGCCCTGCAGTTGCAGCCCGCTGGTGTCGGAATTCCCCGGTTTGGTCTCGACTATCTTGGCGAAGATCTTATACGGGTTGCCGGTGGCGGACAACACGTTGTAGGTCAGGTCCGGGTGGTCGGTCGGCGACGGGGTATTGCTGCAGGCCCCCCAGGTCGATGACGGTCCTTTCAGTTTCAGTTGCAGGCAGGCAACGTCGGTTGCTTGCCCACTTTGCCCTATCGTTGCGCTGTAGGCATTGCTGACCAGTGAGGCGAGGGTGCTGGAGTTCCCGGAGTTCAGCATCAGGAACGGGATGATGTCCTTCGCCAGAAGTTCCGCACCTCCATAGCTCGCCTCAATTGCGGTCTTGTAGCGCTTGTTGGCACCGGAGACCTTAGTGCCTTGAGTGATCATGTACATCATCGACATCACTATGGTCAATGAGATCAGGGTGAACATCAGCGCGGTAATCAGCGCAAAGCCGCGGGTATCAGCCGGTCGTTTCCCGGGAAATTCCTCGGTGTGTGCTGCGATCTTCTTCAGAAGGGTGCCCATAAAATATCTCCGGCGGGTTCGCTACTCATTTGCCAACAAGTTCTTTGGTCTGACCACGATCCGGTAAAGTTTCCACCGGTAATTGAGCTGGGCCGGCGTCAACGGCAGGCCACCGACACCGCGGGTGAGACTCTGTTCGTCGTACAGGTTTAACGGTGAAGCGCTGACGTAATTGGTGTCCCTCTTTCCGTTTTGAACCACCAGGTACACCTTGACCATTTTGAGGTTACTGCGAATGTTTGAGGTCGTCGAGAGAGAGTTGTTCAGGGCGTTTGCCAGGGTGAGGTTTTGCGAGCCCACCCCCAAATACTGCAAACCATCTGCGGCAGTCCAGGTATCGATTACGCCGTCTCCGTCGGTGTCCCATCCGAGCACGACCTGCATGTCGAGGACGCAATCCTGAACCGGGATATAATTCAACTTGCCGGCCGATCCACCGATCTGGTTGTTGAGGGTGGCTTTGTAGAGCACTCCGGTCCCCGGTGCGCAAAATTTCGGCATGCCCTGGGCCGCCGGTGGTTGGGCCACAAAATAATCGATGCGATTGAACGGAAACTGTGGAACGGCCGCACTGTTGATGCCGTACACCGCGTACATGCCGTTCATCGCAGTCGACAGGTTGGCAAAGCCGGTGTTGTAGCTGTAGTAAAAGGCACCGGTTGGGCCGGCTACCAGATTTGACTTCGGCGGGGTGCCGAATTGCTTCTGCAGCACGACCACATTGTCGTTCGCTCCGAAATTCTCGGACCCGGACGCCCAGTTGTTGGCTCTGACATGGGTCGAGGTGATGTTCAGGAAGGTCCATTTCTGCGCTACGCTCGCGGTGCTGGCGGAGGTTCCCTTGATCGAAATGTAATCCGAGCCTGCCAGCGGAGTGTAGGAATCCACCGACTGCACTCCGTCGAGGCCGTTTATGAACACCAACGGGCGGGGAACGTTACCGGGCGCATCGTTGTTGATAGCCGGCAGAGTGTCGACGGCCTCGCTGTAGGTAGGCCCCGTTTCGGTGTAGAGACCGTAGCCCGCCTGTTGCAGGTCGTGGCGCAGCATCTCGAGTCCGACGATCCCCTCGATGTTGCTTTCCTCGCTCTTGAAGACTCGCATCGAGTTCATGAGTATGGTGTTGAAGGAACCGGCCGAGATGACCAGCACGACTATCAGCAGCGCCGTCACCACGATAACCTCTACCAGGGTGAAGCCGTCCGTCTTGCGTAGTATAGCTGCGAGCCGGTTCATTGTGCCACCACGGAGTTGCTGATTATTCCGCCGCCATTATAGGAGTAACGCGCAGCGCGGTAGGGCCAGGAGATCCTGAAGCGTATTTCCTTGGAATTCGGATATTGGGTGCCGGAGCGAACTACCGAGTAGTTCACATAGGCGTTCAGCAGTTTGCGGTGCTCGCAGGTATAGTGCGCCAACACCGAAGCCCCGGCATACCCCTTGGCGAGTTCCTGTCCCAGTTCATTGTCCATCACAAGGGTGGCTTCATTGCGCAAATGATTTTGTTGGTTGGAGTTGAGTGCCACGTTGGCCGCCTGCAGCAGACCGAGCATCCCAATCAGCAGGATGACAATCGCCACCAGAAATTCGACCATGGTGAAACCCGATTCCTTATTCAATCGAGCATCCGCCAGTTGTCCCATTGGTGTTTTTCCCCATTTTTGTCTGCCCCTGGCCGACGACGACACAGTCAACCAGCGCTGTGGTCCCCACCGGGTTGACCTGGAAGGTCCCGGTGTCGGAGGTAAAGCCCCGCACGTCGAACTGAGTGATATTGTCGGCGGGTCCCGAGGCCTCAGTTATCGTGAATTTGGCACCTTGAGCCTGGGTGGTCACCCCGGCGGAGCGGCTCTGATTCTCCGACGAGTAGCTCTGAAAATTGTAGCTGGCGCCCCCGACCTTCAGCACGACGCTGCGCGGTTGTTTGTGCTGCATCGCCTCGATGCGGGCCTCGTTCAGGGTCGCGAACAAGGTCCGGGTTTGGCTCTCTATCTGTGCCTTCTGCTGCCAGGTGCCGAAGTTGATGGTCGCGATCCTCAGGAGGATGCCGATGATCGCGATGACCACCACCAGCTCGAGCAGCGTGAATCCCCTGTTTTTCATCTATTTCTCTCGCACATGGATGATCTTCTTGCTCGGCTTGGGACTTGTTACCACTGCAAGCCCTTGCGAGGCCGGCGGCACCCCCTGAATGGCGCTTGCGGTGCGGCGTCCAAAAAGCCTCTGGTTCCCGGGGTTGGCGAAGGCGGTTTTCAGCGCAATTTCGGCGAAGGCGCCGGTGGACGATTGCACCAGTGCGGTCCCCAGCATAGTTGCCGGGACCGGGACTCCACCGGTGTTGTAGTTCAAGGCCCAGATGAGCGTGTTGCCGCCGAAGGCGCAGACATCGGAGTTCGGCTTGAAGGTGGTAAAAAACACGTTGCCGTTGGTTAAGGCGACCGGGTCCGTCACCACCCGCTCGGAATAGGCCGTGCCGCTCGCGGGATCCAGCGTGACGAACCAGCCACTAATACTGTTATCTAAGGTAGCGGAAGGCCCGGTGGCAATCGAGCCGGACTGGTCGCAGAGGCCAGTCGCCGTTCCCAGAACGGTGGAGCAGTTGGTGGTCGTGCTGGACGTCGCCTGGGTCGTGCACGCAAGATTGAGACTGTTGGTCATTGAGGAGTAGCACGGTTCTTTGACGCCGTAGATCCTCTGCGTGGTTGTCAGTGAGGGGTCATCGCCCTTGTAGAAATATCGACCGGTGCCGAAGTAAATCCAGAAGTTTCCGTTTGCCCGGTCCTGCAGTTTCGCGATTGAGGTCGTGACCGGGCCGATGCCGCTGATCAGCGTGCTCCAGAGCCACTGTTTGGTCGGATCCGCGCTTTCCGGAGTACTGCTTTCCTGGGTGAAGAGCCGGATAATGCCTCCTTTGGTCCAGGTGCCGGCTGTCGTATCCAGCTGGGTGTAGCCTATGTATATCGCGTCGTCACTGTAGAACCCGTTGGCAGTTGAATTCGCCCGGTCGAGATCAACCCAGCTGGTGGTAAGCGTGCCGCCGAAGGCGTTCGTGATGCCGGTGTCGATGGTTTTCACCAGTGCCCCGGTGGCCAGATCGACGATGAAGATGCGCAGGTCCTGGTCGGACTGGCCGTTGAACTTGTTCAGCGTGGTGTCGATCGGCCCGGTCGGTCCGGAGGCGAACACCGCGAACCACTTGCCGTTCTTGGTGTTGTCCGGTATCCCGTTGGCGTCCTTGTAGGCGATGCGCACGATCGCAGGCCCCGTGGTCGAGTAGCCGAGATAATTGGAGTGCGTCGGGTCGCCGTTGAATTCCCAGAGGTATTTCGGCGCCTCCGGGTCCGTGACGTCGAGGGCGAAGTAAGACGACAGGCCGGTGTCGGGGATGGGTGGCTTCACGCAGGCGGCGGGGGCCACGCAGGCATCGGTTGCCGACTTCGCCGCGCCGCCGATCCCCATGCCGCCGATGATGATAGTACGCCAGGTGGTGGCGTCCTTGGTGCAGGTGGAGTAGTCTCCCACGCAGCCGGTCGGGGTGCCGATGCTGACGTCGGCCACCGAGGGTGTCTTGTCGACCAGGTACATGTGCTGGTAGGCCGGGTTGGTCAGGTAGGTCAGGTAGGGAAGCACGCTGGTCGGTACGAAGGCCCACTCTTCCCGGCCCAGATTGCTGCCGTTGATCTGCGCCTTGTCGTATTTCCCCGACAGCTCCTGCAGGACGCCGAGCTTGAAGGCATGCAGCATGCCGTCGTTGCCCCCCACAAAGACCATGCCGCGGTTCGCGTAGGTTGTGCCGGCGGCGAAAAGGGAGTAGGACGGGTCGTTGTAGCCGCTGGGCGCCGCCAGGTCGTAGTTGTTGAGCTTGAGCGTCGAAACGATCTTGGGCGTGGACGAGATGATGTCACCCAGCTTCCAGGCTTGCGTCTGGCTGTTGCAGGTCCCGGAAGTGCCGCTGATGGTGCAGTCGCTGGAAACCGAGCAGCGTAGCGACGCGTCGTTGGAGCAGGTACCCATGGTGACCTGGCGCGACCGGTAGCTGGTGCCGTCGGCATCGTTGGGTTGATCCGAGCCGGCGACCCAGCTGAGCAGGGTCGTGGCTTTGGCCTGCCTCTGGGCCAGCGTGAGCGCCGCCGGTATCTGCAAAAGGTCCAACTGCGGGTTGGTGGGAAAAAGCGAGAAGGCCAATAGACTGGGTGTCGACCCGGTAGAGGAGCCGTAACCCGTGTAAATGGTCCGCGGATCGGAAGAGAGGTTACGGCTCCAAAGCAGCACACCTGCCTTCCAGAGAGCCTTGACATAGTCCGGGCTGACAGTCGCGTCGGGTGTGGACGAGTCCGCTATGCCGTCACCGTTGGCATCGGAATTGAGACTTACCAGCGTCTTGTTCTGCGAAGTATCGAAATAGAAGGTGGCGATCTTGTCGGACTTAAGATTCAGTTCCTTGTCGTTGTTGGTGTCTTCGCGCACCGACGAGTTGTTGAGCGCCGGGTCCACGTAGTACCAGAGATTCTGCATCTCCCCGATCCAGCCGCACTGGGTGTTCGAGTCGAAGGTCTTGTTGGGGTAGAACACCGCCTGCAGCATGTTGGCGCCGCTCCCCTGGCTGTTGTTAAGAATCGACGAGGCGGTGCCGGCGGAGAGCTGCGACAGGATATTCTGAAAAATGGTCACCAGCGCGTTGTTCAGGCCGGTCGGGTCATTGGCATAGTAGGCGTGCCCGTTCGCATCGGCGGTACCGCCGGCTACCGCCATCTGGTCCAGAAGCGTGCCGGCCTGCGGAGTCATGGAGAGGCCGAGGATGTAGGTCATGACATCGGACTTGACCGTGGCGCCGTTGATGGTATTGGAAACCCCGCAGTTGGCCGCGGTCGGACTGGACGGGCAGCGCAGGGCGTTCAGCTTGCTGAGCACGGTGCCGCCCGGCACGGTCACCGTCGCGCCGGCGGCATTAAAGCCGGTCACCAGCGAGGTCGCGTCGGTGACGCTACCGGTCCCGTCATCAACACTCGGCAGCCCGTCGGTCACGTAAATGATGAAGGTCTTCTGGCAACTGGAGGAGATGGGCGTGGATGGCGCTGCATTGGCCTGCGTCTTCCCGGCAGGGAGCGTGCCGTTCAGATAATTGAGGGCATCCTGCAGTGTCGAGGCGGTCGGAGTCGCCCCGGCATTGACGATATAGCTGCAGCGGTTGGCTGCGGCACCGGACGAGGTGCAGGCCATGTATCCGGTCGCGTTGTTTTTGAAACCGCTCGCTCCAATCTTATTCAGCAGTGCGTTTAGCTGTGTGTTATTGCTTGGGTTATTTATCGCTGCGGGGACATGCAGAAAACCGCCGGTATTGCCCCCCGATACGGTGTAGGGGGTAGAAGACCAGGTCGGGGCTGCAGCGCCGTTATAGGGCGGATAAAACATGTTTGACTGGCCGTAGTTCAGAAAACCGTTGGCCAGGTCGTCGTCGGTCCCCTGGAAAGCTGTATTGGCAAAGCTGGATGCGTATCCTGTGTTGTACGGATACGAGGTCGGAGTGGCTTTCTGACGGTAATAGTAGTAGTTGGAGGAAGTAGTGTGGCTTTCGTTGGTGGTATAGTTTGCCACCCCTTGCGGACTCTCGGCATTCAAAAAAGCTGTCCCTTGGGAATTGCTTGTCGTATAAAACGTGCCTACGATACTGTGATACAAAGTCCCGGTATTGGGCGGTGCCGCGTTATCAGTATAGTTGTAGGCAACGGTTTTGGGATAGATGTTGCTGCAGTAGGTCTGGCGTTTCGCCCCGTTTAAAGCGCTGCCGCCGTTACTGGTAACGTCCGAGGTCCCGTTAATAATCGGTTCCCGAATGTTTGCCTGAAAATTCGAGTTGAAGATGCCGGTATAACTTACCACCGGCGCCGATATGGTCTGCCCGGTTCGGCAGGCGCTGTTGCAGTCCGCCTCATAGGTGGACGGGGTATAGTTTACACCGGCGACACCCACGCCATAATCGGTCCCGGCATAGGATCTTGGATTCTCCGTTACGCAGTAACTATAACAGGACGCCGGTGGTGGAATGATGCCGCAATAGGTGCGAGGATCGTACGACACAAAATAGAAGTTGTCGTAGACGTACCATGATTTGCTGGTGTTGTCCGGCAGGTAATACGACATCAGGCCGATGTTGATTTTCCCAGCGTAGGTGTTGATCAGGTTGATCAGCGCCTGCCTGGCCAGCACGGAACGGCTGCAGGTATTCATGTCGTTCGGGTTGGTGCAGTTGAATGAGCCGATTGCGTCGCCGGTCGTCAGGGTCTCGTCCATGCTGTTGGAATTGTCGAGGATGATCAGCACGTTTGGCGTGACCGGCGCCGATAAAAAGGAGGGAATGATGGTGAAGTTGGTGGCGCTCTCAGCCGAGGTCGTGAAAACGGAGCTGTAGGAGCCGGCGGTGCCGTTGTTGGTGGTAAGCATATTCCCCGCAGCATCGGCGATGTTGGTGAGTGTCAAGGTATAGGTCGTATTGTACTCGAGACTCGCTGGGGTTATTGTTATGGTGGTGAAGGGGGATGCGGATACGGTTACCGTGGTGGGAATCACTGTCCCGTCGCTGTTGGTCAGCTGGATATTCGCCGGGGTGAAGGTGGTGTTGTCCATGGAGCAGTTTTCTGTGAAAACGACGGTGATACTTTGGTTAAGACTTACTCCGTTAGCGTTATTCGCTGGCGTCACGGAACTTACTACCGGGCTCTGGGTGTCAACGGTGAAGTAGAACGGTCCCAAGGAGGTCAGGGCGTTATCGTTGGCCGGGGTGGCTGATCCCGCATCGTGAATCAGGGTGGTGGAGCTGTTGCCGCCGGAAAGGGAGACGGAGTATTTCGAGGTGGCGCACGAGGTGTTGGCAAGAGCGGCAGCAGGCTGGAAGGTGGCCGCCGAGGGAGCTGCCACGGTGGGAGTTCCAGGTGTTGCCGTGGTGCTGTTGACAGGATTGTAGGGGGATGCCAAAGAGATTATGCTGCCGGCGGAATTTTTCAGCACGATGCCGTTATTGCTGGAGCTGTACTGGACACCGAGCACCGGTTCGCTGAAGGTGGCAGTCAGAAACGGCGTGAGGGACCTGACATACGGGCCGCCATTCAGGCTGACGCCGGTACTGATCAGGACCGGACTGGGGTCGGAGCTGTTCGCGCCGACGGTGAGGCTGATCAGCGTTGGCGCAGTAAAATCGATGAAGGTGGCACCGGATGAAACACTGGTGCCGCTGGCATTGGAGGCGCGCACGCGGTAGTAGTAGTTGGTTCCAGGAGTCACACCGTTCACGGTGTAGGAGGTTCCGCTCCCGGCTGACACGTTGTTGAGGATCATGTTGGTGAAACCGTTGTCGGTTGCCACGTCGATAAAGTACCCTGTGGCGCTCGTGGAGGCCGCCCAGGTAACGACGACACTGCTGCCGGTCGCCGTCGTCCTGCCGTTAAGAACCGGAGGGTTCGGAACGGTCAGCACGCTCGTTATGTTTGAATTCACCGGGGTGGTCCCGGAGTTGTCGACGACGCGCACAAAATAGTAGTAAGTAGTTCCTGCGGAAAGACCGGAGGAGATGGTGTACGAATTGGTAGCAGTGGAGACGCTATTTAGTACCTGGGTGCCCCCACTCGTAGTACCAACAGACAGCAGATAACTGGTTGCCCCGGTTGGTGCATTCCAGTTCGCCGTGAAACTGCTGCTGGTAACGCCGGATGCAGCGGAGGTGACGGGAACGGTCGCGTAGGTAGTTTCCGGCATGTATCCGGATACGTCTGATGAACCGCCCGCATTTACAGCACGCACCCGATAGTAGTATTGCGTCCCTCCGGTGAGGCCCGTCGCTTCCGAACCCGAGCTGAGAGTCTTCGGGTATCCGGATACCATGCTGAGAAAGCCGTTGTCCGTTGCCACGTCGACCGAATAGCTGGTGGCTCCGGTGGAGGCACTCCAGATCACGACAAATTGCTGGTCCCATGGTGCGGCCGTCGCCGGAGTCGGGGAGCCGATGACTGGGGCAGCGGGAGTGGTCAGGGCACTAATTATGTTGGAATTGACGCTAGTCACCGGTACGGACCAGTTATTCGCCCGGACACGATAATAGTAGGTTGTGTTGGGGTTCAAGCCGGAAACTGCGTACGAAGTCCCGGAACCAACATTCTGATTACTGAGCACCTGGGTTCCGCCTGAGGATGTCCCAACATCCAGCTGATAGTTGGTAATACCTGCCACAGACGACCAGTTGGCGGTGAATCCGGCGGAGGTAATCGTCGTTGCGGCACTGGCCGTCGGAGCGCTTAGCGCAAACGCTTGGGATGAAATAAGTATGAAACCTAACAGAACAAAAACTGTCGTCAAAAGCCGATTCATATCACCTGTCCCCCGCTGGTCGGACTTGTATTAAATCGACACTCTTTTGACTGTTCAGGAACAAAGTAATCGGCATCCCGTTGACCAGGTATTTCTGTCCGACCGAGATACCGTTCAACGTGACTGAAATGGTTGGAGATACGGGGTATACCTTGCCGGCAGCTCCAGGGACCAGGTTAACCATAATTTTGCCGTCTTTCCGTAATGCACCAAAGTAGCAGGCCACAACTTCGCGGCCCACCTGACTCGTTGTGCCGATGGGCATATTGGCGCAGGCACGACGCTCCAAAACGGGAACTAACGGCAGCAGGCACCCGAGAATAACTGCTATACATCGGCTAAATCGCTTCATAATATTCCCCCAAACGTTCGACATCAATACAATGGGTCCAATGGTAAATTTTAATATTTGTCTATGTTTCACTACAGGTTTGTTTTTTAACTGTCAGGCAACCAAGCTTCAGAGTCACACACTTCTGGAGTCCGAGGCTCTTCAGTCAAAGACGGATTTTACAGCGCGCCAGAATACTCTTAAAAAAACCGTGTTCTGTCATAAGCGCGCACACGCAAAACCTGTACCAATATTCCTGCAACCGTAAACATACACGCGACTAAACGTAAGATCAGCAATTTTCTCTCTGAGAAAAATGCTGCGTTAGTGGCTGCAACAAGGTGTCAAATCAGTAAATTCATGTGCGGGACCTTTCCTGATATCGAAAATAAACAAGTGTTTGGAGGTAAAAGGCATAAATTAGGCAGGGGTCGCCTGTCGCAGAGCAAACCTGAAGGCTGTGCACAATTGCTGCATACTAAATAAATCCCCAGAAGACTCAGCTGAGAACAAATATTAGCACCATTCAACCGTATGTATGCAATGTTTTCATAGTGGCTATCAAGCTACGCAAAAAAGTCATACCAACCCACACTTCTTCACTTTAAAAGGTAGTAGCTTTACAGCATGCGTCCAGCTTTCGCGGGCCTTTTCCAGAGCCCGAGTGATAACCGCTGCAAGATCATAAAATGGGATCAACCGTCATCAAGTAGAATACGCAACGAACCTTAAGGAAATAATCTTGAAATTTCTATCTGGGTTGTAAATCACGACATTAGCAGGGATATGTGGGTGTATCAAGCACCCAAGTGCAGGTTTTCAAGTGAGACGGGAGTCCTGTGGTTAAAAATATTCGTTGTAAATGTTTCAACCCTTTTAGGTAGTGTCCGTCCGGAAATCCCCGTTTTGGGCGAGATCCGGCACTGTACCTCTGTTGATATTGCTTGATCGTAAGCTAGCTGAGCGCGGCCGACGTGAATTAACCGCTCTTTCTCATTTTGAAGACGCACTACTCCCGGTGACAGGCTTTGCCGTGCACATTGGCGGCTAGGCTACGGCCAACTTGGCCTCTTCCAGTTTGATCCTGGCGATCACCTGAAGGTTGTAGGCAAAGATGGAACTCCATACATAGCGCTTGAAGCCTTCCCATCCCTTCCAGTTGCAGCGATCCAGCCCGAAGGCACGCTTGAGTGTGGATATGTTCGCCTCAATGCCGGCCAGGAAGTTCCGAAGCTTCTTGTAGACCCAGGCGCTCTTGGCCATGTCGATAATCGAGAGTCCACGTTTCTTGGCGAAAGCGGCGTCTCTAACCTTGAGCTTCTTTGCACCAGACAGATTGTCTTTCGAGGCAAAACCTCCGTCAGCACTGACTTTGAGTGGCGCCTTGCCAAACATGGTCTTATGGCGCTCAAGCATAGGAAGATATTGATCGCTGTCTGCCGGGTTGCCTCTGAGAATCACGCAGTCAAGAATGAGGTTTGACTTGCCTCCGCTCAGAAATATCTTATGACCGTACTGAACCTCTCTGCGCCCTTTGACAATGATGTCCGAGTGGTCTTCGAAAAAAGAGACAACCTTGTCTGAGACTGGAACCTGTTCACCACGAAACACTCGGCGCTCGGTTTGGCTGATTACCTTTTCCAGTAGGCCAACGGCACGCTTCAGGCTGGCCACCAGTCTCATGGCTGTGAGCATACCGTCCATGCCAGTGGCTTTATAGCCTTCAAGTGCCGGGATCGCTTCCTTTGCATATCCCTCTTAAGCCAGCCTGAAGTTGTTGACCAGGTTCTGAAGATTACTTGCCTGCTCTGACATTAGATCCGCAGCCTGGGCGGTTTCGGATATACCCTGGGTGGTTTTCCGTATTCCGTCTGTAACATGGTTTATATTTGAATTCACCGCCTGGGCGGTTGCTGTCTGTTCGTTGGCAGCGGTTGCGATCTGAGTGATCTGCTGGGAAACCTCATCTATCCTGGTAAGAATCTCACGTAGGGCTTGGCCTGACCTCTGCGACGACAGTGCCCCCCGTTCTACTTCTTCTACCCCTTCCTCCATTGACCTTACCGCCTCGGTGGTCATTTTTTGAATGGTGTTGATCATGTTGCCGATTTCGTGGGTGGCTTTGGTAGTACGTTCTCCCAGGGCACGCACTTCGTCTGCCACTACGGCAACCCCCCGCCCTTGATCACCCGCCCTCGCTGCTTCAATTGCGGCGTTGAGCGCAAGTAGGTTGGTTTGATCCGCTATATCCTCGATAGTGCAGATGATTTCACTAATCTGACCGGAATGATCGCCAAGTTTATTGATAGTTATTGAGGTGTTCTGGACCTTGGTGGCAATAACCTTCATACCCGCAATCGTCTCGTCAATGATTAAAGTGCCGGCGTTGGCCGATTGGCTTGTTTTGAGCGAAGCCTCGCTGGCGATGTTGCAATTATTGGCAACAACCGTGAAAAAAAACAACGTGGCGGACGACACGCCGTAGAAAACAACTTCGCGCAGAGTCCTCGTCAACATCATTTTCCCCCTTTAACTTAACTAGCATTGAAATGCCAGGGAGATGGCCAGTGTCCTCCAGAATATTCTTAAAAATATTAGCGAGAACCAAGCATTTATTGACCTGATTGAAACGACAGGTTTGCCACCGCCGCGGTCAGGCCGGTGGCTATGTTGTAGTTAGTATCCACGGGAGCGAAACCGGAAAGGGTGAAGTCACTTAACGGAGGATTGTATCCCGCTGCGACCACAAGCATGACCGTAGCGAATTCACCCACCCCAAAGCCAGCGGGGTCGCTGGAGACCATTGCCAGATACAGCGTCCCATTGAGTGAACCACTGGACGGGGTGTAAACCGCCTGTATCGGAGCGGTGGCCGCCACTCCAGTGGCCGCCACGCCGCTGACCGTTGCCACGGCGGCGGCAACGCTGCCGTCACTGTTTAAGGCGGGGGTCACCCCGTCCGGCAGGACCACGGTGACACCGATGCCGGCCAAGGCTGCCGACGGGACACCGCTGGTGCTCAGTTTCAAGGTAGCGCTTCTTGATGTCTGGAGAACCGTGCCGCCTCCCGGGTTTGCAGCGGAGGACCCTCCCCCTCCGCCGCAGGCTGTCAGAAGAGAAGCGAAGCCAAGGGCGAGCAGTGTCTGTTTGACGGTGTTCATAGTGCCTCCTCTTACCAGTTGCCAACGCCGATGCAACGGCGCAGGATCATGATCACGTCTGCGATATCTACCGTGCCGTTACCTTCGGGAGCGCCGTTGGTCCCGAGCGGGGCGACATCGGCGTGGATAAGCTGGTCTGCACTCAACTGGTACATCCCTAACGTGTATTTCAGCGCCAGGAGAACGTCGCTGATATCCGGCGAGCTCTTGCCGCTGGCCGGAGTGAGGATGCCGTCGTGATTCGGCGTCGCCGAGGCGTAGATGATGTTGCGGGTGACACTCACCGAGTTTCCGACTTCATCGGTGGCACTTGCCACTGCGCTGTAGGTCCCCTCTGCGGGGAAGTTCAGCTGAAGCGAGAAGGCGCCGCCGGTAACCGCGGGGGTGAAGGTCTGGCCGTAGCAAGCCACCGTCACGGTTACCGAGGAGAGAGGGTCGCTTGCCGTGCCGGAGAGGGTGAGGCTGCTCTGGGCTGTCGTGATGTCCTGACCAGGGCTGGTGATGGCGAGCGCGGGGGCGCTGTTGAGATAGGTTACCGTTCTTACAGCGCTCGACGTGTTCCCGGCCAGGTCGGTGGCGGTAATGGCCAGGGTATTGATCCCCGCGGCCAGTGAGACCCCCAGGGAAAAGCTGGTGCCGGTTATGGACGCCTGCTGAGCCGCGCCGTTATTTACCGCGATCGCCACCGTGGCCGTTTCGTCGATGGTTCCGCTCACAGTCGCCAGGACATGGGAGGTCTTGGAGTTGTCCGGCGGCGAGGTGACGGTCAGCACCGGAGCGGTCTGATCTAGGGTGATGGTGCGGCTGTCGGTCGCCTGGTTCCCGGCAGTATCGACGGCGCTGGTGGTGATGCTGTTTGCCCCCGGCTGCAAGGTGAGGACGGTGCTGAAGCTGCCGTCCGCGGCTACCGCCACCCGCGCCGAATTGACGGTCAGGCTGGCTACGCCGCTTGGGTCGGTCACGGTGCCGGCGATGTTCAAGGTGGCATTGTTGGTTATCGCGCCGTTGGCCAGGGTCGAAAGGGTCAGGGTCGGCGGAGTGGTATCCGGAGCGCTCGGCACGACGCCCGGCGAAGGCGCCGAGACCGCACTCAGCCCGGCCGCATTGGTTACCGTCACGGTGAAGCTGTAGGAGGTGCCGTTCATCAGGCCGGTCACCGTCAGGGGACTTGACGTCCCGGTCGCCACCAGGTTGCCCGGCGTCGAGGTCACGCTGTAGCCGGTGATGGCGCTGCCACCGTTGAAGGCCGGAGCGCTGAAGCTTACCTGGGCCTGTCCATTGCCGGCGCTGGCAGAGACCGCAGTCGGGGGGCCGGGAGAGGTTGCGGCCACATTGAAGCTCAGCGTAGCTTGCGGCGCGGGGTTGAAGGAGGCGTTTCCAGCCTGGTTGGCGGTGATGGTGCAGGTGCCTGCAGCGACTGCGGCCAGCGTCGTCCCGCTCACGGTGCAGACGGCAGGCGTCTGGGAACTGAGGGTCGTGGGGAGACCGGAACTGGCCGTCGCGTTCAGCGTTCCGGTGCCGCCGGCGGCCAGGGGGGGAGACGTGCCGAAGGAAACCGTCTGGTTTGTCATGAGGTAGCTGAACTCGTCGGCCGCGCTGCTGACGCTGGTCCCCAAGGGGGTGGTGATGCTGAGGTCGACCGTGCCGAGAGAACCTGCGGGCGAGGTGACGCTGATCTGGGTGGCGGAGACCAGGGAAAAGCTAGCCCTGGTGCCACCGAAATTGACACTTGTCGTCCCGGTGAAATCGGCGCCTGTTATAGTCACCGTCGTGCCACCGGGGGGCGGGCCACTTGAGGGTGAGATGCCGAAGATGCTCGGGGTACCCGGAGGAGCGCTCACCTTGGCCAGGGTGATATTCTCCAGGTTGAGATCCCATGCCGCAGCGGGGCTCCCGTTCTCAGCCAGGGCGTAGGTGATCTCAACGGCCGCCACGCCGTCGACCGACCAGGGTCCCTGGGAATAGAGGGCGCTAAGGTTGGTGACAGTCGTGGCCGAATACACGGGAGAGCTTCCCAGAGTCATGGTGGAGCCTATCTGGGCGCCGTTTACGTCCCTGAGCACGAGGGAAAGCGAACTGAATGTCTGCCCGCTATTAGTGGCGCTCACCCCCAGGTCCTTGAACGTGAAGGTCTTGCAGGTTCCCCCCCCTTCCGCCTTGATGATCTCGGTGTAGGCCGCCGTACTGTTTGAATTCGGAACGATCGCCGTAGCCGGCCCCGTGTTGACGCTTTTCCATTGGGTGAACTGTGAATTGCCAACCTTGAACTTGTCACCCAGCCTGGCATAGCCGGTACCGGGTCCCAGACTGTCGTTCGCCCCGAGACCGCCGAAATCGTAGGTGCCGTCCACGGTGCTGGAATAGGTGAATTGATCGGCCGTGACGGCTGCACTGGTCCCAAGTGGCGTGGTGACGGTGATATCGACCAGACCGGCAGGACCCGGGGGGGCGGTGACAGTGAGCTTGGTGGAAGAGTTGAGGGTACCCGAGGCGGAGTTGCCGCCGAACTGGACGCCTGTCGCCCCGGTAAAGTCGGCCCCGGTAATGACCACAGGGTATCCTCCCGTTGTCGGAGCGAGGGACGGGGAGATGCCGAAGATAACCGGGGGACCCGGCGGAGCGCTCACGTTGGCGAGGGTTATATTCTCCAGGTTGAGATCCCCAGCCTCTGCGGGGGTGCCGTCTCCATGTATCAAGGTATAGGTGATTTCGATGGATGCGACGCCATCGACCGACCAGGGCCCCTGGGAAAAGAGGGCGCTCAGGTTGGCGACGCTCGCGTCCGGAATGGGTGCGCTTCCCTGTGATATGGTGGAACCTATCTGGACGCCGTTGCTGTCCTTGAGCACAATGGAGGCCGAGTTGAAGGACTCCGAATCAGAGGTGGCGCTGACCGCCAGATCCTTGAAGGTAAAGGTCTTGCAGGTCGCGGCTCCTTCCGCCTTGATGACTGCGGTATAGGGCGAAGTAGTATTGGTATCGGGGTAGATGGCTGTCATTGGCCCAGAGTTGTAGCTTTTCCATTGCTGGAACTGGGAATTTCCGACCTTGAACTTGTTACCCAGCATGGCATAGCCGGTACCTGGTCCCAGACTGTCGTTCGCCCCGAGGCTGCCGAAGTCGTAGGTGCCGTCTGCGGTACTGGAGTTGGAGTAGCTGAACTGGTTGCTGGGGGCACTGGTCCCCAGGGGGGTGGTGACGATGACATCGACTAGGCCGGTGAAGCCTGCCGGGGAGGTGGCCGGGGAAGTGGCTGTTATCTGGGTTGGGGAGTCGACGCTGAAGCCGGCGGCGTTGATCCCCACGAAGGTGACGCCCGTGGCTCCGGTAAAGTCGGCGCCGGTTATGGTCACCGCGGTTCCCCCGTCCGGCGGGCCGCTAGCCGGTGAGACGCCGAAAACGATCGGGGGACCAGGAGGAGCGCTCACATTGGCTATGGTAATATTCTCCAGATTGAGATCCCACGCCTCCGCTGCAGCGCCATCTTCGACCAGGGTATAGGTAATCTCGATGGCCGCTACGCCGTCGACCGACCAGGGTCCCTGGGCATAGAGGGCGCTGATGTTTGTGATGCTTGTCATGGAGTAAGCGGCTGAACTTCCCAGAGAGATGGTGGTGCCAATCTGGGCGCCGTTTATGTCCTTGAGCACAATGTCAAAGGAACTGAAGGATTGCGCCGTGTCCGTGGCGCTGATCCCCAGGTCCTTGAAGGTGAAGGTCTTGCAGGTCGCCCCTCCTTCGGCCTTGATGACCGCAGTGTAGGACGAGGTGCTACTGGTATCCGGGTTGATGGCTGTCAGTGCTCCTTGGTTGATACTAGCCCATGAAATGAAGGCTCCGTCGGCAACCTTAAACTTGTCGCCCAGTTTGCAGTAGCCAAGCCCTGCAGTGTCCGCCGCCCCGAGGCTGCCAAAATCGTAGGTGCCGTCCGCGGTGCCGTCGGTGGTGACATTTGCAGCCCGCGCCTGGCCAGAGGGAACACCCGCAAGCAGCATAATGGTGCACACAAATACGACAATTTGCCTTAGCATCATGACCTCCTTTTCAGTTGACTCAACGCTTTTGGTAGAACTGTTACAGCCTGGCAGGGTAGCCGCGGGATGTCTGAGTGACCTTCGACAATTTGAGCGATCCGGAAGGGACAGGGGTACGCTCCTGACAGTAGATTACATTGCTAAAATCTTAGCACGTGAAGCTATGCGAACAAGAAAGATAAGGTATTTTTCATCAAATAGTGCAAATTTATCATTGCGGACTGGCGGGGGCACAGCACTCATCATGGTTGACTGGCGCTTCTTGGCGAACTCTGGATAAAGCAGCCTGGTGCACTGTCAAACCGAGGAAGCGACAATTTCTACCAAAAGGTTACGTGGAATCCGTACCCTCGGAGCTCCAGGCACAGCGCGTAGCACCATCCAGTTCACTGTAATGGTTGATTGGTGACTTAGAGGTGCAAGTCCTCCACGAGCCATGATTGTGGGAACCGTTAGCCGAACAGCAAGGGTGTCCGGGGCGACCTGGCCCAAAGGAAGCTATGGGCAAAGGTCTTACCCAACGAACGGGAATCACACATGAGGCAGCCAATCGGGCGAGAAGGACGCGAAAGCAATTCTGAATGACAAAAAATATTGCCCTGGTCCTTCCGCCTAAATTGACTGTAGGCTCACCAGAGTCCCATAACTTGCGCATCCCTAGGGGAAAATACAGAAATATTTTTTGAGGGCAAAGTGTGGATGAAAGCTAAAATGATGCGTTATACCGAATCATCGCATTGGAGCCATCCAAGGTGATGATCGGGCGGATCGTGAATTTTAAGGTCTCGGTAATGCGGCACACGGTGCCAATTGTTAGAAGGTGGCAGTATTGGCAGGTGCCGCCACGGTTGCAAAAACAGATCCTCGTGCTATCTTTTAAACAAGGGCTCACAGCGCCCTCCTTATGGATGCCCCGCTTCGCCCTCCCGGCAGCGGGGTCTTTTTTTGGCTCTTCAGGGGGGAGTCTTAGAAACCTACAATTAAAGCACGACAAGCAGAATCCCACACCATTGGTGATATTTTTTTTGCCGAAGTCGCGCCAAGGCTGCAGTTGGCCTTCAGTTGCTGGGCCACAGCGCAGACCATGCGTTAACCTTTCATTACGGCGATAAGATCAAGGAAAAAATCGGCAAGGAGAGGTTCTCGCTACCCGACATTAAGATCTATCTGGGAAAACGCGGATACAAGGTAAACGGCTTAAGGATATTGCTGGACAAGTTACGTGAGATTGGGGTGCAGGCGATCGTTCGGGTCAACAACAAAGGGTTCAAGCACTTCATTGTGTTGATCTAAGGCGTGACTAGGAGCGAGGTGCTGGTGGGGGATGCGGCGCTCGGGAGCAAAGCGGTAGCGCGCCGGGAGTTCGAGTCTGCTTGGAATGGGCTGGTGTTTTTGGGGTGCAACTATAAAGACCTTGCCTGCCGGCATTTCGACCCATCCGCAGAATGGCCCTCTCGAGGAGGGATGACAACCATCATGCCATTGGCGGACGGGAAGTTGATGAATCCGTCGCTGCACGGTTAGCAGTCACTGAGGAGGTCCCCACTATGAGGCGTTTTGCGAAAAAAACAATCCTTTCCGTCGTCCTGCTGCTGGTGGTGATTATGTTGCTGGGTCTGGGGCCGCTTGCCGGGTGGGGCGACAAATTAACCGGTATGATCCCAGCAAGTGACCAGGAACTCTCCGCGATGCGTGGCGGATTCCTGATTGACGACGGCCTGCTAGTATCGTTCGGCATCGAGCGGGCCACTTACGTGAACGGGCTACTCGATACCGCGAGCAATCTCACCTTCTCGCGCATCGACGGCGTGGCCGGCTTGCAGCAATCGGCATCGGCCTTGCCGGGCGCCAATTCGGTGAAGGTGATCCAGATAGGTCCTGCTGGGAGCAACACCTTTACTTCCGGCAGCCTAGCTGCCAGTGCCCTTCCTGGCGGCTTCACTGTGATCCAGAACTCGCTCAACAACCAGATCGTGAACAACATCACAACCATCAACGCTTCGGTGGCCAATATGAACCTGTTCAGAAGTTTGAACTTGACCTCATTGATCAGCCAGCAGGTGATACATGGTATCCACTAATGGGGTGAAGCAGAGAATAGGTCTACTCCTCATCCAAGGTCGATCCGTAGTGTCAGTGCGCATACAGACAAATGGGCGCGTGTCCGCTCTTCTGCCCAGTGGTAAACGGGTCGCGACTGCATGGTACTCTTTAAGGCTGTTATCTGCGTTCAATCCCCGCCAGTTCCTTGCAGCGTTGCACCATCGAGGTCAGCAGATATGCAACAATTCCCAAGGCCTCAGTTCTTATGAGTGAATGTGGCCTCTTTATCTTTGTCGTAAGCCAAACCTTGCCCTTCCCCATCTCTCTTAGTATATTTAATAATCATACTACCGATCGCTACCGGTAGCCTTACAGCAAGTCGTGACCGCGATCGACGGCTTGGGAAAATTTTATAAAAGGTCACAATATCCGAAAAAAATAAGGAGACTGTCAATCCGGAAGTTGGCATGGTCAGCTACAATTGGACCTCCCGTTCCAGCGTCATTTGAGAGCGTCCTGGTAGGGGGGAACCCCAAATGAGGGGTCATTCCGGCACGCGAATCTCTAAGAGGCCAGGATTGCTAATGAAACAGTTGTTCTTATCTTGGAACATTTATATAACCTTCTTTACAGGTTTCAGGTGGAATGCTTGGATTTACGGTGAATTAATGTTATACATTTGAAGTGTGGCACAGGGGGTTGTTCCCTGCTGGTGCTGCAACAAAAGACCACGCGTGACAACAATTACCACTATCGAGTTGCTAAATAATGGATCTGCCTTACACCTCCTTCGGTGCCGGTGCCAATCGGAAATCGACTCGAACGGCTCCATTTCTGATCTCTGTTTCCCTGCACTTGGCCGCCGCCTGGGCCTTTTCTTATGCGCTTAGATATGAGCCATATCACGAACCGTTGCGCCCGATCGAAGTCGAAATCGTTACAGCCTTGCCCGAAAAAACGATACCTCCTCCGCAGACGTACCGAGAGCAGAAGTCCGCAGCGCTGGTCAGGCCATTGCCCCGGCCTATTCCCGCGCCTGTTTCGACTCCCCCGGTCGCGGCACCCAGGCCGGCACCGCCCATTGAGACCATGAATCAAGCGCGGGAACCGGTACATTTGCCAGAGAGGGGTGTAGCTGTAACCCAGCCTGTTACTGCTGCTACTGCCCGTGATAAGCCCGTGACCGCTCCTCAGCCGGCGGTGACCGCTTTTTTGCCGCACGCACCCGCCGGCACCTCCGTCGAGTCAGGCCGCGCCGATCTGCCGGCAATCGGGCCAAGCTATGAGGCGGCCTATCTCAACAACCCCGCGCCGCCATACCCCACTGCCGCCCGCAGACTGAAGCTACAAGGAACAGCGACGGTTCGGGTCATGGTAAGTGCAGACGGGCGCCCCACGAGCGTCACCCTGGAGAAAGGCTCAGGTGCGCGAATACTGGACGAAGCCGCCGTGGAAGCGGTGCGGCATTGGTCGTTCGTACCCGCCCGGCGCGGCGACAAGGCCATCGCCGCGGTAGTGGACGTCCCGCTTCGCTTTCGGCTCAATTGAGCCCCCATCGCAGGACCTGCGTCAGCTGTTTAGAAGTGCGCTTCCGGCGGATTCGAATGGGAATTGATGTAGGGAGGAGCACTAAGGTGAAGGTAACGGTTATGAGCTTTTTCAAGGGCCGGAAAGGCAGAGCGCTGGTAGTTCCCCTTATGATGGTCGCGCTTGCGGGGAGCGGCCACCCCTCCCTGGCAAGCGCTGGCGACGTCAAGACGCTGGCACCGGTGGAAGTGATCGATACCTCCGAAAGCCTGGAGGGAAGCGCCGATTCCTCCACCGAGGGGACGGTGACGCAGAAGCAGCTGGAAGACCGGCCCCTGCTGCGGACCGGAGAGCTCCTGGAAGCAGTCCCCGGACTGTGGATCAGCCAGCACAGCGGCGAGGGGAAGGCAAACCAATACTACCTGCGCGGTATCAACCTGGACCACGGCACCGACCTGGAGACCTCGGTGGCGGGAATGCCGGTCAACATGCCGACCCATGCCCACGGGCAGGGGTATACCGATCTCAACTTCATCATCCCGGAACTCGTCAGCGGCGTCCAGTACCGCAAGGGGCCGTATTACGCCGAAGAGGGGGATTTTTCCGCCGCCGGCGCGGTGCACATGGATTACCAGAACGCCCTGAAGCACAACATCGGCGTGATAACAGGCGGCACCGACGGCTACTACCGCGGGCTGGCTGCGGCCTCCGGCCACCTGGCAGGGGGGGACCTTCTCTTCGCCCTGGAGTATTTCCACAACGACGGACCGTGGGTAAATCCCGACGACTACCGGAAGCTAAACGGGGTGGTGCGCTTTAGCAAGAGCGTCGGGCATAACGATTTCAGCCTCACCGCGATGGGGTATCACGGCAAATGGAACTCCACCGACCAGGTGCCCCAGCGCGCCCTCGACGCGGGGCTCATCTCCCGTTTCGGCGCGATCGATCCCACGGACGGCGGTACGTCCTACCGCTACAGCCTTTCCGGCGACTGGCAGCACACCGGAGAGGATTCCGTCAGCAAGGCCACGGTGTATCTCATCGGTTACGGCATGTACCTGTACTCCGACTTTACCTACTTCCTCAACGACCCGGTGCACGGGGACCAGTTCCTTCAGAAGGACCGACGGGTGATCACCGGCGTGAACGCCAGCCAGACCTGGATGACCAGGGTTGCGGGCCGCGATATGGACAACACGGTCGGGCTTCAAATCAGAAACGACAACATCGCGCCGGTCGGTCTCTATGCCACCGAGGCGCGGCAGATCATCCACCCCGGCTCTCCTCTGGACAGCCAGGACCATGTGGTCCAGACGAGCTATGGGCTCTACCTCCAGGACAGCTTCAAGTGGGCGGAGAAGTTCCGCAGCGTAGCCGGGGTGCGCGGCGATTACTTTACCTGGCACGTCGTGAGCAACAGGCCTGAGAATTCCGGCGACGCCGAGGCATTCATCGCAAGCCCCAAGTTGAGCCTGATCTTCGGTCCCTGGGCGAAAACGGAATTGTTCCTGAACGGCGGCTACGGCTTCCACAGCAACGACGGGCGCGGTACCACCATCACGGTCGACCCGAAGACGGGGCCAACCATGGTCCCGGACTCAGCACCCGTATCAAAGGTGACCCCGTTGGTTCGGGCCAAGGGCGCCGAGGTCGGGACGCGCAGCACCGTCATCCCACATCTGCAGAGCGAACTCACCCTCTGGCTTTTGGACTTCGACTCGGAACTCCTCTTCACCGGGGACGCCGGCACCACCGAGCCGAGCCGACCCAGCCGCCGCTACGGAGTCGAGTTCGCCAACACCTACACCCCCACTACCTGGCTCACCTGCGACGCGAATCTCGCATTCTCCCATGCGCGCTTCACCGATTCCGAGCCGCTCATCGGTGACCACATCCCGGGAGCTCCGGTAGGGGTGGCCAGCGCCGGTGTGAGCGTCGATGACCTGGCCGGTTTCCTGGGGAGCATCAGGATGCAGTGGTTTGGGCCTCGCCCGCTCATCGAGGACAACAGCGTGCGGTCGGATGCCACCACCATCTTCAACGCCCGTGTCGGTTACAAGTTCAAGGCGAAACCGGTGGAAAACTGGCGCCTGATGGTGGACGTATTCAACGTATTCGACACGAAGGTGAGTGATATCGACTATTATTATACCTCCCGGCTCCCGGGGGAGCCCGCGGCAGGTGTTAGTGACATCCACACCCATCCGCACGAGCCACGCGAAGCGCGGGTGACCTTAAGCATGAAGTTCTAGAGGGACAGGCCGTAGCACCGGGATCGAGCGCGATGGTCTAGACAGGCGTGGCGAGCAGGCGCGGCAATGTTGCAGCACTGAAAAAAAGCGGTAGCGTGAATATGCGCTCCAAGGAGGCAGGGGCAGTGGGGGTCATGAAAATTTTCTCGGTGGTGGCGGTGCTGGTGATTTTAACCTCGACCGCGGCGTTTGGGCATGGAGATTCGGGAGCGTTTGCGCTGGCAGCCATGGCGCAGATCTCCGACAAGGACCGGTCTGACCGTGAGGATGTGGCGGCACTGAATCAGCAGGCCAAGGATTTCTCCAATGGCGGCCAGTACGAGCAAGCTATGGCGGTAGTGGACAAGGAACTGGAAATTGCCAAACAGAGCGATTACCCAGGCACGGTGGGCGCTGTGGGTGCGAGTCTGTGCAACTTGGCGGCCTACTATTACAAGCAAGCTCAGTACACGCAGGCCGAACCGCTGTACCGGTCAGCACAAAAGCTATACGAGGACAAGCTTGGTCCCGATAATCCCGCCGTCGCCGTGGTCCTCAACAACCAGGCGAGTGTTCAGGAGCGCCAAGGTCACTTGCCGCAGGCCGAGTCGCTCTACAAGCGCGCGCTGGAAATAAATGAGAAGTCTCTCGGTGAGAATCACCCGAGTGTGTCAGTGGGTCTCAAAAATTTAGCCGGCCTTTACAGGTTTATCCATCGGGATGCTGACGCCATAAAACTTGAACAACGTGCGGTTGCCATTGATGCCTTCAACTCCGCGTCCCAGGAACAGATAAGGCAGACCTTAATGTCACACTAGTGGACTGAGCGGTTAGTTCTATCAAAAAACCTTGAAATATGTTATAGTGCCGCCATGGCCCGACCACAAGAAAACATAATATTGGCTGATGCAGACCGGCAAGCGCTTGAAGCAGTGCTGCGGTCCCACAAGACACCTCAAAGTCGAGCATTGCGTGCTCGTATTGTTCTCAAGAGCGGTGCAGGTGAGAGCGTTGAGACAATCGCTACGTCACTTGGAACGTCCACAAAGTCAGTTTATAAGTGGCGTAACCGGTTCCTTGAATCTGGCGTTGATGGGCTCTTTGATTTGCCACGTTCCGGCCAGCCAAAGAAGCTCACAGAGAAAGATATCAAGAAGGTCCTGACCATGACTGTGGAGCAAGTCCCCCATGAGGCCACTCACTGGAGCACTCGCCTAATGGCCAAGTATGCCGGCATTACCACCTGGCAGGTCCGACAGATTTGGGAGGCCGCAGACCTAAAACCTCATCGAATTCAGACCTTTAAAATTAGCAACGATCCTCAGTTCGCTGAGAAGGTGATCGACGTGGTCGGTCTGTACATGAACCCTCCAGACAATGCAATTGTTCTGTCGGTTGATGAGAAGACTCAGATTCAAGCTCTTGACCGCACCCAGCCAATGCTGCCACTGAAACCAGGTCTGCCAGAGCGGAGGACCCATGATTATGTGCGTAACGGCACCACAAGCCTCTATGCTGCCTTCAACATTCTCACAGGTGAGGTAATTGGCCGGGTGACTGAACGGCACCGCGCAAAAGAGTTTCTCGAGTTCATGCGCCAGGTCGAGCGATCAACGCCAAAGGACCTCGACCTGCACGTGATCCTCGATAACAGTAGCACCCACAAAACTGAGGATGTTAAGAAGTGGCTCGCAAAGCACCCGCGAATCATTCTTCATTTCACTCCTACAAGTGCTTCCTGGCTGAATGCAGTAGAAGGATGGTTTGCTCAGCTAGAGCGTCGCGCTCTTTATCGCGGCACATTTAGCAGTGTCAAAGAGCTAAAAGATGAGATCCAACGCTTCATAAAAGTACATAACGTGTCATTATCTAAACCATTTAAATGGACTAAAACTGCAAAATCAATAATTGAAGCAGTTCAAAGAGCACGGGAAAGCGCCAAGGTTAACGGAAGCAATTAACCAAACGGCTCACTAGGTAGCGGGGCCTTTTTCCCCTTCCCAGCCAATCCCAAGTTTATTCTGCATCCGGACCTTACACCCTTGTTTGGCGGTAAGCTGGTTAGGTGCGGGACCGTGACCCACGCAGGTCCAGCGGTCCGCGCCTCGGTGCCACGATTAGCGGCGGCGAAGTGGAGCCGTTAGTCGCAACGCGGCGAACATGGCACGCCCGATAATCAGTGTTATGTGAAACTCGCTGATTTTTAGCCACTTTTTATCGCAGCCGGTGGAGTCTAATTTTGAAAGATATTTCGTCTATCTCATCCAACGTGTACCCCGAGTCGATCATTAGCTTTACGAAAAGGGCGCTGACTTGTGTGGGGGGCTTATGCGCTTTGAGGTATTGACCCAATTGAGCCAAATCAGAGATATTGATTTTTAACAAGGCCGTGCTCCTTTGGTCAACGAATACTAAAAGGCAATCTGTTTGCGACAGTAGAGCTAAGCGTTTCTATTGCACTTATTGAGCTATCTTCTTCTTCGTGCATTCTGAGGTATGAAAATTAAGCATGCTATACATGCTACTAATAGGAATGCTGATAGTGCCACAAACCAACCCGGCGTAGTTTTCAAGTATGATTGAAAGGCTTTTGACATGATTTCATTGAAGTTCATTCTTACCTCTCATGGTGCTATATAAAGTTTCTAACCTTTGATCTGCCGGTATATAAACCTCCCTTTTTCAATAAACCATTTCCATGGGCCACCGTTTCCTTGCTCTGCATATCCCCTTTGATATCGGCATGAGGGGTAATTAGAGCAAACCCAGTACCTTAGGCCCTCTTTTTTCCCTGACAGGTGCTTTCTAAGCTTAAGCTCGCTGCCACACAATTCACATGTAATCAATATCTTGCTCCTCGGTGCGCGGTCACCCTCTCCTTCCGACAGGGAAAGTGGTTAATTTGTGAGGTCGCTCAGTTTTCGGGCTCTACGACAGGTTTTTTAGGCACAAGACGAAGCAAGGGTTTTGATTCTGCTTTCACCCCTGTTAGTGCCCGTAGGTGGTCAGCGAATTGTGCATTGTTGGGCGCCAAATCCTCCGTAGCGGCTAAAACTGCGGCAAGCTCTACTACTACCTCCGAATGAACCTTTGGATTTGTCTCAGCAAGGGCCGAGAACAACCTAAGTTGAACTGCCTCAATTGCTCCTAATTTCAATGTTAAATTACAGATTTGGTCCGTTAATGTGCCGCTTATATTTGTCAATGCTTGGGTAAGTAAATCCATTTGAGCTTTCATCGCTTGTGCAACTGCATCCAACATTAGCGTATCTTTAGAAGAGTCCAATTTGATTTCCCTCCAACCAGATTATTTTTCTGGAAAACACTTCCTGTCTCTTTACGACAGTAGAGTGAAGCGTGGCGCTCTTGTCTCGTTGGTTCGGTTCCCCTGTCTCGCCCTTTGGATACAGTTCGTCCTCATCATCAATCGAGCATGGGATAAAGCGCCGATTTATTTTAAATTTTGCTGTCAAGCCAGCCTCCTGCGGCAATGGCACGTGCTGCGATCTCTTGATGTACACCGGATGATTGCGATACTCTACTGTTTGCCGGGTTCAGTTAGCCGTATTTCTAGCTCCCCATAAAGGGTTTCCATTGCAGCTAACCCTGTCTCTGCGAATTTTTTCCACTTGGGGCCACGGGCTATGAGGTTGTCCCATGCAGGTTGGATGTCGAAAGGCCGGTTCTCCTGGAGCACCGACAAAAGTTCATGTGCTTGATATAAATCCTTTCTCCGCTTTATTTCACTGGTAACGTCCCGCACCTGGGAGACAATGAGCTTGTGCATGGCGTACCGTACCGGTTGTGGGATATTGATTAATACCGGGTTTGTGTCCAGTAAAACTGCATGAGCCGGTGATTCTATCACA
>Ga0316227_1000418_pt1 | contig 62153 bp, 46 predicted proteins | sample TBH18019metaG_FD_206012 | JGI IMG/M metagenome (GOLD analysis project Ga0316227, IMG submission 206012) | Freshwater microbial communities from Trout Bog Lake, Wisconsin, USA - TBH18019 | ecosystem: Environmental > Aquatic > Freshwater > Lake > Hypolimnion/Profundal zone | place: USA: Wisconsin... | reverse complement strand
ACAAGTCACGCACTATTAACGCTGGTTTTTTTAGAAGCAAAACGGCTTTCTTCTATTTATACAATTTCAGCAGGATATCGTACTTTTGACATTATGCATGTTGCAGGAGCTTTACATCTTAAAGCAGAAAAGTTCCTTACTTATGATTTAAATCAACGAAGTCTTGCTTATCTTGTTGGTATAAATCAACTCATGAGATGAGTATTTTCCACTACAGTTTAGTCATTGATTAAATTCATTAATAAAAAATGACTAGATACAGTTTCATATTTTTATTTTATTTAGGCCTTACGAGTACGTGGGTGTTTGGGAATTCAGTTAATTTAGATGAACGGCCTCGTGTTTATAAAATAAGTCCCAAAAGTTTAATGGAAGCAAAGCTAGGTTACCTTAATAGGAACTATAGGCATAAAGCTTCTTTAGAATTACTCTTTAAAGATGCAGCTGTTTCACTCAAGGCACATACCCCTTCAGTTATGGAAAAGGCAGGTTCTGCTGCTAGTGGGAATAAGCATGATTATTTAAGCCAAGCTCCCTATTACTGGATAGATCCTAAACATCCAGAAGCAGGATATGTCAGGAAGGATGGAGAACATAATCCAGAAGCAACTAAAAATTCTGACGCAGATAATTTTAAGATCGTTTGTGCTCAGGTAGAGACGCTTGCTCTAGCATATTATATTTCGGGTGATGAAAAATACGCTCAGAAAGCTACGCAATTTTTACGCGTTTGGTTTTTAAATCCTGCTACACAGATGAATCCAAATCTTAACTATGGCCAAGGTATTCCGGGTCAAGTTGAGGGTAGGCCACAGGGGCTGATCAGTGTGGCATGTCTTGTTGATTGTGTAGATGCACTAGGCTTACTTGAAGAATCTAGATCTTGGACTTCTGAAGATCGTAATGGAATGAAACAATGGCTGAGTGCTTATTTCACTTGGCTTACTACCAGTAAAATAGGTCTAGGCGAAAAGAAGGCTAAAAATAATCATGGAACGCTCTATGATACTCAGGCAGTAGCGCTTGCTTTATACCTAGGAAAATCTGACTTCGCTAAGAATCTACTGAGATCAGTGATGCATGAGCGTATCGATATACAAATAACACATGAAGGGAAGCAACCGCTCGAATTAGCACGTACTAGATCGCTTCATTATAGTTTAAAAAATTTACAGGGACTGGTTGATTTGGCTACGATCGCTGAAGCTCAAGGTATTGATCTATGGCATTATGAATCACCACAGGGTGGTAGTATACTAAAGGCTATCCAATTTTTAGCCCCGTATGCAGATGACAAAAATAAATGGCCTTATAAACAAATAGATAAGGTCAATTTTGATGTTTTGCTTGATATACTTCAGCGTTCTTTGCCGCATTACCCCAACTCGCACTTAGAGCAAGCCCTGAGCAATTTTGATCCTAACGATATAACGACTGATAGACGTAATATTTTATATTTCTAAATTTTAGTGACTCCAAGTCCTGGTAAGTCTGTAGGAATGATTGAACCATTACTCAGGTAGGCGCCTTTAAAGGGATCATTTTTTATCAGTAAAGCTCCATCGAGATCACACCAATCGGAGAGGGAGGCGATCTGAGCGGCTGCAGAGATAGCGCATGAGGTTTCAGTCATACAGCCGAGCATAATTTTTAACTCTAGCTTGCGCGCTTTAGCCGCAATGGCCCGTGCTTCATTAAGCCCCGTACACTTCATAAGCTTAATATTAATGCCATGAAATTGCTGCGCTAAGGATTCAACATCGCTTAGTCGTTGGGCACTTTCGTCTGCAATAAGAGGCAAGGGGCTTCTTTCTTTTAGCCATGCCATATCTTCTTTCTGGCTTTTAGGCATCGGTTGTTCGATTAGCTGAACATTTTTTGAACTCAGCCACTCAATCATGTGGAGAGCGTCTTCTTTCTTAGTCCAACCCTGATTTGCATCTATAAATAGCGGTTGATTGCTCACGGACCTAATCGCCTCAATCATCTGTTTATCATCTGATCGCCCCAGTTTAATTTTAAGTACTTTGAATGCGGAAGCTTGCTTCGTCTTTTCGATAACCATTTCTGGGGTGTCGATGCCAATAGTAAACGATGTTACCGGATTTTTGGTAGGGTCAAGTCCCCACATACTATAAAGGGGCTTATTCTCAGCTTTTCCAATCCAGTCATGAAGTGCGATATCAACCGATGCTTTGGCTGCAGTATTGCCAGGCACGAGGGCATCAACGGTTTTTAGAATCTCTGATATATCTGCACTGGACTTAATATCTGGGAGTTGTACTAAGTTTAAAAATTGGGTCGCACTTTCAACATTTTCACCAAGGTAAGGGGGCATGGAGGCCTCTCCATAACCGATGAAGCCGTCCTGTTCTACTTCAGTTAAGATACTTGGTGTACTGGTACGAGACGAGGTGGCTAGGGTAAATCTATGCCTTAATTCTAAGGTATAGGGATGAAATCTCAGGTTCATTAAGACCTATAAAAAGCTAATTTTTGGATAAAACCAACCTTTCCCTTTGGCTATAAACCATCTATACTTACCTTTAAACGTCTTGAAAGCTTCCGACTACTTCACACTTCCTTCTTCCTTAAGTGGATTCGCTGACTTTTTTAAAGCAGAGGTACAGCCATGGGTGTGGATTTCTCAAATTCAGAAAGCGTTAGCTTCTTTTAATTTTAAAGATAAGCCTGTTGTTCCTGCAGGGGTTCATATCGAGGGTGACGTTTATATCCACCCATCAGTAAAATTACCTCCTTATTGTGTTATTACAGGTCCTACTTGGATTGGTCCTGACTGCGTTATACGTCCAGGAGCCCTAATTAGGGGTAACGTAATCGCAGGAGCTCGCTGTGTACTAGGGAATAGCTCAGAATACAAAAACTGTCTTTTGCTAGAAGATGTTGAAACAGCCCATTATAATTATGTGGGTGATTCTGTGTTAGGTAATGGGGCTCATTTAGGGGCAGGTGCTATCTGCTCAAATCTTCGTTTGGATCGTCAGACGATTCATATCGTTACTGCACAAGAGACCTTTGATACGAAATTAACGAAGTGCGGTGCTATCTTAGGCGATAAAGCAGAAGTTGGGTGTAATGCTGTGTTAAACCCAGGAACTGTTTTGGGTAAGCGCTCGTTAGTTATGCCAACGATTGCCTTTTCAGGTGTGCTTGCACCGGCAACCATTGCGAGAATTAGTGGTAAGGTAACCACGCTACCTCGCCGAGATTAATTTTATGCGGACTCTCACTGGTATCACGCCTTCGGGCACTCTACATATTGGTAATTATTTTGGGGCTATGCGTCCTGCAATTGAAGCCCAAGAAAAAGGAGACTGTTTTTACTTTATTGCGGATTATCACTCCATGACCGCACTGTTCGATCCGGTCGAGCGCAGGAAAAATACGTATGGCATCGCACTGGATTGGCTCGCATGTGGTCTAGATCCTAAGAAGAGTGTTTTTTGGAAACAAAGTGATGTTCCTGAAGTGTGCGAACTTACCTGGCTCATTGGTAGTTTAACGCCCATGGGGCTTTTAGAGCGTGCTCACGGCTATAAAGATAAAACAGCAAAAGGACTTTCTCCTAACTTTGGACTCTTCTCGTATCCCATATTAATGGCTGCGGATATTCTCTTGTATGATACGAATGCAGTTCCTGTAGGGCAGGATCAGAAACAGCACTTGGAGATGACCCGAGACATCGCAATAAAATTTAATCAAACCTACGGAGATACGTTTGTCGTTCCTGAGCCAGTAATTCGTGAAGATGTAGCGGTAGTGCCTGGTCTAGATGGCCAAAAGATGAGTAAGAGCTACGGTAATACGATCGAAATATTTGGTGACGAAAAAGTGCTTCGCAAACGCATTATGGGGATCGTTATGGATAGCCGTCTTCCCGCTGAACCAAAACCAGATGCAGATAAAAATATTGCGATTCAACTTTTAAAATTACTTGCCCCTAAAGCGGTCGCTCTCGATTACGAAAACCGTTTACGTGAAGGTGGGCTAGGCTACGGAGATTTAAAGAAAGCTCTGTTTGAGTACTATTGGTCAACGTTTGCAGAGGCTCGTGTTAAACGCGCTGAACTGGCTGCAAATCCTGATTATGTAGAGGCCGTTTTAAAAGAAGGTGCTACTAAGGCCCGTGATGTTGCCTCAGATGTGATTAAACGTGCACGCAAAGCCTGCGGTATTGTTTAAATTACTTTTTCTTTAGGACGACTCAGTGCAGCAATGGACGCCATGATGCGGTCTGCTGCATTCGGGTAGCGTAGTTTACCGTCACTAGGATGATCAAACTCAGATGGACTTAATTGTGCTCCAAAACGTACACTCACTGAAGTTCCTAGTTTGAGTGAACTATCCCGACCTAAAGCATCAAAGGATCCAAAAATGCGAGCAGGGATAACAGGAACTTGCATCTTGCAGGCCATCATTCCAACACCTGGTTTTGCCTGTTGTAATTTACCATCCTTAGAGCGTGTGCCTTCTGGAAATAAGATAACAGCCTTACCGCTACGTAAGGATTGAATGACGCGTTTAATTGCAGTGACATCTGAGCCACCGTCACGGTCGACAGGAATCGTTCCAACACCGTCAAGCCACCATGAGGCAAAGCCTTTTTTCCATAGGGTTTTCCGGGCAAAAAACGCAATCTCTTGAGGGATGTTAGATCCTACGATTGGCGGATCGAGTAAACTCTCATGGTTACATGCGATAATAAAGCCACCTTCCGTAGGAAGATTTTCATAGCCACATATTTCACCTCGAAAAAAAGCTTCAACGCCTATTTTCATGATGTTTTGGCTAATTTTATAAAGCAGATTCATCGCTTATTAAGCTTAAGTACTCTGTTTAGAAATAATGGCTGCAACCTGTGAAACTACTTCTTCTAGACTAAGAAAAGTAGAATCAATTGCGATTGCTCCAGGAGGGCAGGCGAGTGGATCTTTAGCACGGGATGAGTCGAGTCGGTCGCGTTCAGAAACCTTATCGAGATGTCCCTCTTTAGCGCGTCTTTTTGAGCGTTCCTCTGGATCTGCGTGTAAATAAAATCTAAAATCTGCATCAGGAAATATCGCTGAACCAATATCGCGACCTTCCATGATTAGTCCTTTAAAACCATGCGCTCTAGCAACGTCTGCTTGGCTACGTTCATAGGCTTTTAGTTTCTCTCTTAATTCTGTGATAGCAGCAAAGTGAGAGACCGCTTGATTTACAGCTGCACTCCTAATTTCTTCTCCAGCAACGTGACCTGAGAGTTCCATATCGGCACGTCTTCCGGTAATACGTGTGGAGAGATTAAGAGATTTTAAAGCGCTTATTACGGCTTCGTGGTCGGTATAGCTAATGCCCCGTTTAAGCATCTCCGAGGCTAGTGCTCTAAAGTAAGATCCCGTGTCACTGTGCAGTAAGTTAAATTTCTCGCTTATAGCTCGCGCAGTGGATGACTTGCCTGCAGCGGCACCTCCATCAATAGCTACAATTATAAAAGGCTGAGTACTCAAGAGATCTAAAGGTTATGATCTGAGTGAATCGAGCAATTCAAAAAAGTGAGGAAATGTTTTAGCGCAGCACGACGGATTGCGTATAGAAAGCCATGGCTTTCCATTTCCCAGTAAATCGTAGGTACCTAAAATACCAAAACTCATTGCAAAACGGTGATCTCCGTAAGTGTCGAGTTCAATAGGACCTTGTTTAGCTAATACAATCATTGCCTCTTTATTCGGTGTAACCGTAAGTCCATCTTCTGTCTCCGTAACGATCTGTCCTAGAGCGACAAGATTTTTCGCAGCACCTGCGATACGGTCTGTTTCTTGTCTACGGGTATGCTCTACGCCAGATATACGAGTTGGTCCTGAAAGAAGTGGCGTTACAGCAGCGAGTGTTAAAAAGGTATCGGAAAATTCTTCAAAATTTACAGATACGCCGGTTCCTACTTTAGCTTTAAATTCAGTTACAATACCATCGTCATTTTCCTCTATTGTGTATCCTACTTGTTTTAGTACGGCTTGGTAGGCGATATCACCTTGAAGTGATCTATTACTTAAGTTTTTAAGTTTAAGGCTTCCTCCAGTAAGTAATGGTAAGGTGAGGAAATAACTCGAAGCTGTAGCATCAGGTTCAACGATAAAAGTTTCCTTGGAACCAGGAGTATCATATTTGCCAGGATATACCGTTGTTGTGTCCTTGGTTCTTTCAACTTTGATACCAAATTGACCCATGAGCTCTGCAGTCATGATAACGAATGGTTCACGTACCGCTTTTTTAAGTTTTACGGTAATAGGTGCTTTTGCAAGGGGTGCTACCATCATGATAGCCGATAACATCTGACTACTTTCACTGGCATCAATTGAGATCGTTCCACCCTCTAATCCTTTTGCATGAATTTCTACAGGTAAATGACCTTCGTTTTCTAAGCAGCGGATATCAACTTTAAGTTCTCTAAGAGCATCAATTAAGCCGCTCATAGGACGCTTGCGCATCTGAGGAGTTCCATCAATTTGAAATACACCTGAAGGTGCTGCTGCGCAAAACGCTGTAATGAAACGAGCCGTTGTTCCTGCTAGGCCTACAAAGATTTCTGCTTTCTCGCACGTAATAGACCCGCCTTGTCCTTGAACATGAATTTCACATTTTTTGGAATCTTCTGAAACACTAAAGCCAAGCTTACGTAGACCTTCAGCCATGAGTGCTGTATCTTCACTAAATAAGGCCCCTTGCAAGGTGACAGGTCCTTTACATAAAGCAGCAAGCAACATGGCGCGATTAGTCAGGCTTTTAGAACCTGGAATAATCACATCGCCGTTAATAGGGCGCGTAAAAGGAGTTATTGGAAGTACAGCGGGCAGTGCCATGGAAGATTATCTTAAAATAAAACGCTCTCGGCAAAATTTACCGCGCGCTAATATACGAGTGACTTGAGAGAAATTTTTTTCTTTCAAGGCTTTTTCAAATTGAGCTAATTCTTTTTGATAGTTGTGGAGTGCTTTGAGTATTTCTTTTTGATTTAAATCGATAATTTCACGCCAAAGATCTGAATCACTACCAGCAATGCGTGTCGTGTCTTTAAGTCCATTGCCTGCGTAGGCTAATACCTTAGGATCTTTTCTAAGTAGCGCTGAGCAAAGGGTAGAAGCAATCACTTGCGGTAAGTGACTGATCTGAGCGACAGTATTGTCATGTTTTTTAGGATCACAAACAACGACGTTTGCACCTAATTTTTTCCAAAATAGAGCCACCGATTTTGTTGCCTCTTTGTTTGTTGATTTAATTGGCGTTATAAAGCAGGTCCGATTTTTGAAGAGATCAGAAGATCCATTTTCCCAACCTGTTTTTTCTGAACCTGCCATTGGATGTGATCCTACGAAATGAGCATCTTTAAGAAGCTTAGATCCTTTTTTAACGATGGATTCTTTGACGCTTCCCACATCCGTTACAATGCAACCCTTAGCTAAGTGAGCATTAATTTGTGCAATTAAGGGAACGATTTTTGTAACAGGAGAAGCAATGACAACGAGACTAGCTCCCAGGACCGCTGCTTCTGGAGTGTCTGCAACTTCGGTAACAAACTTCTGTTTACGTAAGGCCCTGCGTGTTTCAGGACGTCTAGACCAGATCACAATACGTTTAGCTGCCTTAGTGGCATACGCTGCTTTCGCAACGGATCCGCCCAATAGGCCGGGTGCTAGAATGGTGAGCTGTTCTATCATGGAATTATTTACCTAGCTTAATGATCATGTTAAATTGATCCTTAGTTAGGCTAGATACAGATAGACGGCTATTTCGAACAAGTGCAATCGTGGAGAGTGATGGTTCTTGCTTGATTTGGGCTAGGGTAACGGGAGTAGCGAGAGTCTTAAGTGCTTTTAATTCAACAGCTACCCAACCTTCTTCTTGGGTCGTTTTGTCAGGGTATGCTACTTGGGTGACTTCGGCTATTCCCATGACTGATTTTGAATCACCGCTAGCATAAAATAAGACCTGATCAGCTAGCTGCATAGCTTTGAGGTTATTACGTGCTTGGTAATTACGCACACCTTCCCAGGAAGTGCGTTTATCGCGCATGAAATCATTCCAGTGATAGCTATCGGGTTCTTGCTTAACGAGCCAATATTGTAGTTTCATACAAGGGTATATTCCAATGCCTTTAGACGATCCTGAAAAGACCAAAGCGGAGCGTGCGACCTTAATTATTTACATAATTATGGCTGTTTTGGTCGCATTGCCACTGGTCTTATTCCTTCTATTTGGCAAAAAATAGCTAGTATTTGAATTCGACTAGCTAACGAAGTTTTTAGCACAGTGGTACCCATAATTAACGGGCCCGTAGCTCAGTTGATAGAGCGCTTCGTTCGCAACGAAGAGGTCGTCGGTTTGATCCCGATCGGGTCCACCAACTCAAAATAAACAACGTGATTATTTATTTTTTTTATCCGAAGTTTTAGCGTCGATAAGTTTTTTAAGATAAAGGTCAGGGTTTGCTTCGAATGCAGTTTTTTCGTCTTCGCTGCATACTTTTATTTCCTGACCCTTATACACAAAAGTATATGGCTTCATCATACCTAAATTCATACCACAAACTAAGCATGTATCTAGCGGATATGCTTTAACATCTTTTGTCTCATTCGCGCGAACACTAAGAGTAGTAAAGCCTAGTGCTAAACTAACTAAGATAATAGGTATTAATTTCATTAAGATAAATTAGAACGATGTGGGTATAATCTCAAGAATTAGAATCACTGAAAGTAAAGACATTAGTTAGAGAGACTTCGTATTCGTAGTTATGAGTAAATGTAACTTATATTTATTAAACAGTTTATCCTTCGAGATAGGCTAAAATACTTGTTTGAAGATAAGAATTTTAGTGGGTCTTTAGAGTTGGGCTACCTCAATAAGGATTAAATGATAAAGTATAAAATTCCTAGATACTTAATGTTAGGTCCTATTTTGATTTATAAATTTATGATTACTCCAAGCCTCAATTCAATAGGCTCGATGGGGTGAAAATGAATTTCATTTAAGACGGGTGCTGTTGGAGTATTTTTAGATTGATAGTAGTAATCAATATCATGATCTCTACGATTTAGTAGATTCAGAATTTCAAAAGTTGTTTTGCAATATTTACTGAGTTGGTAACTAGAACCAAAATTTACGATTGATGTAGATTTAGATTCTACTGTTCCATCTGACGTGAGCGGTCTTGGGCCAAAGTAGCGTAAGCGAAGCGAGAATGCTAAGTCGTTCGTCGTTTTATATTCTACTCCACTAGCTATACTTAAGTGAATGGCCTCATCTACAAGTGATCCGCCTGGTGTTATGTCTTCTGTGTAAGTTGTGGGTTGATTGAAATAGGCCCATGACTCTGCAATGTCTAAATCAAAAATAAGATTTTTAATAGGAGTGTAGTAATTTGATAATTCAAAGCCATATCTGTGTGTCTGCTGTGTGGTGATGCTTGTTTGTCCACTATCAGCATCTATGCCATCAAAGAGTAGTTCAGAGTTATTCGATAGTTGCCAAAGAGAAATGGTACTATGAAGGCCGGCTATAGCAGTTGTTCGTAAGCCTACTTCTGAGCCGAGAGCATGCACAAGCAATGGGACGTGAGTACCGACTTCTGTGTTATCAGGATTTACTTTTGCTGTTATTGAACGTGCATCGTTACTATGAAATCCATAACCGCATTGAAAGTATAGCTCTGTAGAAGGAGCTAAGGTGTATATTAGACTAAACTTTGGACTAAATAGAGCAGTGAGTTTAGTACCAGAATTAATAGGAGTGGTATCTTTTACGTCTGCAAGATATACATCTTCTCGAAAGCCGAGTTCACTTCTAAGTACTTTAGACCACCAAATTTTGTTGTTATAAGTGAATGCGCTTGATGATTCCTGAATTGAATCAATTTTTGTATCTGCATTAATTATAGTGCCAGTGTAGTCGGTCTTTTGCGTGCGCTTTCTGTTGATCGTTTGATATAAGCCTACATCTATCCATGATAAGCGTGTTTGATTAGAGAATTCATTTTCACTTTTAAATCCCAAGAAGTTACTATTGTAATTTTTACTTAGATTAAAGCCTAACTCGTTTCTATTATCTTGTTGTTCAAACTGATCTCCTTGCGGTGAACTAAGATAATAGGTAAAATTTGAAAATAGGTCTAAATCGTAATGAAATGCGTAAACGGATAGATAGGTTTGTGAATTATCACTTAGATAATGCCACTGAGCCTGAATACTAAATTTTTGTGATATGCCTCCATCAGATGGGCTTTGTGTTCCGTAGAATGGGATTTCTCCATTACATACAGCGCTCTCTGCTATTTGATCTGTAGAGTTCCATGTGCCGTGATAAAACATAGCCATTATATTAAATCCTAATTGACTATCTCCTTGGGTGTATTTGGTTACTGCGTTATAGCGTTTGTAATCATCAGGATTAATCCAAGGGCCATTTTCATGGTAGTATTCTAAACCTTCAAGTAGGTGTCCTGATAGTGCAGCAGTAGAGCCTGTATAAAGTAAGCGCGTATAACTATTAGAGCCTTCTTCTAATGAGATAGTGTTAGCTGGAAGAATAGAGGCATACTGCAAATGTGCAGCACCAACTGTAGCATTATCTCCATTTGTTGGATAATAAGGGCCTTTTTGAAAATCTATTTGGGAAATAAGTTCTGGAATGACGCTATTGATATCTGCATAACCTTGTCCGTGAGCATGCGTGGATAAATTTAAGGGCATGTCTTCAAGGTCTATCGCAAAATCCGTCCCATGATCTAAGTTGAATCCTCGTGTGAAATACTGATTGGCTTTTCCTCCTCCTGCATGCTGCGTGACTATTAGGCCAGGTATTGTTTCTATAATTTCTCCAACACGTAATAACGGACGACTGCTAATTTCATCAACGCCTATAACTCCCTCAGTTGCTGAATTAGCTATTCCTATTAAGCTATCTTGTCTTCCTGAGACTAAAACCTGGGGTAGTACAGTTATTGTTTGATCGCTATTTGAAGCTTCTATTGTTGCTTCGCCATGAAGCGAGCTGGTTAGCTGCGAGAATCCTTCAACGTAGGTAATAAGTACAAGTACAAAGAAGCCAGATATACCTAATCGTTTCACACTTTTTTTATATCCTGATGTTAGCGAGTAACAAGTCCTATCAAGGAAGACTCAATCTTAGTAGTGCTTTTTAAGCCTATATTAACTTTTTTTGTAGGATTGAACCCGGTCAGAGTCTAATTTAGAGTTAGCCAATGCAAGATAAGATAACATCTCGTGTAGATTACGATTCTATTCTTGATGCCTATAAACGTATACAAGGACATGTTCATAAAACGCCCGTACTGACTAGCACTACTATCAATCAGATGAGTGGGGCTAAGGTCTTCTTTAAGTGCGAAAATCTTCAACGAACAGGTTCTTTTAAAGTCAGGGGTGCCCATAATGCAGTGCTTTCGTTGAGCGAAACTGATGCTAAGCATGGAGTTGTTACTCACTCTTCTGGGAATCATGCGGCTGCTCTTTGCTTGGCCGCGAGAACTCGGGGCATACCAGCATATATTGTTATGCCACTTGGTTCACCAGAAACAAAGATAGAATCTGTTAAACGATTGGGAGGAATAATAACTTTTTGCGAACCTACACTTGTGGCTCGTGAGGCCGAAGCCGAGTCGATTAGAATCAGAACTCAAGCAACTCTTGTTCATCCCTATAATGATTTACGTGTGATTGCAGGACAAGGCACAGCTGCACTAGAATTGTTAGAAATGCATCCGGATTTAGATGTTATTATAGCACCTGTAGGTGGAGGTGGTCTTTTTTCTGGAACTGTTGTAGCTGCTCGAGGTAAAAATAAATTAATTCGTTTGATTGGTGCTGAACCACTTGGTGCAAGTGACGCTTTTGAGTCACTTAAATATGGAAAGCTAGTGCCAAGTCTAAGTCCAAAAACAATTGCTGATGGACTAAGGGCAAGTTTAGGACAAATTGCTTTTGATATACTTAGATCTAATCCTATTGAGATTGTAACACAGAGTGAGCAAGAAATTGTGGCTGCAATGAAAAGTATTTTTGAAATCCTTAAACTTGTTATTGAGCCATCTGCAGCAGTAGGTGTTGCATCACTGCTTAATCCTGAACTTAAATTACATGGCAAAAAAGTTGGTGTAATTCTATGCGGGGGTAATGTTGATATGGATAAATTGCCTTGGTAATTATATATTAAAAAATTTATTCTTATGTTAAAGAGAACCCTTATTCTTCTTAGCTTGTACTTTACTACACATAATTCCTATGGAATGAGTGGTGGTGAAGCAGCTGTAGTATCTCCCATACAGTGGGCTAATCGGATGGCTAGATCTGAGATGAAGCGCCGTGGTGCAGAACCAAAAGCAAATTGGGAATATGCGCAGACTGTTCTTTCACTAGGTATGATGAAATTGGGAACAGTGAGTAATCAGCCAGATATTACTTTGTATGGTGAAAAATTGGTCGTTCCTTGTGTTGGTCTAGATGGTTCGATAAAGGGTTATGATAGCAAAGCTTTGAGTCTTGATATGGTGGCTCCTGGAAGGGCTGTGATGGTTGAATACATGCAAACCAAAGATGTTCGTCTTAAAAAAGCTGCAGATAAAATTTGGCAACAATTAGTTGCTCAGCCTAAAACCAGTGAAGGTGGTTTTTGGCACAAGCTCCGTTATCCAAATCAAATTTGGCTAGATAGTTCTTACATGGCAGGACCTTTTTCGGTCATGTATGCTAAAGCATGTAATACACCTCAAGGGTATGATTTAGCTATTAATGAATTAGATTTGATCGATAAACATATGTATGACGAATCAACGGGATTATATTATCACGGCTGGGACGAAAAACATGTACAGGATTGGGCTGATAAACAGACGGGAACTTCACCTTCTTTTTGGTCGCGTGGAATTGGTTGGTACGGAATGGCTCTTGTAGATGTTAGAGATTATATTCCTAACAATGATACACGAATACCAAAACTAAATGCTATACTTCAAAAAGTAGCTGATACAGTAGAGCGTTATCAGGATCCTAAGTCTGGGCTTTGGTACCAAGTAACAGATCAAGGTGGACGTTTAGGTAATTATCTCGAAGCATCTTCCTCAGCTATGTTTGTGTATACATTAGCAAAAGGAATGAATGAAGGCTATCTGCCTAAGGAGCGCTACAAGGCAGTTGCAGAGCGTGGATTTAAAGCAATCGTAACACGGTTAGTTAAGATGCAAGCAGATGGAACAGTTGATTTAACCCAAATTTGTCTTAGTGCAGGGTTAGGGTATGGTAGAGATGGTACTTACTCCTACTATATAAAAGAACCTATTGTTAAGAATGATCCTAAGGGGGTAGGACCATTTATTCTATGTTGCTTAGAAATGCAGCGTTTAGAAACAAGCGCTCCTTAAGGAAGTCGTTTTAAACCTTCTGCTTTAACATTCCATTTTCCATTTTTAGGAATACCAGGTTGTTCACAGCTCCCATCATAGCCAGCAACCATAAGTGCAACGGCAGAAAGCAATGAACCATTGGCTGGCAAATAAAGAGGTAGGCTTTGTCTTTGCCAGCAATTTCCGTTAACTTCATAGGCATTTCCAGGGCTATCCTTAAGTAAGATATCAATTGCTTTTTCTGCTTCACCTAGTCGTGTCGCAGTCATTGCAATCATTGGATAATCCCATCCCCAGATTTTAGTGTTCCATTGCCACTGTGTTAACACGGCATCTAAGGTGTTTTTCATAATTTTTTTATCTACGTTAACACCTGGAAGTACGCCATAGGCCATAAGAAAAGATGGATGGTCATGTCTGCTTTGAATATTAGTCCATGTATCTGGAATAGATTCGATTGCAACGTAACGATCTTCATTGATGGGTAACTTGGATAAATATTTTATTTTATTATCCCAATCTTGGTTTCGTGGTAGATGTTGTCTTTCTCTCCATGTTTGTGCGACTTCAAGTGCATAGGCCCAGTAACTTAATTCATAAGTTGGGTTACTTGATTTCTTTTGGTCATAGATTTCTTGAGCAATCCAGATAGGTGGTCCTAAAATATAACGCTTAGTTGAATCATCCCAAAAAAGCATCGATGAAATACATTCAGCCGTTTCTGATACAAGATTACTCCAGTGTTTAAGGGTTATTTCACTTGGATCATCTCGGTAAAGCAGTTCTGCAAGCGCTATAGGGTGGGGTTGATTCCAAATAATAAGTGGATTTCCTCCAGGGCACTCACGGTCGTCTATTCCTACCATTTTTGGCCATCTTGCACCTGTTAGCCCTCGTGATTGTGCTAGGTCTTTTGCTTCCTTTATGTGATGATTATACCATTCAAGTGCGTTAGCTGTGTAATTCGCGTGACCCCATAGAGCGAAATGGGCGACATGCCACCAAACCATTTCGGTGTTATGTTTACCTACCCAAGAAGAGCAAGTTAAGCCCGTCTCGGAAGGGGGGACTTCTCCTTTAAATTGAACGGCAGTTAAATATTCAGAAAGTATAATACGTCTTTCTAGTTCGAAAGCCCGGGGGTCAGTGCTCCCTGAAAAGTCAACACAAGCTCCAGTGTTCCAATAACTATTCCAAAATAATGCAGTGTTAAGTTTAGATTCGAAATAACGTGGTGGAGACTGGTTGCGTATCTGATTATAATTAACAGAAATTTCAAATGATTCATTTGATTTATCTGGAATGAAAATAAAGGCGTGTGAAGTATTTGGTTTTTTTACTAAATTACCTGAACTCCAGTTTGCAGTTACAAAGTAATGCGTGTCATCACGTAATCGTTCAAGATTTAGGCTTGAACTGGTTTGATTCAGGATGCGTGTAGTATGGCCTGATTCATCCCACTCAAGTGGTGGATTATTAACCATCGCAGAAGGAAAGCCCTTTGGAAATGCAATTGCTATGTGCAGTAGTCCTAATGGGACTGCTTCTGATTTAATTATAAAAGCTACAGTATCTGTTTTGGAATCAACGACAGTATCTACATGAGTTTTGTAGCCACGCCAAATAAAGTCGCTGTGTAAGCAACCTGTCCATAGATCAAGATTTTGATGAATATGCGTGATGTCGTTTGGGCTTAGTGGATAACCTTCTTCATCGACAAAAGCTATTTGACTTAATGCTACATCATGAGGGTTTTTCCGTAGCCATGCACCTGCTTTAGAGTTTGCTTTTGTGGGATATGGTATTTGTTTTCCGTGAGTGTCTATCCATTCAAAAGCATCACTAAGTACATAGTTCTCTGGATTAGGATCAGTATGCCATGCCCAGCGTGCCATCGTAAGAGTAGGGATACCGTCTTTTACATATAACTTTCCTAGTGTTTGTAGCCCTGTGATATCAGCTGTGAAGGCAAAGGCGCCGTTGCCTAAGGTAAAGGGTGATCGAGTATTAACGGAGTTAACGCTAGGGTTGTGGCGAGAAACTAAAGCTTCACGATTAATTGCACCCTCTGAGGCTAAATAAAAACCGAAAAGGCTAAGTATTATTATACTTAGCCTTAGTAAGCGCATTCGGTAATTACTTTTCTTGTGTCTCATTTAATTCAAGACGAAGGTAATCATACATGATTCCGTTCGTTGCTTGGCCAGCAGGAACAGTAAGGGTTAGGTAATTAATACCTGCTTGCATAAGATTAGCAGGAAAAACCACATCTTTTTCTACCCAATAGCCCTGAATTCCGTCGCGGTGAATAGAGCCATTGGGTATTAAATTAGTAACTTGACCCGCATTTTTGCCATTTACAGCTACATCTATTAAACGTGTATCTACTCCTACTATAGCTAAGCGTAATATAGCTTTACCTTTAGGATTTTTATTTAGGTTAAACGTAATTGTCCATGGAGTAGCATTTCCTCGGGCTCTACCGGTACCGTCATTATCTGTGATATGGGGTACTTGTTCAAAATTCCAATCTTTAGTATAGTCACTTTTACCGATTGTGTAATGAATATCGTTTGGAAACCAATCAGCGTATTTAAGGTATAATCCCCAGTGAAAATAATCATCACCATGCGCAAATTCTAGAGCACTGCGATTTGGTATACCGATTTCCCAGATTTGCTTTCCATAGCGTACAGGTCTCCAAACGATATCACCTAGATTAAGTGTCTGGGATTGTTTTACTATAACATCAGCTTGCGCGTACTCACCTAAAATACCATCGCTAATAGCATGTAACGTATAGTGACCAGCTCGTACATGGTTTAAGCTAAAGTTGCCTTCTTTATCCGACAGTGCCCAGTATTGATAATACTTTGCATCATTTTGCCACGATACTGGAATCTGCATTTCTTTTGTACGATAGCCACGAGTGGTTGCAACCCAGTCTGGTGCTGTTAACCCAACATACATATTTTGAGGTTTAAGTCCTGGCATGCTTGGGTCGTCTATTTTGATATGTCCTAACACGTGAGCTCTTTCCTCTTTTAGAGGATACGCTTCTGTTTTTACCCATGAATAAGGCCACTGACTTGATTCATACTTTGCTTGGGCAATTGCGTTTTCCCACATGCTTTGTGTGGTATCACCCTGATTGCAGTATAAGAATATCGGACCAACAATTTTTTCCCATGATTCACCTGCTTTAATCGTAAGCACCGAACCACCGTAGTGGGTACCTCTCCAGTAATCTAAGAGGGTTGGATCAGCAGAATCGTTTAAATCTAAGTGACCAGTAAGTTCTACTTTTGTAGGACCACCACTTAAATATTCCATGGAAGGATTTATGAACCAAAAGCCAACGTGCTTTTTTGTTGAAGACCAACCAAACGCTGGAATGGTGTATTGAAGAGCAGAGTAGTCGTATTTATGCTCAACTTGGCCCTTATAGATACCAGTATTAAGAAGTCTAACCTCTTTCATATTTAGCTGCGTTCCTTTGGCCCAATCTTCAGGTGCAGGCATTAATTTATTTCTGTCCTTATCAATTGAAAGCCAATCAAAGATATCCCTATTTAACTTAACTCCGTAGCGGCTTTCACCGATTTGAGTAGCTGGATAGTTTTTAGGGTGAGTGTAGATAGCATAGGTGTATATTCCGCTATCATTTTTACTTAATCCGTATCGAATTTCTATGTCACAAAGTGTGTTGCCACCCGGACCAGAACCAAGGGGTACGATACCATCAGATGTACCTAATATTGAGACTTCAACACGCTCACCATTATTCTTACTAGGATCAATGGTGAGCGTACTTTTTAAGTGAGGTGATTTTGATGGATCTTGTTCCCAATAACCTGCGGGGTGCCCTCTACCATGCCCCATCATTTCTACTCCCTTATAAACCATTGATACGAGGTCGCCAGTCTTTCGATCAATGGTGGCAGATACTTCGGTATTTGATATGACAAATACTTTCTGGGTTTCTTTTACTTCGACATTAGCGCCGTGTGATGGACATGTTAGTCCGAAAGTGAGTGCAGAAATAACTGCACTATAAAAATACTTCATATTAAATTAGTTTGATGGATTATAAGCTGCTATTTCGTTTAAAGTAACAGGACCAATCAACCCGGCATCGCGTACTGACCATGTAGATGCATCAAAAGGTGTATAAGAGCGATTTACAAAATTAATTTCATAGAAATTTTTCCAAGCTACTTTTCTACGATCTAAGTCGGCAATTCTGTTCGCGGAAACATTAGTAACTTCAATTTTTAAAACGTTATCGCCTTGTTTTAAGTAAGATCCAACTCCCATTTTAAAGGGTAAAGCCCACAGCGTTACTGCAGGATGGTCGTTAATACTTACTCTGGCGCTATCTAGTACTTCGCCTAGGTTTAGTATCCACTTAGACGATGTAGAACCATTAAAATTAAAGTGAATTGTATAAACGGATGTTCCAGCAAAGGCACGAGTAAGCTCATCGCGATTAGCCCATGAAGTGAGTTTGTTGGTATCAAAGCTATGAGGTAGTGTTGGTCCACCTTCTTTAAAGTCTACATGCCAATTTCCTGTTATAGGTAGTGATAGAATAGGTTTAGATGAAGTGTAGTTCCAAGGTGTTAGTGTAGCTAACGATTCATTTTCAGCAGTCAGTGTTCTTAGGAAAATGGAATCACCTGGAGCTAATTGCAAATAAACCTGTGTAGAACCTTTTTGTCTAAGTGCTGCTTTTCCAATTTCATTTTCTACTAAGGGATTAAGTAAGATTGCCTCCTTAGCACGATTGGCGATTGGTATCCACTGATCTATTGTGTGCGTACTGCGGTTAACAATAAAGTAATCAAAGCCATCGATTCTTTTGCGGCGAATAGTTTCAAGTCCTAGATCACTCATAACTTCACGCTTTACCTCGGATTCGGCTAAGAGTTCGCCTAGATTTTTACTTACATAAATCTTCCCTTTTCCAAGACTTGCTTCAAAGAGAGTGTGTGAGGAAGTTGGTTTTAAATGAATTTCGGAGAGTGCTTTTGTAAAGGCTGTACGTCTTAATTCAAGATGCTCTAATCCTGGAACATCCTTAGGTAGATCACCTTCAATTAGGATTGTAGCGCCATCATTTGCTAAGCTTACAAGGTTCGCCAACGTATCGGCGGCTATAAATTGAGTTGGGGGTACAAGAATTGTTTTGTAGGAATTACCACCGAGAATAACCATGTTATTTTCTACATGTGATTGAGAAATAAAATGATCTGTTACTTCATCATAACTGTAGCCTTGTTTCCAAAGCTGCATAGCTGAATTAAGAAAGGGCGTATCTAGCATCCATTTACCTGGTGTTCCAAATTGGCGTATTAAATTGCCATGAGCATTTTCTATAGGACCAGTATTATTTAAGCCCTGTGTTTTACCTCCTTCTTCCCAGAAATCTGCAATAGGGAAGTATAAGAGAATATCATTATCAGGTTTACCTGATTGGAGTATAGACTGGCACCGTGTAGCATAGGCATTAAATGCGGGTAAATTATTCCATAAGCCACCTTCAGGCCCTAAATTAACGGATGCATAGAATAACCAACCAGGCCAAGGTGCATCTTGAGGTGAATATGGAATGCCATGAAAGAAAATATGATTTACTCCAGTTAAAAAGAAGAAATCTACCGTAGGTTTTAATTGAGATAGAGGAACTTGAAAGTGTTCACCTAGCCAAGTAAACGTCTCTGAGGAGGCAATAAGTCTTCCAGTTACGTGTGCTGCAGAGGAAGAAAATTTCATCATTGGTATTTGATAGTCTGCTCCTACGACTCCACCAAAGGATGCTTCTGTTTCTGGGATATCCGCTGTAGCGTAGATGTCTTCTATATTAGCTGGAGCTCCGTGGGCTTGTTCACGTGTTAGGCTGCCGTGTTCATGACTCCAATCAGTCCAGCGTTTTACATAGGCTTGGTGTAGTTCTGCTAAAGTTTGTCTATAATCAAAGCGAACACGTTCACTGCGCTCACTGTCAACAGTGCCAAAGAATGCAGGTAGTTCCTGTAATAAATCATAACCACGGCGCTGATTAAATTCGTTAAGAAATTCAGGTGTCCAGGTTGCTCCGTAGTATTCGAAAGAATCATGAAACTGCATGCGTGGACTTTCTGCATGAGAAGTTTTAAAAGCTTCATCAAATTTCGCTAGAAATGCATCCATTGCTTTGACGGAATAGGGATCAAGTACATTACCTTCGCCGCCAGGTGCTGAGCGTTTTACTTTTTGAATAGAGGAGCGCTCAATTAAAATATATACATTCCAAGTTCCGTGAGGTGCAGTCCAAGTTAGATTATCATTTTTTAGCTGATTGCTTAAGTCTATTACGTTGCCTGATGCGTCAATGGCACGAAGTGCTTGTAGGTTACCTTTAGGTAATCCTTTGCCGTCTGTCTTAGTATTGAGAGTTTCACCTTCCTTTACTAAGTAGTGTTTTAGAACAATACCTGATGAAGCGTGCTCTGAATCAATCCAAGGGCCACCCATGGGCCACCCAGTTCCTGTAGTAAGGTCTAGACCCATGCCTAAGGCATGAGCATCTTTAATGGCCGTGGAATACGCATTCATCCACTCTGGCGACAAGTAACTTATAAAACGATTTTCGTATCCTTTTGCCCCATAGATTGGGCAAATTTCAACGCCACCTAAACCTGCTTCATGGTAAAGGGAAAGTAAGCGTTGTAAGTTGGAGGCATCTACAGCACTTCCTAGCCACCACCACCTAGACCAAGGACGCATGGACTGCGTTGGTGTTGGCCAGTGATTGATGTCACGTAGAGTTGTATCTAATGCTAGGGGAGCAGTGGGTGTCTGCGCAGGTAACGTGTATGTAGACGTGCCAAAAAAACCTGCTACCAATATAAATAAAAGGATACGTTTCATGGAGAAAGGAATAGCATCTAATAAATTAAACAAAGAATGAGCCTAAACCGTTTGGTATTTAGGCTTATGACATAAACTAAATAAAAAACTAGAGAGCGTGTGAGTCAGAGCCTGTAAAATGCTCTATTGTAAGATTGCTTACGTTTTGGCTTCTAATTGCTGGACCAAAACTTGCAGGTGGATTCTTACCCCAGGTGACTGAACAGTTATTTAAATTAATATTTTTTGCATCTTTGAGATGGTAACCTGCAATAACGACTCCTTTTTCTTCAACTCCAAGTTCTTCAACTGGTCTTAAATCAACACGACTAGGCCATTGAGTAGTTTTAGTAATCGTTAGTGAAATATCCGAGAGGGTTATGTCTTCAGGTATACATGCTGATGAACCTTGGATGAAAACGCCTGCTTCAGCATGTGAAACGATATGAGAGAAACGCAGGTTTTTTATGGTGCCTAGTTTACCACCTTCATCACGGGGATGTGCGTTTACGTAAATAGCCTCAGAAGCGCCCCACCATTCTTGATAAAACAGTTGTGAATTAATAATGATATCATGGGCGACTAGATTTTCTAGGCTTCCCTCATCACGCACGAGAATCCCAATGCCGCGGTTACACATATTAACTACGCAGTCTGCAAATACGATATTACGAATATCACTTACAGTTTCCGATCCAATTTTCAATGCACAGTCATGGGTGGTTAAAACACAGTGACTTATTGTTATGTTTTCGCATGGTCCATATTTTGCGAATTCACGACTAGTTTTAATCACTATGGCATCATCGCCACATTCTACCGTGCAATCAGAAATACGAATATTACGTGAGTGGTCAGGGTCTATACCATCGCAGTTAGGGGCCTTTAAACTATTTTTTATAGTTATACCGCGTATGGATACATCATCACATCCAGCCAAATGGAGTGACCAAAACGCTGCTTCTCTTAAACTGATATCGCAAAACTTAGCACGTTTGCAGTCTTCAAATAAAATAAGACGTGGTCTCCAAGGTTTCTTTTCAAAGATATAAGGACCTTCTTTGCCTAAAAATAAAAGTCCCTGACCATTAATTTCTCCTGGGCCTGTGATGCCTACATTTTCTGCGTGTTTAGCCTGAATGAAAATAGAGTCGGTATAATCCTCAGGGTGGACACTCCCAATGAGTTTTGAACCAGCTTCTAGATTCAAATACACATTTGATTTAAGCACAATAGACCCAGAAAGGAATTGATGGCCAGCGGGTAGGGATACGATGCCGCCTCCTTGATTGTAGGCAGCATCTATTGCTTTTTGAATAGCTACGGCGTCATTACTAACGCCATCACTTTTAGCTCCGAAATCGAGAGGAGAAAAAGTCGCAGCCACTAACGGCGCAGTACCTAGAATAATACTTAAACAAAACCCTTTAACGTGTAATGAAGTAAACATAGACAAGATATCTTTTATTTCGAAACCCCTAAGTAGTTACCTAACCCCACAACAATCGTTGAAAGAATAAGCGCTGCTATACCAGCTGCTATTAAAGTATGCGCTTTTTTGCTAGAACCTTTCCATTCGTGAAGTATCCATCCCCACATTGTTGCAAAAATTATAATACTTGCCATGTGAAGGGTCCAGCTACTGAAACCGAATTTACCCATTTGGGTTTCACCCATCGTGTAAAAGAAGAACTGGAAATACCAGGTAGTACCAGCCAGGGCAGAGAAAATATAGTTTTTAAGTACAGGTACTTTTAGATCAGTGATTGCTGTTGCTGCGGTATCGCCTCCATGTTCACCGCCGCTTGCTTGTAGTCCTGCATGTTCTGGCTTTGCGATAGATGCGGTGTACTGATATCCAGTTTTATTTTTTACGTTAAGAATAATGCACCAGATAAAATTTGTTGTAAATCCACCTAATAATACAACGATAAGCTTAGGTAAACCTGTCCAAATTTGATTTGTGCCAGCTTCTAAGGATGCATCACCAATGGGACCAGCTGCTGTAAGTGCAAAAGCAAAACATGCACTCATAATGCCTGAGAATGTTGCAACGAGAACGCCTTTTTTAAAATTAAACTCAGCAATCGTTTTCTTTTTGGCTTCATCAGGCATTTCACGTTCTTTGGTGAAACCAGCGAGCGCAGCAATAGCGATACCGAAGATACAAACACCAACACCTGCTAAAGTAACTTGACCTGGGGTTGTTGAAGCAATCTGTGCGATATTTTGTGCGACAGGAATAGTTGGCACAATCGATTTAAAAATCGGGGGAAGTAGTGTTCCAAATGCCGCACAGTAACCTAACGCTACACCCATACCCAGAGACATTCCTAAGTAGCGCATGGCTAATCCGAATGTAAGACCTCCAAATCCCCATAGTACACCAAAGAAATAAGTCCAAAATAAGGTGCTAGGCGATTGAGTGCTTACAACATGCCATAAGTTATTAGTAAGTAGGGATGCTAAGAACCAAGGACAGATGATCCATGAAAATATACCGCCAACTAACCAGTAGGTTTCCCAGGACCATTTTTTAACACCACGGTATGGTACATAAAAAGAGCCGGAGGCTAAACCACCGAGCCAGTGAAAAATAACGCCGATGAAGGGGTTTGGGGTCATAGTTATAATTTAGTTTTTTTATTCGAGAGTCACAAGCGGGGAATCGATTGATTCGCTAGATTTTATTATGAGTGGTTTACCATCTTTGGTTTTAAATTCTACGTTTTTCATACTCCAGTTTTGAGCGTATGTTACATTACCTGCTTCTAATCCACTGGCTTGAATGTTTTCCCAGTGTATGGCACCTAGGAATTTCTGTTTCATACCTGTAGCAGAAACGATGCGCTTTGCGTTTATAGCATGTATATCATAAAAAGTAATGTCCTTAATGAGTACGTATCCTTTTTCAACAGGAAGAACGGGGGTTGCCATGGTAGTCCAATATTTAGGGACATCTTTAAATTTAGCAGGAATTTTTGCGTAGCTATAACTTGGGTCCCAGCCAAGAGTGAATGTGAAGGCTCGGGGGACGTTGATTAAATTAATATCTCGTATGAGTACGTCTTCAATAGAGCCTCCTCGTGTCTGAGTTGTTTTGAAGCGTAAGCCCTCATTTGTACCTATACCTGTGTTATGAAATGCAACAATATGGCGTATAGAACCTGATGTTTCACTGCCAAAAGAAATTACACCCCCGCCGCGTCTACATATATTATTTGTTATATATACATATTCAGTTGGGCGATTAACCCGTAGGCCATCAAAATCACGTCCTGCTTTTAGACATATATCATCATCGTTATTGTCGATATCACAGTGAGTAATGAGTACATGGCTGGAAGAGTCTATATCAACACCATCAGTACTAGGTGCTTTTACGCCATTATAAATAGCGTTATCTTTGATTGTTATTCCATCGACTGTAATTGAATCGCTATAGGTAACTTGAACGACCCAGAATCCAGAACGCCTAAGATGTAGTTGAGAAAGTGTGATATTTTTTGAATTCCAAATAACAAACATACGAATTCTTTGACAATCATAGTCTGCTGCCCAACGAATTCCTTGGGGTTCATAACTTTTCCTTAAGCTCCAATATTTTTGCCACCATATATCGCCTTGGCAATCAACGGTTCCTAAGCCTGTTACCTGCGCGTTGGTAGCATTATTTACGTTTATAAGTGCTGCGGGCCATGGCATTTCAATACCAGCTACGCGCGTATTAAGAATTGGATAATCTTCTAGATTCTGACTGCCCAAGAGTGTGACATTTTCAGGTATTTCTAGTCGGATGTTATTTTTTACAAATAAAGCACCACTTAAATAAGTCCCTGGCCTAAAACTAACGGTTCCGCCTCCTTGGTTAGATAATTGATCTATTGCAGCTTGAATAGACTTTGTGCAAAGGGTCTTACCATCTGCCTGTGCTCCAAATTCATTAGCAAATTTTTTAACGTCGAAGGAGTTTGAATGATGAGCACCTACAGTGTGAGTCCACTGAGGTATTTCAATAGCAGGTGGAGTAGCTACACTTGTATCATTGGCAAATATACTAGTTAGTATTACTACGATTAAAAAAGTGCACTGTTTCATGGGTTAATCATTTCTAATTGTGTAGAAGACAGACCTTCAGCTGAAGCTGTTACAATTACTTTTTGTTTTGTGCTATCTAATCTAACATAGGCAACACAACGCCCTTCGTATGCTTTGCGCTTAGCTAGGTAAAAACTTTCATGACTTGCGTTATCACCACTATCCACAGCAACGATACTCGCTGGTATGTTTGATGTGAATTTAATTAGGTTTGAGGCATTGGTATTTAAGGTGCCGTTACCATCAACAACTTCCGCCATAATACAGATTATGTTATCCCAACCTTGTACTCTTTTAGGGTAAATGGCTGATAATTTAATGGATGCAGGTTTAAGCTGCGTTACTAATGCAGTTGTATAAACTGCTACGTTTTTATTTTTACCTACAGCAACGAGTTCACCAGGTGTATACTCAACACTCCAAGTGCGAGGACTAAGGTCGCTAGAAAGTGATTTAGAACCTAGCGACTTTTTATTTAAGAATAATTCAACTTCATCACAATTACTGTAGACCTCTATTGATTCTAGGTGTGGGCTTATTGTTTTTGGATTCCAATCCGCTAATAGTGTCTTGGTACGTTTTCTAGGAACTGGGGTAGTTTCATATCCAGGATCAGTTGGACGTGGCGGTGTAGGGGCTACACGGCGTGCTAAATAAAGGGTAGGCTTATCTGACCACCAACTTTGGAAGATATAGCCATCCGGGTGAGGGATTGAGGTTCGGTCTAGTAATCCTGATGGATTAGCAATGATTGGCCAAGTTCGTGATTCACCTAAGTAATCAATACCGCTCCAAATAAATTCACCTGCATATTCGGGATTATCTCTAACTGCTAACCATGCAGGTAGTTCATGACCATTTTCGGTTCCTATGATCTTGCGTGTAGGCTTTGTTTCATGAGCTGCTAAGAGTTCATTATAACGATAGTTAGTGCCTACGACATCTAATAGATCAGCTAGACCGTTGTCGTAGTCGTGACTTACATTTGGTCTAAAGAGTGCCTGCGTTGTTGGTCTAGTTGGGTCATTTTTATGAATGATATCAACTAAGTCTTTAAGAATTCGATAAGCGAGTTCGGTTTTTGGCGTATCATGAATTTCATTTCCTGTACTCCATAGAACAATACTTGGATGGTTCCTGTCACGAAGCACCATATCGCGAATATCAATTTTATTCCAAGCTTCGAAGACGAGGTGATAGTCGTAAAGATTCTTGCCAACCGTCCAGCAGTCAAAACTTTCATCCATTACAAGAAAGCCTAATTGATCACATAGATTTAAAAATTCAGGAGCAGGAGGGTTGTGGGCTGTTCGAATTGCATTCACCCCTAGCTTTTTAAGTGCATTCAATCTAATTTCCCAAAGCCCAAGCGGTACTGCCGCACCAAAAGCACTTCCGTCGTCATGTAAACAAACGCCTTTTAATTTTAAATTTTTATCATTTAGAAAAAAGCCTTGTGATGCATCAAAGCGAATGGTGCGTATGCCAACCGGAGTGACTTCACAGTCGCAGGAATCTGGGTTATCGTTCGCACTAACACTGGTTTTTAATGTGTATAAATATGGGTTCTCTAGCGACCAAAGTGTTGGATTACTGAGTGTAATGCATTCTTTAATTTCACATGTTGTGTGAGCTTCGATGCGTGTAACATGTGACTTGATTGAAGTTATACTTAGATCATTAGCTGGATCTTTAACTTCAAAGTTAACAGAAACGTCTTTTGCGGTATCTGCTTCATTGACCACTAGGGTTTCAATATTTAGATGAGCTGTCTGTTTTGTTGCATCTCGTGTGCTAACAAACGTAGACCAATGGCCTAAGTGTAGAAGCGGGGTGGAAACTAATCGAACATGTCTATAGATTCCACTACCGCTATACCAACGAGATGCTGGTTGTTGTGCGTTATCTACTCGTACAGCAATTAGGTTATTGCCGTCCTCAGATAAGTAAGGTGTTAAATCATAGGAAAAACTCGAGTATCCGTAAGGTCTTTTACCTAGATGATGTTCGTTTATCCACACATCGCTATTAGCCATAACTCCATCAAATTCTATTGATAGCTTTTGTTCATGGATGCGTTTTAGTGTGAATGATTTTCTGTACCATCCTATTCCTGCTGGAAGAAAGCCACCAGCGCCTCCTGTCGGATTATTTATGTCAAAAGGTCCAGCAATACTCCAGTCATGGGGAAGAGTAACAAGTTTCCAAGATGAGTCATTATAGGCTTTAGCCTCAGCACCAGTAGTATCGGTTTGGATAAATTTCCAATCATTATCCCAGGTCTTGATAGAACGAGTGATATTTTCTGCGTGGGCTACGAAAAAAATAAAAGCAAAAAAGCTTATTCCTGATATACGGAATAGTTTTAATAAATGTGGCATGAATTAATTTCCGTAAGGCTTATCAGTCGTAGAACTAGGGCTTGGATCAAAGTTAAATGCGTTATAGGGATCTGGATGGCTAGGATCAAAGATTGGAATTTTATCTTCAATATCCTTAGCAATAGCTAGATGACTGTCTCGTATTCCTTGAACTATGCATCGTGCAAGTTCATAGCTGCCATAATTATTGTGATGGGTACTTTCCAATTGACCGTGTACTAAAGGAAAGAGCTGTTTCGTTTTTTCAGGTCCTAGATTTTCGTATAGTACTTTACTCATTAAATTAAGATCAATAAGTGTTACATGTTGTTCTTTTGATACTAGTCTAACGGCTTCTGGATAATCTAAGAGTGAATTGGTGATATGACCTTCATTGTCAAAGGTGCGCCGATTCATTGATGTGATAAGAACAGGTATTGATTTATGAGCACGAGCCGCTGCTACGAATGTTTCCAGAGATTTTTTATAAGTTGTGAATGCACCAACATTTGGTCCTTTCTCTTTTTGATCGTTGTGACCCATTTGAATAAATAAATAGTCACCTTCTTTGAGTAAGGTTTCTAATTTTTTTAATCTTCTCTCTCCAACAAAACTTCTCAGGGATTCACCTGATTCTGCGTGATTAGCAATGGCTAAAGTAGGTTTGAAAAATCTAGGAAGCATTTGTCCCCAACTTGCATAAGGCTCTAAAGGTTGGTCACATACTGTTGAATCACCAGCGAGATAAATCGTTGGAATGTTTGTGATAGAAGTAATTTCAAGATAAGCTACGCATGGTCTTGGACCATTAAATTCTAGGGTTAATTTGTTATCCCAGTTCCAGATTTCAGAAGTCTTTTCGCGCGGCTTTAATTTAACATCTAATGTATCAGTGATGTGATAGCTTCGTACGTTTACTATAAATTCAACTGTTTTTGATTGTCCTTTAGTTGTATGTATTCTCTCAACAGAAAGTCGCCTTAATTCAGATTTTACTGTAGTTAGAGTTTCTGACTCTGAATCGCCTAAGACTATTTTAACTTTATAATTTCCTTCAGGTACATGTGCTGAAAAGTAAAAAGGTGAATCGGAAGTTACAAAATGATTTACCTGAAAATTACCTCCACCATGGTTTATGAATTTAATTTCTTTAGGATTCTCAAAGCCGTATCCTCGTTTATCTGAATAGGGAAGGGATGTATTAACAACTATTGCGTTTTGATCTTTATCATTATCACCAAATGAAAACTTCCATTCAGATTGATTTACTGCAGAAATACCCTCCCGTTTAAAAACTAAGAATAAAATACAGAATGCTACGTGACGCCATTTAACCATATGGTTACTATTTAAAATTGATATAATGTAAGGCTGTTTTAAAACAAATGATACCTAGTGCGTATGTAGCTTTGGTAGAAATGACGTAGCTTTATATTAAAGCATATGGAAAACTTCATCTAACGAGCGACTAATAGGACTGTGATCTGGATTTGATGGCATAATAGTACTCATATACTTCCACCATTTTTTGCATACTTCAGTCTCAGCTATTTTATTCCAGCGATTTATATCTTCAACTTCTACATACCCAAAAAGTTGATTTGTTTTTGAGTCGTGAAAGATACTGTAGTTGTGGGCTCCGTGTTTTTTAAGAGTTTCTTCTAGTTCAGGCCAAATTGGTGCGTGGCGCTTAATGTATTCGTTTAACTTGTCTGCGTTTACAGACATTATAAATCCAAGTCGTTTCATGATGCTTAACTATTGCTAGATTTAAGCGTAGCTTCCACCACGAGATAAGTTGAGTTCTTCACGACGTCTGCGTCTATCACCTGCAGCACGGATCTCGTAGCCTGATCTGCGATTTTCAGCGATTGGATCTAGTGGTAAGCCTTTTTTCTTACGCCAAGCATTAATAGCAGGTCTTACATCGGTAAAAAACGCTTCTTTTAAAATCAATTCACTGGCTACTACGTCGTGTAAGGCTTGTGCTTTAGCAAGTGCTTTATGATCCACAATGGCAGCTTTAGCGTATAACTCCTGTGCCATGATTACTGTTTGTAGTGTTGCCTCAACTTTAGGTTTTTCGTTGTGCGACTGGTCAATCATGTAAGCTATCGCAGGCATTTTTCCATGATCGGCTCCGTAGGAGTGAATTTCATGGAAAATACGGAAAGCCTGATATGGGTCTATTGATCCAAATGTAAGATCGTCATCTGCATATCTGCGATCATTGAAGTGAAAACCACCTAACATTTCCTCATCGAGTAAGAATGCTACAATTTGTTCGATATTTTGACCTTGGTAATGGTGCCCTGTATCAACGAGTACTTTAGCTTTTTTACCTGCTTTCTTCGCGTGTATGTATGCCATTCCCCAATCGGCTATATCTGTTGCATAGAATGCTGGTTCGAACGGTTTGTATTCAACTAAGAGGGTTTGATTTTTGCCGAGCATATCATGGCAAGCTTGTAGACTTTCTGTAAGTGCAGTTTTACGTGCTCGAATGCTTTCTTGTCCAGGATAGTTGGTACCATCAGCTAGCCATAAAGAAATTAAGTCACTTCCTACAGCCTGACTAATTTTTACTGAGTCTTTGCAATGTGCTAAAGCGCGTTTACGAATCGCAGGATCACTGTGACATAATGAACCCCATTTATACTCCTGATCTTGAAAAAGGTTTGGATTTATTGAGCCAATTTTGATGCCATGTTTAGATGCTAGGCGTGCAACCGACTTAGGATCTTCACCTGGTAAGAAGTCCCAAAGAACGTGCACAGCCACAGTCGGACAGCATCCGGTTAGCCTATTAACTTGCCCTGCATCTGCTAGCTTATCGTTTAAATCAATTGCAGAGGCATCTTGGAAAAACTTGCCAAAACGTGTACCTGTGTCTGCAAAGCCCCAGCTAGGTATTTCGATTGCAAAATCTTCAAGGGCTACACGCACAGCGTTTAATTGTTTATTATTCATACAGGGTAAGGTGGGGTTAATTGAGCTAATTTAAATATACTTAGATAAAGAGCATAATGTAGATTTATCGGACAGTCCGATCGACCTCAGATATTCGCTTGGGTTTCAATGTTGGACCATCTATCCATTTAGCTCCAATCATCGTTGTAGACGCTTTATCAGGAATTCCGCGTTCATTTCGCTGAAGTTGAGCGATAAGTAGTTCTGCCGCACGTGCCCCGATTAAGCGCGGTTGTAAATCAAGACCAGCACAAATATGGGTCTCAACTTGAGTAATATTTAAGCAAAAAAACCCTACATCTTCAGGCACGCTTAAATTGAATTCTTTGATCCAGTCTATTGCTACTGCGTAGTGTCCAATAACGATGTCTGGTTTGTACTTTTTAAACCATGCCTTAAAGTGTGTTTTTGAAACCTGATCAGTAACAAGCGCAGGTACATGAAAGTCTTTAGGGTTATTTGATTGAAAGGTTAAAAATGCAGCCTTCCATCGGTTTTGTAGTCGGTCGTCTTGCTGGCTTTGAAGGAATATGCCAGGTCTTTTGTAACCCATGCGTTTAAGTCGATTTAAAGCATCTAATAGTGATCTAAAATGGTCACAACAGACCGCATGAAGTGCAGGGTGCTCTATGATGTAGTCGGTATATATACCTGCATAGCGTGTCCAGTTAAGTTTTGATAGATCTGGGTCCCTCCATGAGGGTTGAAGGAGTACTCCTTGGATTCCTCGTGATTGGAGTATCGCATCTAAACGCGATACTTGTATACCTTTTTCACTTACTAAAAAAGGTTGTAGTTTGTAGCCTAATTCTGAAGCTCTTTTTTTAGCGCCTTCTACAAGTGCTTCGTGATATCTTTTTCCAGAGTTGGGCCTATCGTTTTCTTCGAGATCAACTGCTGCAAGTCCGCCTCTAAAGGCTTTACTTTGAGAGCGTCTAATTTCTGACATTAGAGCTCCTGCTAGCGGATTTGGTTTATACCCAACGGCGTTTGCAGCCTCCAATATGCGCTTGGCTGTATCAGGTTTTACGCGTGGTGAGCCACGTAAAGCATCAGATACCGTGGTACGTGATATATTTAATGATTTTGCGAGAGAGCGTATGGTAGCTATACTCATGGCTTATCTTTAACTGGTACAGCAGTTCCAATTTTAACCTGTCCTTCTGCTATTACGTTTCGTTCGAGAGTTGCTGCGTCTTGCATATCTGGTTTCCCGAAAAAGTGTGCTCCAGTTTCGATGAGTACGGGTAGGGAGCTAGACATTGCTAGACCGCGCGAATTTGTAGTCATTTTAGTTCTCCAAAGTAGAACTCGTTTTCCATGCGCTAAGCCTGCTCCATCGTAGGCTGAAACGACGACGTAATAACAATCGTCATAGGCTTGCTCTACTAACTCACGTGTCTTGTCATCACGGTCCATGAACTTTTCGAGTGGACCTACGCCTATGCCTCGTATGCCAGTTGATTTAGCTAAGGCTTCTTGATTTAGAGCTATTTCAAAGTCATGAGCAAAATGGCTACCTCCTACTAATGCGGCTCGTGATAAAAGATTTTGCTGTGTGAGTGTTATACTTGAGTTAGAACTTTGACTAAAATCACCTGAATTCAGGGCATAGGCTTGAGTCGTTGTGTCTTGATCTAATTTGTTATGAGAACCCCACACGAAAATGAGTGCAAGGGTTGCTTTATGTTCTTTATCTGCAGGTAAATAATGACTCACAGAGAGTGATGCTTTTAGTTTACGTTCTAATTCGTCTACTGGTAATGGCTTTTCACCAGTTACGCCTTGTCCTTCATCGTGGTAGCCAGCGGTTTGAGCTATGTAGTAGTTCGGACTGTCCGACGTAGGTACTTTGTATAATTTGCCAGCTGTGGTCATCTCAGTAATGACCGTCATATATATTTTAGGATTTCTTTGGAAAGCACGAGGCAATAGCGAAAATACAGGCTCGCCTGTATGTGTTTCAGTATAGGGTGGTGTTTCAGCGGCGGCTGTTAGATTAAACCCGAGTCCTAGAGTGTAAAAACAGGTAAGAAGTAAATAGCTAAGCTTAGTTGGTTTAGCGTATTGAGTGAATGTAGTCTTCAAAGTATTCTTTATAATAGTTATAAATATTGGGTAGGCTAAAAAGTTAAATACTTACATAGCTCTAACTTAAATAAAGACGTTTATTTCAACTTTGGGTTGCATTTTTTCGGACTGTCCGAATTTACGATAATTGCTGGTTATAGATCACGCTTTAATTTGTACGTGATAGTAACCCCTTGATTAGGCTTATATTAATATAAGTTTAATAGTCCCCATCTTGTTATAAAACCCCTTTAGGTAGCACCACCATACCTAGAAAACTATGAATACCAGTACATTGTATCGTAAATCGCTACTTGGCGTTATTGCAGTAAGCCAGCTTGTTTTGCTAAGCTCGAGTTTGCAGGCTCAAGTTGCACCAAGCCAAAACTCAGCCGCGTCTTCTGCAACTACCTCGGCCCAACCAGTTCCAACCGAATCAGTACCTGCACCTGGCCAGGATGTTGTTACATTAACTCCGTTCGAAGTAGCGTCTGAGAAGGATAACGGTTACTATGCATCGAACACATTAGCTGGTACACGTATTAATTCAAAAGTAGAGGATTTAGGAGCTTCACTAACTGTTGTAACCAAACAACAGCTCATTGATACAGCCTCTACAGATATTAATGATATCTTCCGTTATGAAGCCAATACGGAGGGTACCTATGATTTTACGGCTCAGTTATCATCGTCTCCTACAAACGATCAAATTCAAAGTTCTCCACAAACAGCTGTTCGTGTTCGTGGTGTTGGTGCTCCAAATATGCTTTTGGATAACTTTGCCATGACTTCAAGAATACCAGTCAATAGCTACAATTTAGAGTCTGTTGAAATTAGTCGTGGTCCTAACTCGACTCTGTTCGGTTTGGGTAATCCTTCAGGTTCGGTAAATTTGAATCGTGAGAGTGCTAATCTTACACGCAATTTGGACACATATACGGTGCGTGGTGATAGTTATGGTGGTTATCAAAATTCACTCGATTTTAGCCGCGTTTTGTTAAACAACGAATTAGCTGTAAGGTTTGCAGCAATTGATATGAGCAACGCTTACACACGTAAGCCATCATATGATCGTACAAAGCGTCTTTATGGAGATCTAGTATTTAAGCCCTTTAAAAGTACACGTATTAACTTAAACTGGGAACACTTTCAGGAAAATAGACAAACACCTAATTATTTAACTCCACGTGATGACGTCACCGAATGGTTAGCTGACGGAAAACCTGTTTGGAATCCGCTCACATGGACTGCTACGGTTAATGGTCAATCCTATGTGGTTCCTTATACCTCTAGTGAAGATGGTGTTCCCGGTACAACAGGTGCTTTACCAATTGGTCTTTACGCTAACTCAACGAATTACACACGTCCAAGTATGTATATTGATGGTGGACAAGTTCAGTTGTGGGAAATTAATCGTGCTGACTCTACAAGTAATCCAAATGCTGCAACGACTAGTAATCAACGTATGATGGCTGGTAGCGGATCTTTAATTCAAAGAGCAGATGTTAATGCCGGTACATTATATCAAGTTCCAGGTATTAGTAATAAAGCACTGTACGATTGGACTTCAATTAATGCAGTTTCTCCTGACTGGAATTATGATCATGCATCAATCTATACGGCTACTATAGAGCAAGAATTATTACCTGATTTATATTTCCGTGCAGGATTCCACTTAGAAGCTTCAGATAGCTTTAATCGTAATATTGTAAATCCTCCTACCTTGGAAATTGATACGAATCAATATCTCTTAGACGGTCGCGCAAACCCTTACTTTTTACGACCATTCTATCAAGTTACTGAGCCTACGATTTTCCGTAGCCCTGAATATAATGATAATACACAAGCTCAGTTGACCTACGATTTAGACTTCAAAAAACTTTCCAATAATAAAGGCATAATGCGCTGGTTAGGTGATCATAAAATTCTTACCTATTACGAAGGACGTAAAATTACAGATGGTACTTTCCGATATCGTGAAGCGATTATCGATCCAAACCATTCTTGGTTAACAGCAGGTTCTCTTAATTACACAAACGGTGCAGCTCTAGATCGCCCAACCTATCGCTACTATGTAGGACCTACTGGCGCACTAGGCTATACTCCAGGATATGCTGCTCCTCAGTCAGGTGTTCAAGGTACTTTTAATCTAAACTATAATAATGGTGCTAATAATACATGGATTAGTGAGCCAGCAATTTTCGGTTCTTCTCCGTATGTAACAAGTCAGACACGCCAAGAAATTAATTCACGTGGTCTTGTTGATCAAAGTTCATTCTTTGATGACCGTGTCGTATTTACAGGCGGTCTTCGTAATGACTTCAATCGCACCCGTAATTCTAACGGTGCAGTAATTAACGGAACAACAGGTTTTTATGATGTAGGACCAATCAGTACTTGGTTACCTTGGACTAACGGACAAGGCTATACACGTACATTGAGTCTTGTTGTAAAGCCTACTAAATGGCTTGGATTATTTGCAGATAAGTCGGCTAGCTTCTTAGCTCAACCACCTGCTATTGATTTATTCGATAATGTACTTCCTAACTCATATGGTCATGGCCAAGACTTAGGTGGATACTTATCTTTATTTAATAATAAACTCGTTGTACGTTTATCTACTTATAAGACCACAGTTTTAAATAACCGTGATGCTGACTCTACGATTGGTTCTCGTATTATGCGTATGGAAACCAATGTGTTAACATCGTCAGACCATTTCTCGTTTAATTATTGGGCTATTAATGCAGCTGCTGCAAAGTTAGCTACCAATACAAGCGATCCTGCAGCTCAAGCTCTTGCAAATTCATGGACTGCATACCCACAGTTCTTACAGAACTCAATAAATGCCTATGCTAACGGTGCAACATTACGTGGTGTAGACGACACTGAAGCTAAGGGTGCAGAACTATCAATTGATTATAATCCTACCTATAATTGGAGCTTCAAATTTACTGCAGCCCAAACAGAATCGATTCAAAATTCACTCGAATCAGATTTAAGTGATTATATCGCGCTACGTATGCCTACATGGCTTGCTGCAAACGATGGCTTAGGAAATTATTTTTGGACAGATACGCGCTATACTTCGCAAACTGCTCAAAACTTCTATTCTGCTTCCGTTACAATTCCTATCCAAGTCGACCAAGCTCTTCTTGGTAAATCAAATCCTGATGTAAAGAAATACACCTGGCGTGCACTAAGTACGTACCGCTTTACACAAGGTATGCTAAAGAATTTTAGCGTTGGTGGTACTCTGCGTTGGGATGACAAGAGTGTTATTGGCTATATGGGTGCAGCTCCTGATTCTGATGGTGTAGTAAGAAGCTTAGACATTAATAAGCCAGCTTGGGATCCTGCACGCTATGCGGGTGATCTACTATTTGCCTATAATACCAAAGTATATGGTGGTAAAGTGGGCCTACGTATTCAGTTCAACGTGCTAAACGCATTCCAAATGGCTCAGATTCGTCCTACAGCGATTAATCCAGACGGTACTCCTTACAATTACCGTATTATTGATCCTGAGCAATTTGTGCTCACATCAACGTTTACGTTCTAAGTTTTGTAGTTTTGTGTGTGTTGAATTTTGCCTAGGCTTAATAGCCTAGGCAAAACTGTTTCTGAAGCTTGGCATCTGCGGTAAAATATGCAGGACTTGTTCCTTATATGAGCTCAGTTGTACCAAATAATGGAGTAGTATCAGTGCCTAATCACAAGAAGACCGTGATGAGCATACTGATAGCGTTGAGTGTATCCCATATGCTCAATGATTTGATACAATCACTTATTCCTTCGATTTATCCACTCATTAAAAGTACGTTTGGACTTAATTTTACTCAGATTGGATTAATTACTTTTACCTTTCAGTGTACGGCTTCGATTTTACAACCTGTGGTTGGTATTTATACTGATTATAAGCCAAAGCCTTATTCTCTTATGACAGGGATGAGTTTTACACTTATAGGCTTGGTCATGTTGGCTTTTGCCTCTGACTACCGTTTTGTAATAATATCAGCTGCGATGGTGGGTATTGGATCAGCTGTTTTTCATCCCGAGGCATCACGTGTAGCCAAGCTGGCTTCAGGTGGCAGATTTGGTTTTGCTCAGTCTTTATTTCAAGTAGGAGGTAATTTTGGATCAGCGATTGGGCCTTTACTTGCTGCAGCAATAATTATCTCCCATGGCCAGCTTCATATCTTATGGTTTTGCATTCTAGCGATGGTAGGAATCATCGTTCTTTTTAATGTAGGTAAGTGGTATCATAACCATTTGATCGAACTTAAAAAATCAGGACATAAAGAGCACATCCATTTACCGCATGGAATTTCACGCGCTCGTGTTGTATTTTCGATTCTAATCTTGATGTCACTTATTTTTTCTAAGTATTTCTATCTTGTTAGTCTATCTAACTACTTCACGTTTTATTTAATCAGTAAATTCGGGGTAGGAGTTCAAACTTCTCAAGTATTCCTGTTTATATTCCTTTTTTCAGTAGCAGCGGGTACAATAATTGGTGGACCTATTGGAGACCGTATAGGAAGAAAATATGTGATTTGGGGATCTATTCTTGGGGTTGCGCCATTTACCCTTATTCTTCCCTATATGAATCTTGTTTGGACTGTTATATTAACAGTACCAATAGGTTTTATTTTAGCCTCTGCGATGTCAGCTATCCTTGTTTACGCGCAAGAGTTACTTCCAGGTAGAACAGGTTTAGTGTCAGGGCTTTTCTTTGGTTTTGCTTTTGGAATGGGTGGTTTAGGGGCAGCTCTATTGGGAAGGCTTGCTGACCACACAAGTATTGAATTTGTGTACAAAGTCTGTGCTTACCTGCCACTTATTGGACTTCTCACTGTATTCTTACCTAATTTTGAAAAAAATAAGGTAAGCTTGAATAAATCTTAACCCGTATTGTGCAGTTAGTTTTGCCCACTATTTATAGGGGCAACAATACCATTACGTTCATCATGGAATTTCATGGTATCTAATCCATCAAGTACGAATACGGCCTGTATTGAAGAAACGAAGGCTCTATCGCTCCAGCTCCATACAATCTCGTTATTCTTATTAAATTCGACAATCTGTCGTCCTGAGTAGTTATGACCTGCTTTGTGTCCCTGCCAATTAGCGACAACGATATTTCCATTGGTTAGTACTTGGAATAAACCATAGAAGTAAGGATTAACGTCACTTGGTACTTGGTTTTTCGCACCGAATTTACGAACAACATTACCTTGTGGATCTAGTTCGATCATGAAGGAACTACCTTTTTTCAATGTTAAGCCATAGCCCGCAGACATAATGATATTGCCGTTTGCTAAGCGATTCGCTTTCCAGGCGTGATTAAATCCCTCTACTGGGTATGTTTTAATCCAGTTACCATCACGGTCGCCTTCACGAAATTCAGTATTGCAGGCTACGAGGTAGGTTCCTTGAGCTGTCTCACGAGCAAGGCGTGCATAATCACCTGTATAAGCTGCACGTTTAACAAGTGTACCTTGCGTGTTATATTCAGCAATAATTACGTGTTTTCCTTTTTCATCGCCGATAGGCGCCGTGCCCTTATTTAGTTTTTGTGTATCAAAATCAACACCCACAATTAATGTATTTCCGTTGGGTAATCTTCTCACGGAAGAAACATCGTGGTACTTGGATTCATCTGCGATAATTTTTCCATTACTTAGATCGATTACAGAATAGCCATGGTCATGACTTATCAGGAGCTGGTTGTTACCAATCAACTGCATGTCACGTGGGTGTTCTTTATTAATAGATACTAACCAGTTTTTTGTTGGGTTAGTTTCATTAACACGCATTAGGTTACTTAGACCCTCATCAATAGCTAAGAATTCATGCTTAATAGGAGCTGCCTTTAAGCTAAGAGAGCAAAGTGCTGTTGTTGCTAGAATAACCCAAGTTTTGGAAAGCAGTTTCATAAAAGAGTTTGTTTAAATTCTTCGCACATGGCTTGTTTGGTCAAACCTGAATATCAGTGCTTTAGTAAAAGCGCCTGCTTGGCCTGTTTTAAGCCATCTAAAACACCAGGATGGTCTGGTTGCGCACGCAGAGCCTGATTATAGTATACGATTGCCTGGGAAGCATTACCAAGCGCCATTAAACAATCAGCATAACCATAGTTTGCTTCAAAAAATTCGGGATCTAAATCGAGAACCTTTCTGTATTTAAGAGAAGCTTCATTCCATTCTCCTAGCGATGCATGTAGGGTGGCTAAGTTTACGTATGCTTCCTTAGCCTTTGGATTTAACTCTATGCATGTATTAAATTCGTAAATACTTGCATTTAATAGTCCTAGTTCACTGAGTGCTACTGCATGATTATAGTGAAATTCTGAACTTAAAGGCTCTAGTTTTTCCGCTTCCTTATATTCACCTATAGCATCATTTAAGTCTTTATTAGCTGCCAGAGCATTAGCCAAATTGTAGTGTGCAGATGCGTTACTTGGCTCAAGAGCTATTGCTTTTTTTGCAATAAAAATAGCATTTTTTAAATCACGAACTTGAAGGTAAGCTTCGCTTAAGTTTATCAAAACTTCAGACTTATTCGGATTAATATGATAAGCTCTCTCTAGGGTAGTTAAAGCCATGGCCTCTTGATGTGTTGCTAGCTCTGCTTCTCCTAAGTTATTTAGACTGAACCAAGAGTTAGGTGTTGTTGATACCGCACGTGTCCATAAACTAAGGGAATTCTGATATGAATTTGCGTAGCTACGGCTTTCAGGTATAAATGATAAACAAAGGCCTAAATAGATAGCGTATGTTAGTAATACTGTATTTGTACTAAAGTGTCTTTTGAATGATTGCGCGATATAGTTAATACCTAGAGCTGAACCTATGCACCACATTGCTAAGCTGATATAGGCGAGGTGATCACCAACAAGACTTATCAACAGAAATGACATGGGTAAAAGGCCCAGAACAGGTAGTAAAAAAATACCTGCAACGAGTAGGAAGACACCTATTGTTTTTAGTAATCGATTTCCTAATAGGTAACAATAGATGCTGGTGCCTAAGTAGGTGAGACCTACTAGCCATGTGGTTAAATTAATAGAATTCTCGTAAACTGGGGCTAATTTAAAAGGCCAAATAAAATGTAAAAAATAAGAGCCTAATAACGGTATAGTGTATAGGACACGTAGTGCTAAAGGCTTTGTATCATTTGTTTGACCGGGCATTGCCTCAGTGATCTGTAGTTTTAAAGTAATTAAACCAATAATTACAGCGAATGTACTAAAAAGTAGTATCTGCTTAAAATTCTGTTTAGTTATGCGATTATTTTTCCAGAAATAATAGATTAAAATGAAACCTGGAAATAAAACTCCCGAACTTTTACACAAAAGAGACAGGATAAAATAAATTAATGCTTTTACGCTTATCTTTTTTTCAGTCTGATCTTCAAGGTCGTTAGTAAGAAATTGATCTATAGCTAATAGTAGCAGGGGTAGGCTCAGGGTATTTTTTAATTCAGCTATCCATGCAACCGTGCTTACGCTTAAAGGATGAATAATAAAGAGTAGTCCAGCTAGCCAGCTTGAGGCTAAATTAAAGCGCGAGGCTATTTTCCATATGAGTAAACCTGAGGCAACATGTAGAACAATCGATGTTCCATGGAATACCGTTACGTGTGCATTCCATAGGTGATATAACAGCCATTCTATCGTTGTTTTAAGAGGCTGATAATCTGGTCCTGAAGAAGAAATCCAAATGTGCCAAGACAAGGTGTCCTTTAAAATCCAATTATTTTTAAAGATTTCTGTTCCATCATCCCATTGGGCAAGTCCTGTTAAAGAGGGGTAGTATATCCAAAAGGCAATGCTGGCTAATACAGTACAGCTTAAAACTGCAGTAAGCTTTAAATTACTGCCTGACTTAAAATTCATATGTGCTGACGTGTGCGTTGTTCGTAAAGTTTACATAATAAATTGTAAACTTGATTAACGGATATCGCCTGCATGCACTTATTATCAGTGCATGTGGTTTGACGACTATTGAACGCATTCACACATGGGCTGCAAGCTAGCCCAGCCCAAAGAGGGTGACTACGAGTTCCTGGTGCAGAAAAAAGAAGTGGAGTTTCAGGCCCGAATAAAGCGATTGTATCAATCGTAGTAAGTGCTGCAAAGTGAGCTGGACCACTGTCGTTAGTGACTAAGACATGCGCCATGCTATACACAACTAAGAGTTCCCTAAGTGTAGTCTTACCCGCTATTGATACACAACGAGCTGACTTTACTTCATTAACTAAAGATTCGATTTGGTCTTGCTCGGTACTCGCCCCTGTAAAAGCAATATACAGTTCTGGGTATTGCTCGATAAGTTGACGAGCAAGCAGAACATAGTTTTTTTGATCCCATTTTCTTAAAGGTAATAAATCACTTGCGTTAGCATTAAGTAAAACCAGGGGTGCTTTGGTAGGTACTCCGTTAGTGCGAAGTAAATCGGTGATTCTACGGCTCTCCTCTGGTGTCGGTTTAAATTCGGGCAGCTGTTTAAGTGATGGATTAGAGAGTGGGTAGGTAGGTAATTGTTTAGGGTCTGCTTCTAGAGCTAGGACTAAACTAGAGAAGGTAACTGAGGTATGCAGATGTGGATTATAGAGAATACGGTGGGTAAATAAGTTTCCTCTATAAGGTCCTTCTCCAAAATAAGTATGAAATCCAATCCTAATTTTTGCTTTAGATAAGAAGGCAATAATCGCCGATGAACGGGCAAAAAATTCTAAGTCAATGCATGCCTCAATTTTTAATTTATGAATATGTCGAAGCCTTGCTATACAACTTTGCACCATTTTTAAAGGTGAACGCGTATCAATTGTTAATACATTCTCTTTAGGTATTAGCTCTAGTAAATCAACGACGAATCGATTTTCTTCAAAAGCTAAAAAGTAGACATGTTGTGCTCCTACTTTCTCTACAGCTCGGCTCAAAGCATCATAAGCAAGTACGGTTGAACCTTGTTCAGCTAATTTTACAAAAAGAATACTTTTAGGCTTAGTAGTTAGATTTCTAGAAAATAGAGACATACTTTTGCGCAGTATGCTCAATAGCCAGCAAAGTGGAGCACCTAGATAGCGATCAATTGCCAATAACCGCTTAGCATTACTACTAAAACGGGTGATGGCAGTAGGTGAGGTAGGCCTGCTTGGCATGATATCGCCTTAAATAATTGATTGCCTTGGGCTGACATGCAAGCTTCGAGACGTTGTGATTCGTTTTGATTAATGCAACTAGCTGATTTATTTAGTACGTATGCTTTATCGCACGTGCTTTTTAGGAATCTTTTTTTTATCCTTTGGTAAGATACTTAGTTTAGCTGATACAAATCCTGATCATATTACCTGGAATATAGCTGAACTTGTATCTAAGTCTTCGCCGTATGTTCAACTTTATGGAACACCCCATGTAGCTAAAGTTGATTCTAAGTCCTGTGTTATTTTTAACGGTAAGAGTGATTCACTCACGGTAAACGAAAATCCTTTTGCAGGAGCTTCTTCTTTTACAATCCAAGTACTTGTAAAGCCTGACTCTACAGGTCAACAAGCCCAGCGTTTTATTCATTTAGAGGATAAAGATTTAAGGCGATTGATGGTAGAACTTCGACTGTCAGGAAAATCGAGTTGGGCTATGGATACATTTTTACACTCAAACCTAGGAGATCACCCGCTTCTAGATATGAAGTACCTGCATTCATGTGATGCATGGCACTGGACTGCGCTTGTTTATGATGGCCATACTATGACTAGTTATATTGATGGGAATAAAGAGCTGAGTTTTGATCTGCCTTTTTCAGTTATGCGTGAAGGGCGTGTGGCGATTGGATCTCGTTTAAATCATGTTTATTGGTTTAAAGGAGCTATTTCCGTGATTGAATTTGATCGTAGGGCGTTAAGTCAAAATGAGCTTAAGCATAACGCATACTTAGGTAATTAAGTCTTAAAGCTTAATCGTATTATTTAAGCGTGTGATTTCTTCGAGTTTGTTTTCAGGATCAATCTCTATTGAGCCACCATCAGTTTTTGTTCCATCGGGTAGCGTCATCCAAACTTCTGTAGTTTTAGGAAGTAGATCTAGTGGTGCTGGTATGGATGGAATTACTTCACGTGAAACGATTCGTCCTTCTGAATTTTTAAAAACAATTGTGGTGAGAGGTGTAGCCACGCTTCCTAGACTATGAATTTTAACGCGTATTTCGCGTCCATTTATTTGTATGTCTTCACGGTCAATACCTAGGTCGCATCGATTCCAGTAGGGTGTTGCATGCTTTTTTAATCTAAAATTTAGAATAGAGGTTTTCCGAGCTGGTAAAGTTACATCGATACTTTGTGATCTACCAAGCGGTATTTCTTTTAGTGTCTTTTCACTAGTTATAAGGTCGTGTCCTTCGCTATCGATTCCTTGTTCTAACTCCCATACACCTGGATCTATATTCCACCCAGTCATACTTGCTGTAATAGCATTTGTTTTTAAATTATAAGCGATTACTTTAAACGTAGTCGGAGTAGAGTTTGGAATTAATATCGCAACACTTTGATCATTAGCGGGAGCTTTAAATTTCCAGCTCACAACATGCCCTGGGAAAGTCCCATTTCGAACTAAAGCAACACCGCCTAATCGCTCTCTTTGCAGATTTGAATGGGGTACACCAACACGGTCAATCCATAGGCTACCTTCAGTATCTATGTACTCACCAAGATTCATTTCCTTGAGTTCATTTAAATACATATTTTCGAGGTACGTTTTGTTACCCGTGAGTTGCCATGCAATATGTTCGGGAGCTGCAGCGCGTGCTACGTCTCCATTGCCAATTGACATGCTACGTGTTCTATTTCCGCGCGCATCGATGGCTCGTGTCGTTGCCTCCATGCTGTTTTTGCCTGAGAATTCTCCTTCCGCCCAGCGACTGCGAAGATTTAAAAGATCTAGGACATTAGCATTAATGGTCCCAAGATACCCAGCACCACCATCAAAGATAGGGTTTAGATATTTTTTATCGCCTGTCCATTTATAGGCTGACCAGAATAGGGGCCAAGGAAAGTAGCCACGAGCGGATATACCTTCTTTGTCATCACTAAAATGAATAGAACCTGGCAGTACGTATTTTCCTTGCTCGTTTTTGTGACGATGCGCCATTAGTCCATCTGCCATCTCAAGACTGACTTTCTTTGCACGGGAGTTACCGTTGTATTCAATGAGTAGTTGTTCAGGCTGTAGGATTAAATATTCGTAGGTCTTTGTGTAGCCCCATACACTATCCGTTGCCATCTTGTTTCCGTTGTAATAGCATGATTGAAAGAGACGATTTCCTGCAGGATTAATAGCTGTAAGCCATTCAATACCACGAGCTGTAGTCATGGCTCTTTCGAGCATTTTGGGGCTTCCGTAATTTAAGATTAGGTTTTGGCCTAAACAGTTTAGACCTTCTTCATAACCATGTAATTCGTCGGCTTGTATTGTACATAGACCGTTTGTAATCATGCCCTGTCTATAGCATGCATCTACTTCGAGTTTTAAGGCGTTAGAAATTTCTTCAGGAATACAGCCCATAAGTGCTACACCTGGCCATGCGTTGGTAAGATCGGTATCGTCAGACAAACCTCCTCCGTATTCACCATTTTCAACTTGGCGATTTTCAATCCACCATTTAACAAAATACTTAACGTGACCTAGTGCCTCAACTTGCCGAAAGGCCCAAAGCGGTACTCCATCTGGTACTTTAGGTTCATTAAATTTTACTGGCGGAGCAGTTGGATCGGTGACTGCCCAATAATTTACACCAGGATAGTGATTAGGATTTACCCGTATCAAGTCTTGTAGGTCTAACCTGAAGCGTGTCCAAAGATGTAGTTTATCTGAATTAGGATGCTCTTCAACGAGCATCGCATATGCATCTTTTAATTGTGTGAAACGATCAATCTCATGTTCTTTTTGAGCCTCTACTTTAGGCTTAAATATTAGACGTAAATGAGTGCCAACTAAATCATGAGAGCTAAAATCTGGACTCGATGATGCAATGGTAAGATAAATACTTTTATTAGTAGGAAGAATACGATCACGTAAATCTAGCCATAGCGTTTTTGCCTCACCGGATTTTACACTAAAAGTAAAATCAAGCATGTCGCGTAGTGGCCAAAGAGGGTCCTTTATCTGAATATTAAGAGCGATTAAACCATTCGGTAATTGTGTAGAATTAAGTGCTGGAATATCTAATGCTATTCCATCTAGACCATCGGAAATTCTCGATAAATTGTAGCCTTTTTGTTTGGAGTCAAAGGGTAGAAGTATGTGTACTAAAGGTAGTGTTTGATTTGATTTTGTTGATTGTACACTTACCGCTTGAGATGACTCAGGTTTAGCTAAAATCTTATTTTGCTCATCTAAGGGATATCTACCATCAATGAAAGTATTGAGTTCTTTTAGTTCAGGTAGATTGGTGCTTTCCTCTGTAAGTACATAATTCAATTTTAAAGAACCCTGAGGTTCTTTTCCTTCATGTACATAGTAAGCACTAAATTCACCAATAGGCTGCTCTTGCATATCATTATCGAAACGAATTTTTCCACCTCGGTGTAGTGCCACAGAATGAATAGTGCGTTCTTGGCCTTCTGCTCGCTCAAATAAGGTAGTATCTTTACTGTTAGTAGCTGAGTCAGCCAGGAGTGTTGTATGGCCGTAGGCTGCTCCAGAAACCTCAATATGGTTCCATGGCTCATCTGGCATATAAAAGGTAATAGATTTACCTGATAAAGAATAACAGTCCCAGTCAGGTAATTGGAAATAGTCATTACGCCCAGGTAGTCGTGAACGATTATATACTCCAGGCCATGTTGTTTCACGAATTCCATCGCATGCTTTCCAATACCAGCGTTTTAGGTCGTAGGCATCATGAATTTCTACTTTCCGAATTGTTACAAATTGGCCCTGCAGATATTGAGGTAAGTCATTTATTCTGTTCCAACCGTATCTTAGTGCCCATTCTTGTTGCCAGATTTCATCAGTTAGATTGCGTGTAGGTATTTGACTAACAAGCGTTGATAAATTCTTTTTAGCTAAAGTAGCGACTGCTTCGTCACTTAGCATGTGATTGTAAATGCGTACTTCATCGATATCTTCACCACGTACAAAATTATAATCAGATTGTACGTTCCATGGAGCAATGATGCGTGAATTAGGACCAAACTGATCTAATGCAGCATTGAGATTACCTTTAAATTCTTTTGAAGCAGCGAGTACTCCATTAATATAAAACTTTATTCCCTTGGTTTCATCCCAGCTTAAAGTGAGTAAGGTCCAAGCATCTGGCTTAGGGAATGGATTGACTGTGGTTGAAACACGAATGCGAGATAAGCTAGCGTCAGTCACAAAGGCATCAAAGCCGTGGCCATTATAGTCTATTCTTAAGAAAACCATGTCCCAGCTAGAATGATCTGCATACCCAACTCTAAAGATTGGAAACGCAGTGGGACCTACGGGTGTTTGTGATCTAAAATAAAATGAGAGCGTTCCACGTTGTGCGTAAATATTTCCTGGAGCCCAGTATGAAAGACGAGCCAAGTCGCCGCTTCGTAGGGCCATGCCTTCTGCGCCATCAGGAATTTGCGATACTTCAGAATCGAAATTGGGAGTAGGTGTTTTACCAGCTGAATAGTCAGCGGTTGTTCCGTGTTCTCCGGAAAGATAGAAAAGTAAACCTGTGTCAGCTTGCGTGGATAAAGCCCGACTCACAGAGCATAGCAAATTAAGGGCTAAAAACGATACGATACTTACTTTTCGCATGATTAGTGGGTATTTTTCCGAAAATGGATTATCGGAATTGGGATATTTACTTAACTTTATCCATTGAATCTAATTTGTGACAAGGTTTATGCACTTACAACAGTCACTGTGCACTTGTGGCGCATTTTAATGTAACTTCCCCACGTTGATTTTTATAAAAAATGTGGCACATTAGTTAAATCAAAAGGTCTAATCTATACTGACTAACTTTAGTTAATTATTAACTTCTTAAATTAATCATAATGAACTCTAAAAAACTTATATTAACAAGTGCTTTAGCGCTCACACTTTTAGGCGCTATCACCATTGCGCGAGCCAGTGATTCTGTATCTACACAGCTCGTTCCAAACCAAACGATTTACGTGCCACGTATACCAACGCCTGCTGAGCTAACAAAGGTCGCAGCGGCACAAGGTTCTACTGTAAGTCAGATTAATCAAACAGCCGATAGTATTACTATTGAGTATAAATTACCGAGCGGACAGCTAAGTGTTGTAGCATATCGTAGTATAGCATCTATAGAGGGTGTAGAAGGAGCTCAGGCCACTGTAGCTACACCTACAACTCCAGCTCCTACATATGTGCAACCACCTGTAGAAAGAACGGTAATTTATACAGAAGCACCTGATTATTATACTAGCCCTTATTATTATGGATATCCCTATTACTATGGTCCTTGGTTTGGTCCAGTAGGATTAAGTTTTGGATTTGGCTGGCACGGTGGAAGGCGTTAATAACGCCTGATGAGTAATCGCTTTCAAGTAGAAGACTTAACTACTTTTTCGTATGAACTTCTAACTCGAGCTGGGTTAGAAGCAGAGAAGGCTAGGGTAGCATCATCTATATTAGTTGAAGGCGATTTACTTGGTCATACGACTCATGGTCTATCCCTATTACCCGCCTATTTAAATGATCTAAAAGCGGGTACTCTAGCTAAAGCTGGGAATTATTCAGTCGTTGCTGATTTTCCAGCTGCTTTAACTTTGGATGGTATGCGTCAGTCGGGCCCTTGGCTAACGCAGCTGGGTCTTAATGAAGCACTAAGTAGAGCGAAACAATTAGGAACGGGTACAGTTGTTATTAAGCGTAGTCACCATATAGCCTGTCTTGCTTCTTATTTGAGACAAATTGCGGAACAAGGCTACTTTGTAACGCTGGCCTGTTCTGATCCTACGGCTGCACTGGTTGCTCCGCACGGAGGCAAGGTAGGCGTATATACACCAAATCCTATTGCTTCTGCATGGCCAACTCGAGATGGCATAGTAATATTTGATGTATCACTTTCTATATTGGCGTTTAATGTACTTCGAAGAGCAAGTGCTGCAAAAAAGAAGATCCCAGGAAAGTGGATTTTAGATTCAGAAGGAAATCCAACGGATGAGCCTGATTTAGCGTTAGGTAAACCTGCTGGTTCGTTATTGCCACTGGGTGGATTAGATCACGGACATAAGGGTTATGCGCTTGGACTTTGGGTTGAAACATTAACCAGTGCTCTTGCAGGACACGGTAGGCTTGATCCACATGAAGGATGGACAGCGAGTGTTTTTATTCAGGTCTGTGATCCTAAGCTTTTCGGTGGAGAAGATGCTTTTATAAAGCAAACAACTTATATAGCAGAGGCGTGCCGAGCAACTCCACCTCGTGCCGGATTTGATCAGGTAAGGATGCCTGGCGATATGGCACTTAAAAAACGAGAGAGACAATTAAAAGAAGGTGTAGAGCTATATGAAACTATACTACCTAATTTAGCTCCTTACGCTGAATTGTACCACGTTGATATGCCTAAAATAAAAAAAGCCTAGTGCTTTTGATTACTTATCTCGTGGATTGCATCGAGTAGTATAGTAATTCGTTTTTTTAAGCCTTCTTGGGGTTCTAGGCGAAGTGCACGATTTAGTAAAAAATCTGAATCGCTTAAATTGCCATGGGTAGAATAAATAGCCGCAGTTAGGTATAAAAGCTGTGGATTGCGTGGAAACAGTATGACGCCTTGTCTAAGGTAATCTAAAAGCTCCGGATATAAACGTGCATTTGACTGAATGATCAATCGGCTTGCGAAAACGTGCGCATCAATCGGCCGTGGACTTTGATTCGCGGATAATAATAGAGGAGATAAAATATATTTAATTTGGTTATCGCTTAATTTATTTTTTTCACCTTCTGGATTTTTTATAGCTTCATTATAACGCAGCTTCGCTAGTTCATAATAGGCATGGGGTCGAATAACGTGTGCTGCACATGCATCCTCTAAGTACCCACGCGCATCTGCTATATTGTCGACACTCAGTTCAAGTAGACCGCGTATAGAGAAAAGGGTTGGACTATCTCCACCTCGGTCATGTGCGTGCTGTAGACTTAGGCGTGCTTCTTGTAAATAGCGAGGAGCATACTCAGGATAACTCTTTTTTACATAATCTACTTCAAACCTAAGCCAATCGCCTTTAATTCGACCAATTTCTGTTTCTGTTGCTAATCTAAGTTTAAGTTTTGGTATAATAAAATCCTCTTTGTAAGGAACATATATTGGATTGTTTATAGCTTGAGGAAGGTAGTCATTAAGTCTTTCCCAAAGTTCTGTGTAGTTTAGTCCAAAACAACTTAAAAATATACTTTCAGAAGCGGGCTCTGAAATTGTTTTATCTACAAATTGGAAAAGTTGTTCACGCCTTTTACCTGTACTGTCAGAATATACCCAGCGTAAAAAAAGTTCAGCTTCATTTAGAAGTGCTATCTTTCGTATATCAAAATCAGGGACTTCGGATGTAATACCGTACTCAGAAAAGAGTTCTTTTATTGGAGGCAGGAGTCGTGGGTATTCTGGATTTTTTAATATACTACCAGTATCCTCTTCGTTATTAAAAATCATCACTTTAAATCCAAGTTGATCATAGTGATTAAACAGGGATCGGTACATGTGTGAAAAACCTAGAGTAAACCACCAGGGCAAGGCGGGTAGTCGCTCAAGCATGGCTTGTTGTACGGCTTGTGGGGTTACTACAGCATCAGCAATCTCAGCTTGGTTGCTAGGAGCTATAAAAAAGGTGATGCGTGAGTCAGGATCTCTTAAATCTAAGTTAGGGAAGAACTCAATGGTTCTTCGATCGAATGCGCGGGTATCATGCCTAAAATCGATATTTGCTACTGAATCATTATCATCGTTATTTTTACTGAGTATACCTTGAGGTATACTAGGTTTCATTTCATGTGGATATATGAGTAGTACACGTGGCAGTGTTTTACTGACCTGATATTTTTTAGGCAGTAATGCATCTAAATAGCTTTGGGCTTTATAGACTTGTCTAACAATACCCTGACTAATGTCTTCGTCGCATCGAGTAAGAACTTCTAAGCCCTCTGTACTAGCATAGTTCCAATGCGGACCTTTTTCCTCAACGAAGAAAGGGGGAAGCGTTACTTTAACGGGCTGAGAGTTTTGTTCTTGGGCTTTACTAACTAGCCATCCATTTAGACTTATAGCTGCTAGCATAGCTAGCAGTGTAAAGTTAAAGTGTATGGATATTTTTTTAAACATGTAGTAACTAGTTAATTCTTCTCTTTTAGTTCTCCAATATTCACTGAGTAATTATAAAGGGTTAAGTTTAAGAATTGCTCTATTGTTCTATAAGCATTTAGCCGTGCTTCTGGTTCAATGGAATAAAGACTGCCTTGCATTTCGTATACATATGCTTGTGTGTTATTTAATTTAATTTTTTCAATAAATGCCTGTTCTTGATCTAATGTCACAGGTCGACCGTATATGTCTTGAATCATTAATACTGGATCAATTGATTCACTTGTATGATTTATTGGTGAAAGTGTTTTAAGCTCTGCTGAGGATAAATTAAAATAAGATTTCCGTACTGCTTGTTCGAAATCGACTGGTTGCTGCGGACGTGAACTAGAGCGAGGCGTAGTATCTTGCATAAATGATTTCATATTCATTTTTCCTCCTTTTCCTCCTTTTTTGTCCATAGATGCACTGTCCTTCGTCTCGATTCGATCTTGAGGTTCTTTTAGAGCAGTATTAATCCATCCTTTAATATCAGTTGGTGTATTTACTGTAATTACACCTTTGAAACGTCCTGGATTAAGTTGTGCGGTACGCAAGGCCAGAGTTCCTCCTAGTCCTGTTCCCATAAGAATAATTCTTTTTGGGTCTATTTTTTTATGAGAGGCTAAAAAGCCAATCGTGCCTAGAAGGTCTTCATTTAGGGATGTCGGTAGTGAGTGTACATAATCGTTTTGATAGGAAAGTCCTTTTCCTGATGAACTCCTGTAATTGATTCTCGCAACATTCACTCCCAGGTGTGCAAACAATTGAGCTTCACGGTCAAAGTCTTGTTTGTCACGATTAGCAGGACCGTCATGCAGTATTATAAGTAAAGGTGCGGGGTTAACTTTAAAATTTAATGTTTGGGTGAATTTACACGCTACGGTGCTACCATCTTTTAATGGTATAGTAATATTTTCTTCAGGACTTAGTGTGTCTAGATCTATCCAAGGAGCGCGTCTAAAATATTGTATAATTTCGTTGGTACTCTTTGTGTACAAAAAATATCTGCCAGGTTCTTGGATGCTTGAACTAGTAAAGAGAAAGTGTTCGTGTGAGTTATCCCATTGATTGATAGTAATTGTTCTGTGCGGTATTTCTCTTTCTAGTCTAACTTGAATAGAAGCAACTTCCTTATCCATCCACTGAGTTGTGCCATTCGGATAATGTATTCCTGATAGGGAGCCATCTTTGGGATCAAAAATTAAACGCTGTGCATCAAAAGCTTTTAATGGATCAATGACATCCTCTACGTAGCTTGACTGGGAGATGCGTTTTTTTGTGCCTGTAGTTAAATCTATACTGTAGACTGCGTACACGTTTGTATTTTCATTAGTCGCATAGTAGATAATATCAGGATTATTATCGACTGCAGTAGGTATAGACCGAATACCAAGGTAATTATTAGGAGTTATCGTGGTTGCTATAGATTTAAAATATAGAATTTTATTTTTTTCTTTAGCATTTATTAAACTGTACGTTTTGCTGTATTCGGTATTCGGCGCTACGAGTTCTAAACGGGGAAATCCAGCGTGATCAGTGAGGATAGTATTTTTAGCGCCAGTTTCGTTATATATTATTTCTTTGGCAGCTGTTTCTGTATTAATGCGATACACGTCAGTAACTTTTCCCGTAGCACTTACTGTTATCCAGGAAGTATCGGATGTTGGTACCCATAACACGTTTAATTTTCTGGGTATCAAACGTGGTTCTGCATCATCTCGTGTAAAATTATAGTTTTTCTCGTCAGGTATCCCGCTATTATTTTCTTTTCCTGACTTGGTTGTGTTGTTTGATCTTTGCCTAGGATATTCTGAATAGCCTAGTGATTTCGCGTCGCCGAGTTTGATTTGATTGTTACCATCTGGATCAATAGCAAACAGTCCGTCTAAACTGGAAAGTACAATTAAACGATGGTTTCCAGCCCAGCCAATGAAACTGACCCGCTTTGCACTTGCTTGTACGCTCCACCAATTTGAGCCGAGTCTATTTTCTTCTACTTTAAGTAAAATCGGTTTTTGGGGATGGTTGATATCAATAATTTCAATCGACGTAGAATCTTCATCATTGATTGAGCAAGCTAAGTGGGTGCCGTCTGGTGAGAGAGTTACGTGTTCCACTCTCCAAGGTCTAAATGCATCAATTAAATCGCTTTGAGTGAGTGTTTGGGCGTAAATCCCAGATTTTAAAAATAAGTACCCTAGAACTAATAGTATAAATCTACGGTAGGGCAATTGGGGCATCGAATAGCTGATTAATTAATCCATTTATTATACCTTAAGTCACCATTAAAATGCTTTTTAAGCGAGTGCCTGTTGACCGAAACCTATCTATGCTCCAAAAACGTTAAACTAAGAAAGTGACTTATCTAAACATGAAACTCTTTAATAGAAAAAACGCTGTAATTGGAATGATTCATGTATGTGCCTTACCAGGTACCCCTTTGAATAAGTTTTCGATCTCTGAAATTGAAAAGCAGGTACTTAGGGAGGCTAAGCTTTACGCTTCTAGTGGTGTAGATGCTATCATGTTAGAAAATATGCATGATATTCCTTATCTTAAGGGACATGTTGGCCCAGAAATAGTGGCATCCATGGCGATTCTTGCATCGAAGGTACGGCAGCTAGTTAACATTGCTATCGGTTTACAAATATTAGCAGCAGCAAACAAAGAAGCGTTAGCAGTAGCAGCTACTGCAGGTTTGAACTTTATTCGTGTAGAAGGGTATGCTTTTGCTCATGTAGCAGATGAAGGTATTATTGAATCGTGTGCTGCTGAACTGTTAAGGTATCGTAAGCAGTTACATGCTGAGCGTATTGAAGTATGGGCTGATATTAAGAAAAAGCATAGTTCCCATGCGATAACAGCTGATGTTTCAATTTCAGAGACTGCGCATGCGGCTGAATTTATGCACGCAGACGCTGTGATAGTTACGGGTAGTGCCACAGGTGTAGAGCCAAAGGGTGAAGAGGTAACGCAAGTAAAGTCAGCGGTATCGATACCACTTTATTTAGGTTCCGGAATTACACACAAAAACATCGGCTCCTTTAAAGGGAAAGCCGATGGTTATATTGTAGGATCAGAATTTAAAAAAGACGGTGACTGGAGAAATACGGTTGATCCTAAGCGTATTGAGCGGTTTTTAAAGGCGCTTACCAAAGCTTAATTTAAGCAGCGTACTCATCGTTAAAGTCGATGATTTGAGAGTGGGTGATTGCATCCTTATCTTGTAAATTAAAGATAACTTTCGGTTCCCAGAGGTGTGCTCTTAACGGTTCAAGTACACGGCGTGGAATATCAGGGCTAGCTAAGTGACTTAAGATGGTCAGTGTTTGTTTTGAAGCAGGAAGGCCAAGCCACTCTAAGATTCCAAATACGCCACTGCGTGCATAGATAGCTATTATTTCTCTCCACGCTGGTTCTGATTCACCACGGAGTAATTCATGGGCAGCTAAAAAGGATATTAAGGCTGGGGTTTCTTCGAGTGCATCAAAGAGTGTGTGGCAGATATTTAAAACAAAGAGAGCTTCTAAGCGGCCATAGTTGAATTTATCAATAATATTTCGTACCCTGTATGGTACATAGTCCATATATTCCCACCATTCATCATTACTTAGTGTGGCTGCAGCTGATGCAAATATATCAACGGTCGGATTAACCGGTACCCAACCTTTACTGGTCTCGCATTCAATGCAAACGGATGGCCATGGGGTAGCGCGGAAAGCGGTTCCGTAGTGAAACCACGAGAGATCAGCTGGGGGAGTAACTTCGAATAATGATTTATAGTTCATGATGCAGAAGATAATACTACCTAGGGTGAGACATTACTTGTCCCAGCCTAAAAAACCTGAAATACTCTCCTCTATGGCTGAACGTGCTCAACTCTCTCGTCCTCCTCTCGAGCGCATGCTTAAAATCCATGATATCTTGCGTCGTGGAACGCTCGTAAATTGTACTCGTTTATGTGCTGAGCTTGAGGTGTGTCGTAAAACGATTGTTAGAGATATTGGTTTTATGCGCGATAGACTTGATCTGCCAATAGAGTTTGATCCGCAGATTCAGTCCTATCGTTATACGCAGCCAGTCACTGCATTTCCAACGGTTCAAGTGTCGGAGGGTGAATTAGTCGCGTTACTTGTGGCACGTAGAGCACTGGAACAGTACCGGGGTACGCCGTTTCATAGACAATTAGAAGTCGCGTTTGATAAATTAGCAGCAGGACTTAAAGATCGCATATCTTTTTCTCCAGCGGATGAATTAGGAAGTGTATCTTTTAAAAATATTGGCCTCGGTAAAACAGACCTAACGGTTTTTAACGCGCTTAGTTTAGCTGTATTAAAACAACTAGAAGTCAGTTTTGAGTATAAAAAACCAGGGGGTAAGAAAAAAGATAAGCGCCTAATTCAGCCGTATCACTTAACTCACCGTGAAAATTTATGGTACTTAATTGGCTATGACCTAGAGCGCCACGCGCTTAGAACATTTGCATTGCCGCGTATCGATAGTGTTCAGGTAAGTACTAAAGAATTTAGTCGTCCTAAAGACTTCTCACCTGAAAAATTCTTCTCAGGAGCTATGGGTGTATTACAAGGCAGTGGTAGCCATGATGTGGTGCTTCGATTTACAGCTCAGGCTGCGGACCGAGTAAAGGAAAGAGAGTGGCATGAGTCACAGTCGATGAAGGAGCTACCCGATGGACGATTAGAACTTCACTTAAAGCTTGGTGCCTTAGAAGAGGTTGAAACGTGGGTATTAAGGTGGGGTACAGCTGTTGAGGTACTTGGACCTAGTGCGCTTCGTGAGAGAATGAGAAAGACGGCGCATGCCTTACAAAAAATGTATCAATAATACAGAGGATTGCCTAAGAATATTTATATACTATTGATTAACCTATGAGTGCTTTAGGTATTATTGAGTTAAACCATGTTGCGATTGCTGTATCAGATGTAGACGTGAGTAATCGCTTCTACCGTGATGTGCTTAAGTTAGAAATGCTCCCACGTCCTGCGTTCGATTTTCCTGGATCTTGGTTTAGATTAGGAACCGTACAGGAGCTTCATTTAATCGGAGAAAGAGAAGATCCTAAAGTAACCCGAGATCAACAATCAGGCCATTTTGCACTCAAGGTGCAGGATATTATGACTGTTGATAAACACTTAAAATCGGTGGGAGCGGTTTATAAAGGACCTGGTACTCGACCGGACGGAGCCAAGCAGATCTTTATTCAAGATCCGGATGGTAACTGGATAGAACTGTTCAGTAAGCAAGGCGCTTAGCCTTTTCTTAACGCTTCAAGTTCTTCCCAGCGGCTAAAGGCACGTGCGTGGTCTTGCTCGATTTGTTCTAACTTTTCACGTGCTTTGTTAAATAAAGCGGGCTCTTTTTGATAAAAGGCAGGATCGGCAAGTTGTGCTGCAATACTGGCTTGTTCTTTTTCTAAAGCCTCAATGCTAGCAGGTAGCGATTCTAATTCTTTTTGCTCTTTATTGGTGAGTTTACGTGAAGTGCTTGGCTTTTTTTCAGCTTTTACTTCTTTAATTTCTTTAGTGGTAGAGACTGCAGGTTTTGGCAGTGACTTTTGTCTTAACCAATCTTGGTAGCCACCTACGTAGTCTCCAATCACACCGTTTCCTTCGAACACGAATGTGGATGTAACGACATTATCAAGGAATTCACGATCATGGCTTACAAGAAGAAGTGTGCCATTGTATTCAACTAAGAGATCTTCGAGTAAATCGAGTGTTTCAGCATCGAGATCGTTTGTTGGCTCGTCCATGACGAGTACATTACATGGTTTTGTAAACAGGCGAGCGAGTAAGAGGCGATTGCGTTCTCCACCCGACAATACACCAGCTGGTGTACGTGCACGACTTGGTTCAAATAAGAAGTCCTGTAAGTAGGAGATAACGTTTTTGGAAAAACCATTAACAAATACAGTCGAATTTCCGTTAGCGATATTATCCGCGACTGTTTTCTTGTCATCAATTTGCTCACGCAGTTGATCAAAGTATACCACCTCAAGGCGGGTGCCGTGTTTGATTTCACCTTCTGTAGGAGCTAACTGGCCTAATAAAATCTTAATGAGGGTCGTTTTGCCTGCACCGTTAGGGCCGATTAAACCAATTTTATCCCCACGAATAATCGTGGTCGTTAGATCTTTAACTAAATAATCTCCATTAGGCCATTTGAAGGAAAGATCCGTGGTTTCGATTACTTTCACTCCTGATCTTTCTGCTTCGACTAGTTTTAAATTAGCATTTCCAACGCGGTCTCGGCGTGCTCTGCGTTCTTCACGCATTTGCATAAGCTGATTAATGCGGCTTTGTGCACGTGAGCGCTGAGCTTTTACACCGCGGCGAATCCACGCTTCTTCTTGAGCTAATTTTTTATCAAAAAGAGCTTGTTGGCGCTCAATTTGTTCGAGCACTTCTTGTTTACGAACCAGGTACGTATCGTAGTCACAGGACCAGCTTGCTAAGCGTCCGCGGTCGAGTTCAAGAATGCGGGTTGCCATTTTACGCAAGAATGCGCGGTCGTGGGTTACGAATAAAAGTGAAATGCGGCACTCGAGTAAGAACTCTTCAAGCCACAGAATAGATTCGATATCTAGGTGATTTGTTGGTTCGTCGAGTAGCAGGAGATCTGGTTGGCCAGCGAGTGCTTTACCTAAAAGGGCACGACGTTTTAATCCACCGGATAGAAGAGAAAATTCTGCAGCGGGATTTAACTGTAGACGCTCGATCAAATTATCGACACGAATATCACGCTCCCAGTCCTCCTCATGGTGAGCATTGGTGCGTAAACCTGATGTTACAATTTCTAGAACCGATCCTTTAATATCAGTCGGTACTTCCTGAGGAAGCCATGTGTAGTAGGCTCCGTCTGGTCTAAAAATATCTCCTTTGTCAGGCTGTATTTCTCCTGTGATGACCTTCATCAAGGTCGATTTACCCGCTCCATTTCTTCCCACTAAGCAGACGCGCTCACCCGGATCAATTTGAAGATTTGCTTTCTCCAAAATTGATGGGCCGCCAAAGGCGAGGTTTACATCCAGTAAGCTTAAAATAGCCATTCAGTGTCCAACGTAGAGAAGTGATCTCCTGCGTGCAATGCCTAGAAAATATATTTTTCTTACTCTAATTGCTTACGAAAATCAGCAAATTGGGTCTTAAGCTGTTCGAGTTCAGATTTTAGGGCAACAATCTCTGCTTCGAGTTTTGTGATCTGTTCAGGCTCAACACGCAGAGGCTTTAAAGTAGCTTCGGTTTTTATTTCCGTTACCGATTCCGTAATGACCGGTGCACCGGAGAGTAGGTGCATATAACGCTGTTCCTTAAATCCTGTTTGGCGAGGTAGCTTAATGACTAATTTATTTTCAGGACGATTAGCTAAATGCTCTAAAATTTTTTCTACTTCCTCTAGGCTTTCAAATTCATACATACGAGCGGAGCGCGTACGTAATTCACCGAGCGTTTGTGGACCACGGAGCATGAGATTACATAAGAGCGCAATCTCAGGACGGCCTAAATCCACATCTGTTTCTGCAAAACGGTGAGCAAATTTAGGTACTCGGCTATCAGCACCTTTAAAGAGATTGGCGAGACGTTTGTCGCGAAGTCCATCGAGTGCTTGCATGACTTCGTATTCCTCGAGATCCATCACGGGCTCACGATTGGAGGTTTGATTACAAGCCGCGGTGAGGGCACTTAACCGAATAGGGTAGTATTCAGGAGTCGTAATCTCTTTCTCTATCATGGATCCAAGCACACGTACTTCATGTGCATTCAGTAATAAGGTGTCAGAATCTGCCATAAGCTTAAAACATAGGTAACTCGCTTAGATTCAACAAGCTTTAGGACGTCAGTTTGTAAATCTGCACCTTTTAGGGTCCAAACCTCACTCGGCTATATGCTTCCCAATATAGGCTTATTAGAAGCCCCATTTATCCTTCTTATAATTACGTAAGTTGTTGAAGGAGAAGATGGTGGCGACTCCCGGAATCGAACCGGGGACACAAAGATTTTCAGTCTTCTGCTCTACCGACTGAGCTAAGTCGCCATCAAACAAGAGGTTATTAGGTGGGTTAGTGCAGGTTTCGGCAAGCGGAAATTACAGACATTTACGCTTCGCATTTTAGCACATAAACAATGCCCTGGGTGGAGCCTATGGCTAAAAAGGTGTCATTAGGTGACCACGCTATCTTGGTAGCGGCTGCTGGCATCTTAACCGTGGCCCTAAGCGGGTTCTTTCGCTCTGGGCTCCATAATTCCAAAGTACCATCCTCAGCGCCCGTTGCTAGAATACCATGGGATTTCTGAAAGGCTAAAGCGCAGATTTGGGCATCATGGGGTAGCATGTTAGGCTCTCTGCCTTCTGGACCATCGCCAGAGCAGTCCCATAAGCAGGCGTCTCTACCACCACTGGTTGCAAGCCAGCGACTTGTGATATCAAAACTTAAATGTTTTACCTTACCTTCGTACCCACTCATGTGCAGTTCTGCATCTTCAGAGGGAATCCACAAGTGAACACTCGGATCAGCGTTTCCAGAAACGAGCCAACGACTATTAGGCGACCATACGAGGGTGTTGATACCGTTATTGTAGGGTAGCTCTTTTTGAACAATCCAATCATCACTATCCCAAAGTGTAATCCCGCCAAAGTAAGCTACAGCTAAACATCCGCCCTGGGGATCCCAAGCAAGCGATGAAATCGTTTTGGGTGCATCGGGTAAGGCTTTTGAAACCGAGCCATCTGATTTTAAAAGGCTTAATTTTTTACCACAACTTGCAGCTAAAAGCGTTGAGTTAGGTTTAAATTCAAGATGTTCAACCCAGTCTTTTCCCATTTCTACCGTTGTGATGTGCTGCCCTGCGAGAGGATCCCAGTATTTAATCTTACCATCTTGTCCGCCTGAAACTAAGCAATGTGAGTCGGGAGAAAAACGAAGCGTATTTGTGCCTTGCTCATGGCCTGCAGCACTTAAGCGTTTTGTGCCATCAGTTGCATGAAAAATTTCAATTGGGCCTGAGGCAGAACCTGCAGCAAGAAATTGACCGTCCTTAGACCAGTCAAGATCGATGATGTAGTCATCACACTGCACTGCCCATACTTTGGTCAGGTTCATGTAAGACAGGCTTTGAAGGATGCGTTGAGTGAAGCTCTGTCTAAATTTTTACCAATAAAGACCAGCGTATTCATACGTGGATCGGAGCCCCATTCGCGGTCAAATTTTGCATCAAAGAGCATGTGTACTCCTTGGAATACTAATCGCTTTGTACTTCCTTTTACGGAAATTACGCCCTTCATGCGGTAAATATCATTCCCTTTATTTTTTAATAAATCACTGATCCAGGCGTTTAATTTTTTACCATCTAATTCTCCTGCTTGATGAATACCGATAGAAGTTACAGCTTCATTATGGGTATGGGCTGGATGATAATCTTGTTGCCACGCAGGACGTACATTTTCAGAGCATACTTTAATGTGGAGTGGAACTTCTGAGCACTGCTCGAATACGAGGTAAAATCCTGGATTTTTAATCTCGAGTTTGAATCTTCCGTTACCGTCTTTAAGTTCTAAACGGTTAAGCGTTGATCCTAATTCGAGTGATTCTCCTTCACTGACTTTTCTTTCCCAGTCAGAGAATGTTTTTAAGGCTATTTCCCTAGCAGCTGTAATATCTGCCTCATTTAAACTAGCTGAATGAATGACAACTACATCGAGTTCATTTTCATTTCTCTCGTGATCATGATGATGATCATGGCCACAGTCATGGTGCTCATGGTCGTGGTCGACATGGCCAATGACGAGCTCATGAACACCTTGAGGGAGTGCATAAGCACCTGCCCATTCAAAGGGGTATTCTGGCTCTAAAAAGGCGGGATCAAGTTCCGTTGCACGGCTTAAATTAAAGCCACCTACATTTAATACATCAGCAATTGGTATAGCGCAGTTGTTAGTCTTAAATACTTTGGCAACAGCATTGATTGATTTAATGCGTGCTTCTAAAGCGGATAATTCATCGGCACTGACTAAGTCCGTTTTATTAAGGACAATTCTATCAGCAAAACCAATTTGTTTTACGGATTCATCGCCTTGGTCTAAGTGGGTTGAGACATGCTTTGCATCAACAACGGTGATGATTGCATCGAGTCTAAAGGCGCTACGCATTTCATCATCTGTAAAGAATGTCTGAGCAACGGGCGCTGGATTAGCTAAGCCCGTTGTTTCAATTAAGATGCCATCGAGTTTATCTTTACGCTTAAGGAGTCTACCTAAAATGCGGATTAAGTCTCCTCGCACTGAACAACAAATACACCCATTGTTCATTTCGAAGAGCTCTTCATCACTTGAAATGACAAGTTGGTTATCAACGCCGACTTCACCAAATTCATTTTCAATAACCGCGAGCTTAAGCCCGTGTTGTTCGGTTAGAATACGGTTTAAAAGAGTTGTTTTACCGGCTCCTAGGAAGCCAGTAAGGACGGTGACTGGAATGGGACCTTCTGCCATAACCCACTACTATACTTAAAGAGCGTAAAGCTGCAACCTTTGTGAGTGGTATATCCGTTTACAAATGGGGTGGGTATAACCCTGGCGTAATTACGATATCGTCGTCTGTAAAAAGCTTTTTATCAGGACCTGCTGACCTAATTTGCATCTCGGTGCCTGAGAGTTGGTGAAAAAAGAAAGGACTTCCCCAGCGGTCACATAGTTCACCTTTTGAGTTAATTGCTGGGTTGTTTTTAGGAATAAAGGCAAAATCCAACTTATTCTTACCTGTTAAAGCAGCTGTTATATCCTTGTTGTCGCCAATAGGATCATCGCCATGCATGGCAGAACGGTACTGCTGAAAGATGTCATCTAATAGACGTAGATCTGCTTTAATATCTGTAGTTGGTGAATTAAGTAAATCAGCCAAATGGGACGGAGCGTCGTCTGAGCGTAAACCTGTGGACTGATTTTTATCTGCTGAAGTTGTCTGGATGGTACTTTTCGTCTTTGGGTTACTTTGTGCGGCAACTGTTTGTTTAGAGTCAGCAGATTTTTGGGTGATCTGCTTATTTCTTGTACTAGCGAAGTATAGAAAAATCTCTATACCTGCTAGAATAGCAAGTACGCCAAGAACGATTTTTTTTGGACGAGAATCAGTCAGGCTTCCCATCGCTTAGGAGCTCATGAATCCTAAATTAGACGAAGCAAAGCGTCCAATATTAGGAAGTACAATAGGTAAGTTAGTTTGACTTACGCCAAACCAAGTAGCGAGAGTAGCAGCATATTGATCTACACTCGTTGAAGGAATCCACCTACCACGTCCTGTATCATCAGGTCCTCCTAGTTTTTGTGAAGGCATGCTGCCATAGATATCCCCACCTTTAACAGCTCCACCCACAATCATATGGTGTGATCCCCAGCCGTGGTCAGCTCCGTCTCCATTGGTGTTATAGGTTCTGCTGAAATCAGAAGCTGTAAAAGTTGTGACTTGATTTTGTACGCCTAATTCAGCGGTTGCGTTATAGAATGCGTTAATTGCTTGGCTAACTTGAGGGTAAAGACTTGCTTGGGTAGCAAGCTCTACTGTGTGGGTATCAAAGCCACCTAGACTTGCGAAGAATACTTGGCGTTTTAAGCCTGTTTGTGGTGCTGCAGATATAAGCTTCGCGATCATGCTTAACTGCTGCCCAAGTGACGTGTTAGGGAATGTAGTTTTTAAAGTGGATGCGTTTGTTAAAACACTTGTTAAGAGAGCTGAATCGTTGACTGCACCACCGGTAGAGTTTGCGAAAGCTGCACTAAAAAGATTTTTTTCGGTTGCACTCAGTAAATCTAACTCTGCTTGGTAGCGTAGTGAGTTTATGGTGCTACCGCTTGATCCGGTTAGGGAGATAGCGCCAGAGGTACTTACCGCATACTCAGAAGTTGTTTGACCAACTTGGAAAGAATTCTGGCCAGCGACACTTACTGACATTGAGATAGTCGAGTTCGTATTAATGGCATTAATGATATCGGCTAATCTGCCACCCCATCCGGTTTGGAAAGGTTGGTCGGATAAGCTACTTTGCCACTGTGTTTGTTGGTCAGAGTGTGAGAACAGTTGTGGTGGTAAGTATGCGGCGTTTCCTGAGACGTAATTAGCTAGAGTAGTTGGACGAACTAATGTTCCTGTATTTGCAAGGATAGCCATCTTTCCTTGAGTAAAGAGATTTTGCATTTCGATCATGCCGTTGTGCATGCCGTAATTAAATCCGTCGCTGTACTTGGCTGGATTGATTGCCGTGATAGAACTTTGCGGTAAAGCAATCGCAGTACGCTGCGATGAATAAAGGCCATAGCCAGTAGTATCAATTGGTATGACGAGATTATTAGAGTCATTTCCTCCATATAAAAACACACATACAAGCGCTTTATAATCTGAAGAAATCGTTGAAGCATCTGCAGCGAGTGCACCAATTAAACGTAATTGTGCTATGGCAGATAATACTCCGGTTGCACCAACTGCGGCACAAGCGTTACCAATAAATTTGCGACGTGTGAGATCGTAGGGTGTGAGCATGGGGATAAGAAATTATTGTTGAACTGCGCTTTGTTGAGTCGTAATTACTAGGTACAGAGCGGTTTGGGCTCTATCTTTAACCGTATAGGTACTAGGTAGGGCAGCTAGCGCTGTAAGGATGCGATTGGTCGCTTGGGTACTCATATTGCCACCGCATAATAATGTATTAAGTGTAGCTACTATAGTAGCGTTATCTGGTGCAGAAGTAAGCGCTGTTAGATTTAAAACAGGTGTAGATACACTAGGGGTTGTCGACGTAAAAATGACATTATAGAATGCATTCGGAACAGTGAGAGCTGTTGTATCTGTAGTAATTTGAAATTCAGGAGCGAGTAAGCCAGCAGCAGCAAGGGTTCCTGGAAGTGTATAACTTGGTAAGAAAAAGTTAAATACGGTTGGTGAACGTAGCGCTGCTTGACCTAGAGTTGTGTCAGGAGTGAAGACAGGTATTCTTCCAT
>Ga0316227_1000411_pt1 | contig 62713 bp, 46 predicted proteins | sample TBH18019metaG_FD_206012 | JGI IMG/M metagenome (GOLD analysis project Ga0316227, IMG submission 206012) | Freshwater microbial communities from Trout Bog Lake, Wisconsin, USA - TBH18019 | ecosystem: Environmental > Aquatic > Freshwater > Lake > Hypolimnion/Profundal zone | place: USA: Wisconsin... | reverse complement strand
GATGAACTTGGCCGCCGCGCCCCCGCTGCCCGGCGGCCTCCGCACCAAATTCTCAACCAAGCTTCCGGCTGGGCCGCTCTGGAACTCCAGCGGCTCCTGAAATCCGGCCAGCCGTCCTGGGCCGGACCGGCGACGCCTTTCCCAGACTCCACTATCGGGCCCGACCAGACGCAGTGGGCACGTTTGCTTGATGATGGCCAGTTGCCTTACGTTGCCCCTGGGCATGGACCGGGAACCTTGATGGTTCAACCCCAGTGGCGCCTGCTCCTCGAAGCCGCCCTCGCCGCCGGCCGCGGCGACCACTGGCTCTCCTGGTTCCATGTCGGACTGATGCGCCGGCGCGACGATGACGTCGCCGGCGCCCGCTCCGCTTTCGAGTTTTCTAATGCCCGCGAGCCAAACCTTTGGGCTACGCGCGAACTGGGGATTCTCGCTCGCGATGTCGGCGACTATGCATCATGGGCATCCTTCGCCCTCTCCGCCGTCGGCCTCGACCTGAACTGCGCTCCCATGGCCGCCGAATGCGCCCTGGCCCTCAATCTCGCCGGCCGCTACGCAGATACCATTGTCTTCATCGACTCCTTGCCGACTTGCGTTGCCAATCGCGAACTCGTCCGGCTTTATCGCGCTATGGCGGCCCTGCACATCGGCGACCTCGACCACGTGCAGCGTTTCCTCGATCGCTTGGTCAGCGGGGAAGCCGAACCCGCCTCCGTCCGCGAAGGCGATGTTGGCCTGGCCGATCTTTGGTTGGGTCTTCAGGAAAAACGTCTGGCCGCCCAGCTCGGGACGGAGATTACTCTCGATATACGCCGCCGCGTCCGCGAGGAATTTCCTGTGCCTCACCCTCTGGATTTTCGCCAGCGCGTGCGGGAGATTTAATATCGTTCCTAACCGTTTCCCTCGTCACCAAACTTTCTCTTATTACGCGTCATGACCAATCTTTATCTTGATATCCTTCGCATGCCCACTGCCGAACTTGGCCGGCCCAATCCCCTTCCACCCTATGCCCTGGAAATGAACGCGCCCTCTGACATTCCCCTCGCGGACAAGACCGACTACCCCGACCGCGGCAAGGAAAATATAGTCCAGCCATATCTCCTCTTCGATGGCTATGATCGCACCAAAATCTCCCGCAATTTCTCCGCCGCCGTGCTGGAAAACGAATATCTCCGCGCCACTTTTCTGGTGCAACTCGGCGGAAGGCTCTGGTCCCTGGTTCACAAACCCACCAACACTGAATTGCTGCACGTAAACCCCGTATTTCAACCCACCAATCTTGCCGTGCGCAATGCCTGGTTCAGCGGTGGCGTCGAATGGAACATCGGAATTTTCGGCCACTGCCCTCTCACCTGCGAACCCCTCTTCGCCGCCCGTGTCATCGGCGACGATGGCACGCCCATCCTCCGCCTTTATGAGTGGGAACGCGCCCGCCGTGTCGCCTTCGCCCTGGACTTTTCTCTGCCTCCCGCCTCGCAGTTCCTCTTGGTCCGCGTGCGCATCATCAATGCCCAACCCCATGCCACCCCTATGTACTGGTGGTCCAACATCGCCGTCGATGAAAAAGAAGGCACACGCGTTCTCGTTCCTGCCAACGACGGCTTCTGCCACGACTACGATGGTCGCCTCGTCGCCCGGCCCCTGCCTCTCTACAACGGCCAGGACGCCACCTATCCCACCGGACGTCTCTACGCCGGCGACCAGTATTTCAATATTCCACCTCAACAACGCCGCTGGATCACCGCCCTCGACAAACATGGCCGCGGGCTTATCCAAACCTCAACCGCACGCCTCGCCGGGCGCAAGCTTTTTTTCTGGGGCATGAGTAACGGCGGACGGCGCTGGCAGGAATATCTCGCCCAAAAGGGGCACAACTACATCGAAATCCAGGCCGGCCTTACCCAAATCCAAGGCCAGTTCGCGATCATGCCCCCCGGAGCCGAGTGGACCTGGCTCGAAGCCTACGGCCTCATGGAGGCCGATCCATCGGTCATCCACGGCTCGGACTGGCCTGCCGCCTGTGGTCTGGTGGACCGGCGTCTGCAGGGCATGCTCCCGGCTAAGTCGTTGGACGCCAGGCTCACGGCCACCAGCACCGATGCCAATCGTGTGCCCGTGGAAATCTTGCACGCGGGATCGGGATGGGGGGCGCTGGAACTCGAACGCCTCGTCAAGGCCGGCAAACCTCCTTTCGCCCCCGCCGCCATGCCTTTCCCCTCTTCCACGCTTGGCCCCGACCAGCAGCCCTGGCTCCATCTCCTGCGCGATGGTCAACTCCCCTGCATTTCACACGCCACCGCACCAGGTTCGCTCATGGTCCAGCCGGAATGGCGCCAACTCCTGGAAGTATCCGCAAACTCCAGCCATGGCGCTCACTGGCTTGCCTGGTACCACCTGGGCCTGATGCGCTATCGCGCCGGCGACCGCTCTGGAGCCAGAGCCGCCTGGGAACACTCCTGCAAACTTCAGGATAACGCCTGGGCCCGGCGGCAGCTTGCTATCAGCGCCCTCGAGAATAAGGAACCTGCCCAAGCTCTCGAACTGCTCTGTGCGGCCGCCAGGCTTTCCCCCCACGTGGTTCCTCTTGCCCTCGAATGCGCCCGCCTGATGGCTCAGCAAAAACAATGGACGCGGTTGCTTGAGTTCGTCGCAACCCTTCCCTCTGCCGTAACCGCCAATGAGCAACTCGCCTTTATGCGCGCTCTGGCCGCCCTGGAAACCGGCGACCTGGATTTTGTCGGTGGCTATCTGGACGCTTTCCTCCGCGAAAGCCGTGAGATGATCGATATTCGCGAAGGCGATGGCTGTCTTGCCAACCTGTGGTTCGGCATGCACGCCCGCCGCCGCGCCAAAGAACTTGGCGTTCCCCTTGGCGAAGAGCTCATGAAGCAGATCCAAAAGGAATACCCGGTTCCTCAGTGGATCGACTTCCGCATGCATGTGACCGGCCGCTAATCGATGGCGAACGTATACTTTTGATCGCCCCCGCCGGTCTGGAATAATGAAAGCGAATACCATGCTGCAGCCAAACCCGTCGCGCCAGGACAAAGATTGCAACCCACGCTCTACCGGAGCCCTCGCCATCGCCCTCTTTCTGGCCATGGTCCAGCTCCTGGCTTTTCCCGACATCCTTCATTCACAAGCTGCCACCGCACCATCAACCTTCCCCGTCCCGATCATTACCAGGCCCGACGCCCTGATGCCGGTAAATCCCCAACTCGATGTTTTGCCGCCGCCTTGGCCGTGGCTTAATATCAAGGCCTCCGATGGCAAGCTCCTTGAGTTTCGCTGGCAGACCGGTCAGCGCCTTACCCAGGCTATCTTCGTGGACCAGGGCCAACCCGTCCCCGCCAATGTCGAACTTGGTGACGCCCAGGCGGATGCCTTCGCCTCCATGATGACCAAACTGCTCGGACCCCAGAAGGCCGATCTTATCATAGCCCCCGAACGCATTACGGATGTGCGTTTTTCCGCCAAGATCCATTATCGCCTCAAAAAAAATGGAACCGTTCTGGACACCGTGCTCATTCGTCACCGCGTCGCCAACTGGTGGACCAACATCCAGGCCAAGATTGAGTTTGCCGAAAATGAAGACGGAAACAAACTCGTACAGGCTGTGGATGCACTGGCCGACGATGTCGCCCTGTCGCTCGTGCCCCACGGAAAGAAACCGGCCCAAGGCATCTCGTTTGCGTCTGCACCGCTTCTGCCGCCGCGCAAACCCGGTGACGGCATCAACATCGGCGACAAGCCGAAACTGGCGTTCACTTCTGCAACCGACGGCAAACCCATGACTCTGGCTGATCTTCACGGAAAGGTGGTAATTGTCGATTTCTGGGCAAGTTGGGGCGAGCCGTCCCTGGCCATCGAGGCCAAGCTGTCAGCCCTGAACCAGACCTGCGCCGCCAAAGGCGTCCAAATCATCGGAATAAACCTGGATCGCGACAAAACCGCCATGCAGACCATCATTAAGGCCAAGAGTCTTAAATGGCCACAGTGTTTTGAGGAAAAAGGCCTGGATGACGCCACTGCCAGAAGTTGGGGTGTGACTGGTGTGCCGTTCGCATTCATTCTCAACCCCGAAGGCCAGATCATCTGGCGCGGCCAGCCTTCGGGCATCGAATTGGTTTTGGACGCCGCCTTGGTCGCTTTCCCCCCGCGTGCCGACGAAAGCAAATGATAGCCTATAATCACCGAGTATCCGGTTTGTAAACATTGGCCGGTTAGTAACCTGTATTATGCAAACCCCATACGTTGATTCGCCACCTACTCCCGACCATTCCCCGGCGCGGATGTCACGCCGCCGTTTCCTGCGCCGATGGCTGACGGCGGTTGCCGCCGTGTCGTCCATCGGGGCCTACGGCTCCCAAATCGAACCCTACTGGCTGGACGAACACCGCGTCCCCATTCCCATACCCCATTTCCCGACATCGCTGCGCGGACTGCGCATAGCCCAACTTACGGACCTCCACGCCAGTGACGGCGTGCCCCTGAGCTATCTCCGCAGTGTCGTCCAACACGTCATTGCCATGGATCCCGATGTGGTAGCCATCACCGGCGACCTGGTGACCCACGCCCGCCAGTGGGTGGCGCCGGTCTGCAACGTACTGGCCGAACTGCCTGGCCACGTGATCGTCTGCCTCGGAAACCACGACTACGACGTTAGCGACGTGCCCGCTGGCATGCCCATGCGTATCGCCGATGAACTGGAGAAACGCCTGACCGCTAACGGCGCCATTGTCCTGCGTAATCGTGCCGTCGCCTTTGCCCATCGCGACGGCAAGCTGCGCCAGGTTGAACGCAACCAGGCAGCGGGCGACCGGATTTGGTTCGTCGGACTCGAAGATCTGTGGAGCGGACGTTTCAACCCCCAGGTGGCCTTCGCCGGCCTCAATAGTGGTGAGACGGTCATTGCCCTGTCGCACAACCCGGACACCTCCGCCGCACTCGATGGCTACGCGCCAAACCTGATCCTCTCCGGCCACACGCACGGCGGCCAGGTCCGCATACCCGGCTTCGGGCCCATCATTCTCAACGTCCAGGACCGTACTCACGACCAGGGCCTCTTCGATCTGCCCCACAGCCGCCTCTACGTAAGCCGCGGCATCGGCTATTTGCGACATTTCCGCCTCTTCTGCCGCCCAGAACTACCGTGCTTTGTGCTGGATAACTGTACTTCCAACACCTGACCACGCAGACGCCGGCAGTGGCCTGGCGACAACCTCGCCTTTGCCATCAGCCTTCTCCGCCATTGACCTCATCGGCGGCGGATGGGTCGGGCCAGACACCCGGTCCATCATGTGAATACCACCTGTCCAAGACGCTCGTCCAGTGGCGCAGGCTTTGAACGGCTATGAAGTCCTTCTTCACTTGCGCCGCCTCGGGATGAAACCGGCTGTACTTTATCCCCATCTTGCGCATACGCCGACCGGCCATGGCTTCGCCGTGAATCTTCATGGCAATGCCGAAATGCTCGGCCAGGGCAGCCCGCTGCCCTGCGATCGTCGGAGGCAATATCGCCGGGGCAACACTAGCCGCGTTTTCGCCATGGTATTTCCACAGGTCGGCGGCCTGCTGGAAAATCCACGGATTGCCGATAGCTCCGCGGGCAATCCACACCATATCCACCCCGGTTTGTACGAGCATGTCAACGGCGTCCTGGGCAGTAAACACATCGCCGCTGCCCAGGATCGTCCGCTCCGGATAACGCCTCTTCAGGTCACGCAGAAACGTCCAGTTTGCGCGACCGGCATATTTCTGCTCGACCGTGCGGGCATGCACGCGAACGGCGCTGTAGCCAAGGGACCATGCCGCCTCCACAAGCTGGAAAAAGCGGTCTTCGGATTCGCTTGCGTCATCAAACGAACGGCGGATGCTCATGGTGGTCGGCACGTCCGATGGCAGCGCATCGCGCACCGCCCGCATAATCGCCAGACCACGCGGCACATCCGCCAACATGTGTCCGCCGCGAGCCTTGTTTTTGATCTTCTTGACCGGGCAGGCGAAATTCAGATCGATCACGTCATAACCCGCCCGGGCAAGAATGACGGCCCCCCGGCTCATGGTGTCCGGCTCGGCGCCGACAATCTGCCCGGCCACGGGGTGATCCTCATCGTCGATATCGATGGAACGCCGCAGTCCTTCGCCGCCGTTGAGCATGATCACATCCAGCAAAGCCTCGGTCACGGCGTACGGGCATCCCCGTCGCCGTGCCACCAGGCGCATGGCCCGATCGCTATACCCGGCCAAGCCGGCCTGGCAGAACGGAATCGCGAAGTTGTACTGCCCGATTTGCATCTGCAACGATCATACTCTGCCGCGGAGAGAAGAAGAAAACAGGTAGCCACTGGCATGGACAGCCCCCACCGGCGTATCATAACCGCCATGAACATAATCACCGCGATCACCGGGGCCAGCGGCGCATTATACGCCCAGCGGTTCATCCATGGTCTGGCCAGGGCTGGCGTGCATACGCACCTGGTTGTCTCGCCACTGGGCCGCAGGCTGCTGCACGATGAACTGGGAATGGCAACTCCCGACCTGGAGGCATTGGCTGGAATTAAGGATCACAGGATTGCCCTCTACAACTACAAGGATGTCGGGTGCACTCTGGCCAGCGGCAGTTTTATCAATGATGGCATGGTGATCGTACCCTGCTCGAGCAATACCCTGGGCCAGGTGGCCACCGGCCTGGGCGATAACCTTATAACCCGCGCCGCCGCCGTCACGCTCAAGGAACGCCGCCGTCTGGTGCTGTGCCACCGCGAGATGCCCCTGTCGCCCATTGATGTGAACAACTACAAGATTCTCACCGATGCCGGCGCCATCGTGGCCCCGGCGAACCCCGGCCTTTACATGAATCCGACCTCGATCACCGACCTCGCCGATTTCGTCGCGGGGAAATTGCTGGACCTGCTGGGCGTGCCGCATAAGCTCAACACCCGTTGGCAACCGAGGCAGAACGCTGCGAACGGTGAACGATGAACGGCACCAGCCCTACCGCTTTGGCCCGCAAATTCGCCACCTTGGCCAGCGACATCAAACTCAGCCACACCGTTTTCGCGATGCCCTTCGCTCTGCTGAGCGCTTTTGTCGCTTCCGACGGATGGCCCAAGGCCGGAAAACTCGCTCTAATCCTGGTCTGCATGGTCGCCGCCAGGACTTTGGCGATGATCTGCAATCGGCTGTTCGATGCCTCACTGGATGCCCGCAACCCGCGCACGGCCCAACGCGCCATGCCCTCGAGGGCCTTGTCTGGCGCGTTTGTCATCGTCGTCGCTGCCGCGTGCGCCAGCGTCTTCATCACTGCGACCGCGATGTTTCTGTTCCTCTACCACAATCGCTGGCCGTTGATCCTCTCCGTGCCTGTATTACTGTTTCTGAGCGTCTATCCTCTGCTCAAGCGTTTCACCCGCATGTGCCATTATTATCTGGGCGCAGCCCTGGCATTGGCGCCTATCTGCGCCTGGGTAGCCATCACCGGGCAGCTTGCTCTGCCGCCATTATGGATGGCCGCAGCCGTCCTTGCCTGGACTGCCGGCTTTGACATCATCTATGCCTGTCAGGACTACCAGTCTGACCTGCAAACTGGTGTATTCTCCCTGCCCGCCAAGATCGGCGTGGCAAATGCCATGTGGGTGGCGCGAACGACGCACGTGTTCTCTGCAGCCATGCTGATTGTCCTGGGACTTAACACCGATCGCCTGGGAACGTACTATTTCACCGGTGTGGGCATGGTCTCGGTGCTGCTCATCGTTGAACATGTCATTGTTGGCCCGAAGAACCTGTCGAGAGTAAACGTGGCGTTCTTTACCATCAACGGCATCATCAGCCTGCTGCTGGGATCACTGGGCATTGTGGATGTGCTGCGGAGATGAACAGATATCATATCAAATGAGCCGGCTTAGGCGTATCGTCATGGATCACCTGCTGCTTGGACTGGTCGCCGGAGAAGGAGAGCAGGTTCTGCTCATCGTCGATGCGGGCCTGGAGGTGAACAGGACGCCCCCAGAGTTGGTAAATTTTTTTCAGGGTTTCGATCGCGTACTTGACATCGATATCAAGGCCGTTGTGCTGGTGAGCCAGGTACAACTCGCCGCGGTTGGCGTAGTTGCCATCCACGACATAGATGAACGGCTGGCCCATGTTGCTTAGCTGGTAAAGCAGCGTCTGCTTGATGCGGACCGGATCGCGGGAAACCACGCGAATATTTCCGGTGTGGGCATCGCGGCCATACTGGTAGAGTCGGTGCTTCTCGATGAAGTCGGCGGTGAGGAACTCGTCGATAAAGTTTACATCATTGTAAACCCGGCGGACCTCAAATATTTTCTGCCGCCCCAGGCCAAGGCCTTTGTCCCATTTCTTCCTTTCACCCAGGTTCTGGTCTTCCTCGAATTCCTTGCCGAACCGGCCCTTATTCCAGCGCTCCTCGATATCACGAAACAGCTCGATACCTATTTTGTAGGGATTGAAATTCCCCGGCGGCATGTGGACGGTGCCGCTGTGATGGTCTGCGTAGTCGATGATTTCACGCGCATCCACAAAATGTCTGGTCATGAGGATGCTGTGCCAGAAACTGGCCCATCCCTCGTTCATGACCTTGGTCATGGCCTGCGGGGCAAAGTAATAGCTCTCCTCACGAACAATGGCCAGACAGTCAAACTGCCAGTCCTCCAGGCGGGCGTGCTCCAGCAGATACAGCAGCACGTCCCGCATTGGAAACACCGGCGTGACATGGCGCATTTTGTCCTTCTGGTCTTTCTGCTTCCTGGCCTCCGCTTCCAGCACTACCGGCGGATTGATCCAACGATCGAGGTAATCCTTGGCTTTGAATTTCCCGGCCGGCTCATCGTGGGAATGGTCCACAGCCGGCGGTTCGGACGCCGGACGTTTGAGGAACATACTGTGCGCGTCAATCAGGTGTTCTAGGCTCAGGCAGATATCCAGAAACTTCTCGACCGTGTCGTAGCCGTATTTGTCTATATACTTGCGGATGTGGGTAGCATGATTGGCCATCTCATCCATCATTTTGCGGTTAGTAGCGCTGAACCACAGATTGTTTTTGAAGAAATCGCTATGGCCATAAACGTGGGCAATGACCAATTTCTGATCCACCAATTGATTGGACTCCTGAAGGTAGGCATAACACGGGTCGTTGTTGATGACCATTTCATAGATGCGGCCAAGCCCGTAGAAATGGCGTTTGCGGAGGCTTTCGTATTCCATGCCAAAACGCCAATGCGGATAGCGCTGCGGGAATCCGCCATAGGAGGCGACCTGGTTCATTGTTTCGTAGTCGCACATCTCGAATATGACATTGAAAAAATCCAGCCCGTAGGAGCGGGCCTGTTCACGAATCTTCTTCTTGGCGGCCAGAAGATCGGATGGGAACGGTGTCAGAGTGTCGTTGACCATGACTCAATGTCCCCTCCCAAAAAATGTCTTGAGAGAATCGTAGATATCATCCTTGGAATTAACGCGGCTGGTCAACAATTTTTCATGTGTTCTCAGGTGTTCGTGAAGCACACTAATGAAGTTTCCAGTGCCATAGGCGCTAGCCACTTGGCAATAGCCGAACATGTTGCACACGGGTAGCAGTTGTTCCTTGAGAAGCTTCACGCAGTCACGGCTGTCGGCGTCGGAACTGTTATCCCCGTCAGAAAAGTGGAAGATATAGATGTTCCATTCGTCAGGAGCGTAATGGGCGTCCAGGAGCCCCTTGCACACACGAAAGGCGGAACTGATCTTGGTACCCCCGTCTTCCCGGAGATGATAGAAGGTGTGTTTGTCCACCTCCTTGGCGGCAACATCGTGGACGATGTAACGGCTCTCGATGCCTTCGTAGTTCTTGCGTAGCCAGGTATCGATCCAAAATGACTCCAGACGTACCAATTCCTTCTGCTCCTCCCCCATCGAGCCGGAAACGTCCATCATGAAAACGATGACGGCATTGGATTTGGGGCTCCTGACTTCCTTCCAACTCCGGTAACGGATGTCCTTCTTCTGAGGAATAATGACAGGATTGTCCGGATCGTAGGCGCCGATTAGTATCTGGCGCTTAAGGGCTTCCTTGAAGGACCGCTTGAAATGACGGAGGGAATCGGGACCTACGGTGCGAATGCCGCTGTAGCGGTCGCGAATGGTGGTCAGACGGTGCTTCCCCCGTGGCTCAATACGCGGAAGCTTGAGTTCCTCACCAAGCATCTCGGCCAGTTCGCCAATGGTCAGATCGACTTCTAGCAGATGCCGGCCTTCCTCGGACCCACCCTGAGCCCCGGGGATCTTGTCAACGGCCTCGCCTTCCTTGCCTTCGCCGGCCCCGACGCCGGCAGGATTGTCGCCATAACGGAAATGCGGCAGTTCGATGCCAGGCACAGGAATGCTGATAAGATGCTTACCTTCCTTGCCGATAAGCTCACCCTTGGTAAGAAATCGGCGTAAGTCATCCCTAAGACGACCTTTGACAATCTGGCGGAATCGTTGGTGATCTTTTTCGATCTTGAGCACCATGCCAATATTAGGCAAGTCACAAGACCAAAGGCCAAGGAAGGCAACCTACGGCATGACAATGCTCCAGGCGCGCCTGTCCACTCAACGTCGGGACAAATCGTTAGTTATACCCCGCCACATGCCTGATACTTTCTGCGCAACTATCTGCTGCTCCAACTTACGTATGCCTTGTCGCCATGTACAGCCCTATGAGGACGAACAGCACCGAACCGACAATCCCGACGGAAGTGCCGATCATGGCCCTATTGGCAGAGTCGATCAATTGATAGTAGCGATCGCGGATATCGTGGTTAAACAGCATCGCTGCGTTGGGAGCGGCTCTGCCAATTCCAAGCCGCGGGTCGGTGATTATGAAAAACAGTACCCCCGCCATGCCCGCGACAGTGAGACTCAAACCTGATTTGCGGAGATTCCTGTCCATACTCAGTTTTCCTGTTTAGTATCGCCGCGGGCGAATATGCTGGCCACGTAGTTCAGAACATCGGTGGCACTGGTTTCGTTATACCCGAAATACTTGATTAGCCGCTGCTTGACCACATCTATCTTCTGCTGCGTTTCATCATCCACAACCGTGCTGACCATATTCTTAAGTTTAATCGTATCTCGCTGGTCCTCAAACAACTTGAGTTCCAGAGCCTTGAGAAGTCGGGCATTAGTATTGTACTCAAACTTCTTTCCGTCCAAAGCCAGGGCGCCAATATAATTCATTATCTCCTGACGGAAATCCTCTTTGCGGCTCTCCGGAATATCGATCTTTTCCTCGATGGAGCGCATGAGGCGCTCATCGGGATCTTCGTCGCGGCCGGTGTAACGGTTACGTACGCGCTCGTGCTGAGTGTAGGCACGAACGTTATCTATGTAATTGGCGGCCAAACGCTTGATCGCATCTTCATCAGCGCTGATGGCCCGCTGAACTTCGCCCTTGAGGATGTCCTCGTATTCCTCACGCACCACGGCCAAAAGCTCCTTATACTCTTTCTTGAGTTCTTCATCGGTGATAAGACTGTGATGGCTCAAGCCCGACTCCAGTTCGTTCATCACCATGAAGGGGTTAATCGCCTTATCAACGTGGGCAATGTGGCTGACCAGAGAATTGGATATTTTGTCCTGGATATAGCGGGGACTTACTCCCAGCATGCCCTCGCGCGGAGCCTCTTCCTTAAGTTCCTTGATGCTGTCCTCGGTAAAGCCGGGGATGGACTTGCCATTGTACAATTTGAGCTTTTGGAGCTTGCTGATGCCCGCCTTCTTGGGTTCGGCCAGACGCGTCAGCACGGCCCACATCGCCGCCACCTCGATCGTATGCGGGGCAATGTGTATGCCTTTGATCTTGTCGGGTCCGAAGTCTTTCTTGTAAATCCGTATCTCATCGTCCAACTTGATGTTGTAGGGAACGTCGATCTTGATGGTCCTATCGCGGAAGGCCTCCATCATTTCGTTACCCTGGAGTTTTTTATATTCTGGCTCATTGGTGTGGCCGAGAATCACCTCATCAATATAGGTCTGGGCGAATTTCTTGGGCTTGATCAGATGCTCCTGCGATGCCCCCAGCAGATCGTACAGGAAGGCCACATCGAGCTTTAAAACCTCTATGAACTCGATTATGCCCCGATTGGCGATGTTGAGCTCGCCATCAAAATTGAAAGCGCGAGGATCGGAGTCTGAACCAAACTCGGCGATTTTCCGGTAGTTTATATCGCCAGTCAGTTCCGTGGAATCCTGGTTCTTCTCGTCCTTGGGCTGAAACGTCCCCACCCCACGTCGATCCTTTTCGCAAAGGATCAAACGTTTCACCTTCACATGGTCGATGGCCTTCTTCCAATCACCGTCATAGGCATCCAGCAGATCGCCGTAAACCTGGCGACAGAATGGGCAAACGTCGCCATAAAGGCGGATTTTTCGTCCCTCGGGCAACTTCTCATTGATGCTCTCCAATGCCTCCTGGCGGGCTTCCGGCGGTATCAGAAGCAGTGGTTCCTCATGCATGGGGCAGGGAGCAATTGCCTCCGCCTCGTCCCTGGCGCCAACTCGATGCGGCAATCGCCAAGAATAAGTATAGAGCCGTCCGGCTTCGGATTTTGAGTAATTTTCCAGACCCTTCTTGAGCAGACGGGCGATGGTTGATTTGGAAGAACCGACCGGGCCATGCAGCAAGAGGATTCGCCGCTCGGTGCCATACCCCTGGGCAGCCGATTTGAAGAAATCCACCAACTGCATCAACGGACGTTCCAATCCGTAGATGGCATCTGCACCGCGTTCGATGGGATCAGAGAAAAACAGATAACGCGTGTAGTCCTGCTTAAAGTGGGTATAGGGTTCTGATCCATAGGAAAGGATCATGTCATAAACACGCTGAAATGCGTTGCGGGCGACCGTAGGCGTCTCGGTGACAATGTCCAGATACTCCCAGAATGTCCCTTCCCAGTGCTGCTCGCGAAAGCAAGCCATGTCGAGTTTGCGTTCAATGATGGAAATGATGGAGTTGTCTTTGGACGGCATATGAGGCCTCCATTTTGACATTATGCAACTCAACCGTCGCAGTCCACCCTGATTAGAATGGCAGTGACTCATCCATCCAGTCGTCGCTCTTCAAGACTTGCTTGCGATTGAATCTGGCCAAGTGTTCGGCGGCCGATTGGGCCATCCTGGTCAGGGGAACAACGCCGATCATCGGATATAATTTACGGAGGCGTCTGGCATGACGGACAAACAGATCGTCCTGGAGACAACAGAACATCTGGGCGCAGCCGGGATCGCCCTGACGGGCGGCCCGGCCGAAAAGCTGGCGATCGACACGCCCCGAGCCGTGCGGCTCAGTGGCAATGACATGCAGGCCACCCAACTCGGCCATGCCGCGGGCCAGTTTGATGTCTGTGCCGCGGCCGGCCATGTTCGTAGCCACCGTGATCTGTCGGGCCAGGCCGGCTTGGCTGACGATGAAAGCCTCCTGAGCCGTATGCGTAGCATTCAGCACCTGGTGGGGACGCTGCATCGCCGTGAGCCGCCGACTGACTTCCTCGCTGGCCAGTACGCTCCGCGTGCCTATCAGAATGGGAACTCCCTTATCGTTCAACTCGCCGATGCGCTGGGCGACGGCGGCCCACTTCTGGTCGAGGGTGGCGAACACGCGCACGGGAAGGTGCTGGCGGATGCACGGGCGATTGGTGGGAATGCGGATGGTGGGCAGGCGATAGATCTGCCATATCTCGGCGGCGCTCTCCCAGGCGGTACCGGTCATGCCGGCCATGTGCGGATACTGGCGGAAAAATCGCTGGAAACTTATGCGGGCCAGATTCTCTTTGTCGCTGGTGATCGTCACCCCTTCCTTGACCTCGATGGCCTGATGCAGCCCATGTCGCCATGAACGATCAGCCATGACGCGACCGGTGAACTCGTCGATGATCTGAACGGTTTCGTCCTCCGGATCGACCAGATATTGCTCATCACGAACATAGCAGTAGTGGGCCACCAGGGCCTGGGTCACCAACTCCTCCCGGCGACGCCTGCCTCGCCAGAAACCCGAATCCTGGCACAAATCATCAAGCCGGCGCTGCCCGCGGCTGGTCAGATCGATGTTGCGGATGGTGGTGTCGATAGTGAAATCGCTGGCCGGATCGAGCTTGCGGGCCAACTCATCGGCATTGATGTAGAGTTGGGAGTTGGGGTTATCATCGGGCGAGTCGGAAATAATCAGCGGCGTAACAGCCTCGTCAATAAGAATGCTGTCGGCCTCGTCCACGATGGCCCGGAAGAGCCCTGGAACCATTAGATTGCTGAACCGCGGGCCGGCATACATCATCGCCACTGAAGTCTGCAGGCTGTTGCGCAGCGTGCCCAGGGCGATCTGGTCGCGCAAAAAGTCGGCGACCAGTTCCTTGCTGGTGCAGTAAACGACATTACGGCGATAGAAATCTACGCGCTGAGGATGAGTGTGATCGTGAACGATGTGGCCGACATTGTGCCCCAGAAGCTTGTAAATCGGACCCATCTCCGCGGCGTCGCGCTCGACCAGGTAGTCGTTGACGGTTATCACGTGTACCGGTCTGCCATGCCAGGCCCAGATGGAAGCGGCCATCGCGGCAGTCAGGGTTTTGCCTTCGCCGGTGGCCATTTCGGCCACCATTCCTCGGCACATGGCCAAAGCCCCCATGACCTGCACTGGATATGGCCGCTGACCGCGGGCGCGGACGCAGGCCTCGCGGGTAATAGCCATGGCCCGGTCGAAGGCCGGACCCTCCAGGCGATCGAGCCGGGCCAAGTCCCGGCACTCGGCGACGGCATCGCGAAAATGCGTTGCCCCCAAGTTGTGGATGTCTTTTTCCAGGGCTTCGATGCGCTGGGCCTGTACCTTTAGCCTGGCAAGCACTGGCCGGCGATTGATTAAGTAACCCACGGCGGAATTCACCAGCGCATCAATGTTCTTCAGCTCCGGCGCCTTGACGCGCCGGGCATCGAAGATATCGAACAATTCCTTGGCCGCAGTGCTGGACGACATATTACCCTGGTCAGTTTTTAAGAAACTAAAGCCAGTTGCTCTTCTGTGTCTGGATCAACTGCCCCAGTCGCCGCCACCACTGCCACATGAGGGGGTGCTTCCGAGGCAGCTCGAAACGCAGGTAGGCGCGCTGACCGCAATACGTGCCGGGCAGGGGCTTCAACAGTTCCAGGAATACGGGAAACTGGGCGCTGGTCATTTCGGCGCTGTTCCTGTTGGCACTCTTGGGATCGAGCTGGAGATCGCCGCCCGCCTGGACCGCCAGGGCCTGAAGATCGGGCGGAAGTTGCAGCACGCCCCCGCTACCCCAGATCATCACCCTGCCGATCAGGTCCTCCCCGCGGGCACCCGCCAGACGGATTCTCGCCGTCTGGGGCAACGATGCCCCCGGGTCGCTGAACGGCAGGGCGGCATCTTGCTGCTCCACAAAAGCCACTACCTGAAGCTTGTCGAGCTGGACCACCCGGACTCCCACATCATCGCCGACCTGGAGATAGCGTCCCTGGAGCGACGGCAGGTCCGGCGCAATCAGCACGCCGGCAAACGGAGCCTTGATCTCGAGATCGCTTATTTCCAGTTCCTTACGGGCGATCACGGGATCAAAACGCACCCGGATGTACTTCAACGCCATGTCGCGCTGCGAGAGGTTGTTCACATTGGCGGCGCTGGCTTCCAGAATCTTGGCCCTGCGCTGAGCCTTGATGCCTTCCAGTTCCGCCACCATTTCCGGATTGACACATTTAACCAGCACTTGCCCCTGGGCCACCATCTGGCCATCGTGGGCAATAACTTCCGTCACGAAACCGGGACTGCGCGCATGGATGGTTTGTCGCTGATCAGGCTCGACTACGCCGACTGCCTCGTAATGAACCGTGAAAGGACACAGCCCGACTACAAAAACGATGACGGCGGCGACGGCGACGGAAAAAATGCAGGCCCCGATACGCTTGCGGTGCAGTTCCGGATCCAGCAGCAGGTAGTTAAGGAGCTTGCCAATGGGCACGAAAAGCCAGGTAATCACGCCGCCGACGGCCATGAGCACGCCGAGGACCGGCACCTTGCCGGCCACGATGAAGATGATCAGAACGCCCACAAAAACACGGTAAATGCTCGATGCTATGGAATAAACAAACAGCCATATCCTCTGACCCGGCGGCGGCAGCGGCAAGGGACTTTTGACTCGGAAAACGTGGCGTTTGATCAGGCCCAGAGAATATTCCTTGGCCTTCTGGCTCAGATTGGGGATCTCCAGCAAATCGGAAAGGATGTAGTAGCCATCGTAGCGCAAAAGCGGATTGGCATTGAACATTATCGTCGAGACACTGGCGATCAGCATGGTGTTGTAAGCGAGCTGATTTACCAGTTGGTAGGCGCCGCCGGTGGTGTTGGCCCAGATGAAGGCCATGATGGCGGCAACGAACAACTCGAAGATCATGCCCCCGGCGCCCACGAAGATGCGTTTCCACTTGCTGGACAGGCCCCAGGCGGTAGAGGCGTCAACGTAGGGGGCGGGCACGAATACCAGAAACATCACTCCCAGTTCGTGTACCTCCCCGCCGAACCGCCGGCAGGAAAAGGCGTGCCCCAACTCGTGAATGGCCTTGATCAGCACGAACGTCGCCCAGAGGAATGGCCAGTTGGACGGGTCGATGGAGTTGTTAGCGGCGGCCTTCAACTCCGGCCACATGGGCGAGAGCTTGGCGACGGCCCCAATGACCACCACAAGCCAGACCAGCGCGCCCAGCAAACTCAGGGCATACTTCATTACCGGCATCCACTTGCACAGGAAGCGATCTGGGTCCCACAGAGGGATACGCGGGAACAGAATATTCATCAACCGGCCCTGAAGCTGCCGGGACTTCATCTTCTTGTGGCGGCGCAGGAGCACACCGGCATCGGCGGTGATGTCCGCCTCCAGGAGGTTGGCGGCGTGGAGTTGAGAGAGTATCTGGATGACTTCCGGCTGAGTTGGAGCGTCGTCTGCAAGCTGGCCGCCGACCAAGTCCCAGGCTTCAGCTATGGTGCGGGTGCCATCCAGTAATCCCACGAAACGGTAGGCCGGGGCGCTGAGGCGGTGATACTGGTTGCCCGCCGGATCACGCACCACGTACCAGCGATCGCCGCGATAGTGCTGGCGGGATATCTGCGTAGAACCGCGTAGCCGAGCCTTGAGGTTCATCACACGATACCAGGATTCAGAAAATGTCGGTCGAAGCTGGGGCATGGGTAGAATTCAACGCCGCGGTGCGGGAATAAATTACAACCACAATTTCAGACGCAGGAATTCGATCAGGCGGTGCGTCCAGATCCAGACAACCCTGCGGTGTTCGGTGTCAACCTTGGCCTCGCCCTGCATGCCCGGACGCAACCACCCGGGATTGGCATCCAACCGGGCATAGACGGTAAAAACATTGTCTCCCTCCTTGGCATTGCCCAGCGGAATAATCCGTTCCACCGTGAAAGGAATATCTCTGTCAGGGAAGCTGGTAGTGGCCAATTTGCCGCGCTGCGCGTGGTTCAAACCGACGCGAATCGGGTCCGCCAGTTCCTGAATATCGCGTTCGGAAATCGAAAGCTCGGCCCGCAACGCCCTGCCCGGGGCGATCTCCATAAGCGAGTCGCCCAGCTTGACGACTGTGCCCACCTTGTCCTCCAGATCACCCTTGATGATCACGCCGTCGAACGGCGCCACCAACATACCCTGCTCAATCTCAATTTTGCAGACCCTCGACTGGGCTGCCGCCGCTTCAGACTCCGCCCTGGCGATACCCGCCTGAGCCACCTTGGTCGGATCTGCCAGGTAGGTGCGGTACTCGATCATCTTGGCATCGTACTGCGCATCAGCGTCGGCCTTTTTGTTCTCCAATTCCTGGGTATCCAGCACCACCAGCACATCGCCTTTCTTGACGGTCTGCCCCAACTTCACCTTGAGCTGCTCGATCTTGGCCTGGAATGGCGCCGCAATGGTCTGACGTCCCTCCGCCTCAAGGCGAAACGCTGCCGAAACGTGGTACATGGGCTTGTAGAAGGTAATGATCACCGCTGCAGCAAACACCAGCACCACGATCAGCTTGACCAGCATGTGCCTGGGGCCTATGACCAGCCTGGCATTTTCCTGGATACTGTGGCCGACCTTGACGGCCAGCCAGCGATCGTTCTGGTAGCGGTCGCGAAGTTGGGGAGCCAGGACGCTGGAAGCTATGATCAGTGCCTCGGCCGTCTGGGCGCTGGGTTTGTTGGGTGGCGCCCATTCGACGGTCAGCACGCCCCAAACATCCTCTTTGCCGCGCAGGGGCAGGGACAAAACACTGTTACCCCCCTGCTGCCGCGAGAGAACCTCGGCGGCGCGGGTGACATTGTCGGAACGCTCGCCATCGCAGTCGTAACGAACCGGTTCCTCCTGATCGGCGCACTCCTCCATGACTTTCTGGAGTTGGACCACCAACTCCTGCTTCTTGTCGAACTTCTCGGTATGGCTCAGGGCCCTGACCTTGACATTGCGCCCCTTGACCCAGCCCAGAGCAACGCGCGTGGCCCCCACGCGGTTGGCCAGCTCATTACAGAGGTTCATCGCCCCTGATTCAAAGCCATCGGTGGTACCGACGGAGGAAACAAGCTGAAGGGCGTCCTGGTGGTTGCGGGCCACGATCTGGTTCTGCTCGCCGGAGCGGCGCATGGTCCACAACTCAAAATAGCCGGCGACCAGCTGCATGGACAGAAGCCGCTGGCGCGCTCGTTCCAAGTCGCGGCAGCGGGTTATGACAGCAGCTACCGCCACAATCTGCCCCTCGGCGCGGAGCAAGGTCACCAGACAAAACTGCGGCTCACCGGCGTCAGGAGTGCCAACCTCCACGGCGCCGTCCTTGTCTTGCCTAATGCAGGGAGCGATTATTTCCTGAAAGGCGGTGATGGCAGCGGCGCGGGTTTCGGCATCGGACTCATCGGGACGGATGTGGGCCACGGGGCGCAGCCCCACACGCTCGGAATCAGCAGCTTCCCGCTCCAGAAGAAATCCCGCCGCCTCAGTCCCGGCCACAACGACAGCCATCGTACCCAACATGTCGTTGAGGAACTGCGGAAGACTAGCCCCCGCGCCGAGCAACCGCTGCACCAGCTTGGTGCGCGAAGAAGCCCCCTGCCCCTGTGGGCCTTGTTGTGAATTGGATGTTTCGGCAATTCCTGTAGCCATATCGGTTTTCCAAGGAGACCAGACCAGTACGTTGAATCCGCCCGCCTGAACCGTTCATCCATCACTTGCCCGCATCGCTCCGCATGGACCCGCCCACGCTGTTCTGCCGCAGAGCCGCTATATCGCCAGGTAACTCCACGGTCACCTGCATGCCTGACGGATGCTCCGTGGGATTATTCATCTCCATGTGGATAGTTTCCAATCCAGCCGCCGGATCTGCAAAAGGCGCAATGAAATTGATCGTCGCCTCCATCCACTGTTTCCCGTCGTAGCTGACCTTCAACACCTGACCGAGCTTGAGCAGATTCGACTGCACACTGGAAAGGTGGAACTCAACCTTGAGCGGGTTGTTGCTCACCAGAGTCACGATAGGCGGTTTGTTGGGATCGACCACCTCGCCGGCCTCGACAGCAACCTGCTGCACCCAACCTTTTACCGGGCTCCGCAATTTCATCAGATCGATGTGCTGTTCTTCCTGTTTGACCGCGGCCTGGCGTCCAGCCAGTTCAACCTTGCTCTTTTCTATGTCCAACTCCGCCACTTCCAGGTCAACTTTGGCCTTGTAATACTCTGAATCATTATGCGCCTCGTTGTTGAACATCAGCGCAATTCGATCGAACTCGATCTTTTTCCCATCCCTTACTTTCTCCGCCTGTTTGATCATAACCTCGGCCTGTTGCACATCGGTCTTGAGTTTGGCCAGGGCGGCCTGTTCCTCCCGGTCATCCTGGCCTAGCAAAACGTCGCCAGGTTTGACCGCGTCGCCTTCCTTGACCAACACATCCTTGACCACGCCGGGATTCTTGAAATTGAGCTTGGTTTCCACAGATGGCATGGTGATACCCTGCTCGACGCGATTTTCATCGGCAGCGCTCGCCAAGCCGCAAACTAATGCCTCAACGACCATGAACGCAACAAGAATGTATGGCAATGTGGCCCCCAATCGCGCCGACAATAATCTGCGGCAAGGCCATATTTGGGCATCATGATGCATGCTGTAAATCTCCACTGCAAAACTCAACAACCCGCCGCACTGCGACCAAATTCCGCTAATCACGTCTATTATAACTGCCGATCGGAAGATATCTTACGTCTCGTTTAACTCATTGAGCCTACCCGCTCATTACGGCAGGTCAAGGCCCCCTTGGTTAAACCGTCTGACTGTAACGAAAACCACCCAGCCGAGGTTCGCCGGTATTTCCGACCTTTTTCATCCATAGCCGAGCTGGTCCAGATCGTCTTCGTCCATGCCAAAGTGATGACCGATCTCATGGCGAACTGTAATACGAACCTGCCTCACCAAGGCCTCCTCGCTGTCGCATACGGCCTCAATTGCCTCCTGAAAGATGAGGATAACATCGGGCATCGTACCCGAATCCTCCACGCTGCGTGCGGTCAAGGGCCGCCCCCTATAGAAGCCCAACAGCCGGCTGTCAGGGGGCAAACGGGCCATCTTGATCTCTTTTGCAGAGGGCCGGGCGCGAATTTCCACTGGCACTCCCTCTAAAAATTCAGCAAATTGCTTAGGCACCTCGGCTAGGGCCCTTTCCACAAGCGAGGCGAAATGCTCTTTGCTCACGGGATAGCTCATGGTTACAATCTCCACATGCCTGTACCACGCCTCGACCAGGTCGTGAACCTGCAATATCGCACTTGCCTGACATCGCGCATGGCGATGGCGGTTCTTCTGTCCCTGGCCAGCGGATGCGGCATCCCCAGCTTCCTGGTAACACCCGTCCAGACGACCAACGGTCTTACAGAGGAAGTCGTACAGGAAGGCAAGGGACTCATTCCGCCCAAGATAGCGATTATCGGCGTGGAAGGAATGCTTGTTGATGTGCGCACCGGAGGGCTGCTCCAGCCGGGGGAGCATCCGCTGAGTCTCTTTGTTGAAGAACTCAAAGCCGCCGAGAATGACGATGCTGTAAAGGCCGTCGTCCTGCGCGTCAACTCGCCAGGTGGAACCGTCACCACTTCAGACACCATGTATGAACTGGTGCAGCGATTCAAATCCAAAACCCACAAACCGGTGGTCGTCGCCGCCCAGGAAATGTGCGCCAGCGGGGCCTATTACCTCTCTTGCGCCGCCGACAAAATCGTGGTCCATCCTACTTGTCTGGTGGGTAGCATAGGGGTGATTTTTCAGAACTTCGACGTCGCCGACACCATGGCCATGCTGGGAATCAGAGCCCAGGCGATCCACAGCGGCACGCTCAAGGACATGGGTTCGCCCTTCCGCCACGCCACGGTTCAGGAGCGACAGATTATGCAGGACATGGTCAACGAGTATTTCGCGCGTTTCGAGAAGATCGTCAGCGCGCACCGGCCCATCGCCGAAACGGCCCCTTCCCCCACCACGACCATGCCGTCCACGTATGCGGGGGTGTACAGCGGGCGGGTTTTCACGGGCGAAAAAGCTGTTGAGTTGGGCATGGCCGACAAGACCGGACTGCTGGAAGACGCCATCGACCTGGCCAGGGAGTTGGCCAAGACTCCCGATGCCAAAGCGGTTCTCTACCACCGGCCTTATGGCAGCGGTGGTTCGGTTTATGCCGGAGATTCGATCCAACCGTCCAAGGCCAACGTAATACAGTTGAACCTGCCCGAATCGCGGGCTTTTCTTCCCTGCGGTTTCTATTACCTGTGGGATCCGCCCTGAATAAGGTGACGGAATGACTAGATGATTCGCCTGATCTGCACCAGTTGCAAAGCCGCATTGACTATGGACGACGCCTTCGCCGGAGGCGTATGCCGTTGCCAGTACTGCGGTACTATCCAGACGGTGCCGTCGCACCTCAAGGGTTCGGGCGATGCCCCGACGTATGCCGGTGCCCAGCGCGACAACGGAGGCAGCTCCAAGGCTTTGTACCAGCAGCGCCGCGCCGATGGGACGCTGGTGGGTTCGGGGACCGGCCTTGACCAACTCGCCGAGGCCGTGGCCAGCAGCGGTCTGGCCAACATCGCTCCGACCGGCAGCGGCCTGAGTTCGGGCAGAATGCGGCACAACATTTCCAGCGACACTGTGCCCGTGGTGTCGTCAGGGGCATCGGGACCGCAACCCAAAAGCCTCCTGGTAATGCTGGGCGTGGCCATGGGGCTTATCGTCGCGCTCCTCGGAATCGTCATCTTCCTCATGGTGCATGGCAACAACCACGGGCCTGCAACCGGCAACAGTCATGGTGCCGAATCGACTCTTTTGGTCCCCGGCCATGCTGACGCCACCATCAAGCCAAGCCCGGCAGGCAATGCGCCTCCCCATGTCGCGACGTCACAGATAACCGCCACGCCTTCGGCAAACGTGGACCATCCCCTTACTCAAGCCCTGCCCGGCGAAGCAAACTTCTGCGGCTTCAAGCTCGACATGCCCCTGGTCATCTACGTCGTGGATCGCGGTCAGGGAACGAGCGAGACCTTCGACGCCACCAAGCTGGCATGCCTCAACTCGATCGCCACGCTGAAGCCACAGCAGAAATTTCAGCTCATTTTCTGGAGCAACGGCACCGACGAAGTGGCATTTCCTGAATCGGGTCCGGCCCCGGCTACGCCCCAAATCATAGGCAAGTTCAAGGACAAGCTCCTGGACGACGTCTTCGCCACTGGCCAGGCGGATGTGAAACCGGCACTCCAGAAAGCCATCGCCACCGGGGCGCCGGCCATCCTGTTGATCACGGGCAAGTTCCTCGCCGACGATTTTTCCGATGAAGCGCTCCAGGCCCGCCAGGGATCATCCGTAAAAATTCACTGCCTAGCCATTGGTTCCTGCGCCCCTTCGGCGCCGCTCAAGCAAATCGCCCAGAAAACAGGAGGCGAATACCGCGAGCGTAGCGCCAAAGATCTGATGCAATACGCCAACTGATCCTTAGCAGCGCACAATTCTCAATAAACCCCCTTAAGCCCGGACGGCACATCAGCCGATGAATTAATAGAGACAGCGGCTGTTTTTATCGGACTAACCGCCGACGAAACGTCTCTCTAACGTCGCCCTTTTTCACGGGGGCCATTGTGGCTCATAACAATTCGCGTCGATGGATCGTCTTCCTCAGCCTGACCGGTGTTTTGAGTCTCACCAGCGTTCTGCTGGTGGCCATGGCCACCGATCCTCTCCGTCCCGATGCCGCCGACAGCCTCTTTGCCGTTGATTCGGCCAGCTCTATGGACCGCATCTTCGACACCCAGGTCCCCTCCGATGTTTCCAGCCGCTGGCGCTATATCTACATCCACCATAGCAAAAGCGCCAACGGCAACGCCCAACTCCTCGGCCAAGCCGCCAACTCAATCGAAGGCATGGGAGACCACTTTCTCATCGGCAACGGCGATGGCTGCTCCGATGGCGAGATCCAGGAAGGTCAGCGCTGGAATCGTCAACTTACCGCCGTCCCGCCGCTGGGCGTCACGTCGATGGACCCGGCCTGCATCGGCATCTGCGTAATCGGAGACTTCGACCAGACCCGACCCACACCCACCCAACTGCATCGTCTGGCCCAATTGGTGCAGGCCCTCCAGGCGCATTACAGGATTCCCGCCACCCAGGTAATCTGGGCCACCGACTCTCCCACCGCCGCAGGCCTGGGCCAGAATTTCCCTTCCGCCGGCTTCCACGAACAACTCCTGAGCTGGCCGTTGCTCAGCCGGTGACGGATTGACGCCAATAGCAGCTGCGTCCGCCCATGTAATTAGGACACCCACGATCAACTATTTCATCAATCCGCAGTCTGACGACCCCAGCAGATCATCACTATAATGATCTGCGCCACCTCCAAAAACCACGAACTGCACTAAAATCCGTCTACCCATGGCCCACCTCCAAACAGGTTGGAAAATGGTAGGCTCCGCCGACCTTGGCCCCGCCATTTTACCATCGTCCGAAAAATTGGGTGTGCCGGACCACGACTGCTTATCTGTCTCAAGCTTGATCTTGGGCATTATTTTGTCTAAGTTACGCCAAGAGACTGGAACCTGCAGTAAAAGAGATCCTGATTCTTTCATGGCGCAAAAACTACTTCAATACGATGTCCTTGAAAGATTGGGCGAAGGCGCCAGAAGCGTGATTTACGCGGTCTGCGACCCGTCCACAAAGCAAACCTACGCGCTCAAGCACGTCATACGCCGTGAACCCAAGGACATCCGTTTCATAGAGCAGATGCAAGCGGAATTCGAGGTCAGCCGGCAATTTACGCACCTAGGCCTGCGCAAGTCTTTTGAACTGCGACTGGTCAAAACACTGTTCCGCCGGGTCGCCGAGGCGTTCCTGCTCATGGAACTGGTGGATGGCCGGCCACTGGATGTGCGCTGCCCCACCGACATGCTGGAACTGGTCGATACTTTCATCCAGGCCGCCGAAGGACTGCACGCTCTGCATCAGATGGGGTATGTCCACTGCGACCTGAAACCCAACAACATCCTTCGCAACGATGCCGGCAAGGTGAAGGTCATCGACTTCGGTCAGACTGTCAAAATAGGGACCATCAAGGACCGCATCCAAGGCACCCCAGACTACATCGCCCCCGAGCAGGTCAACCGCAAGCCGGTCACCCAACCTACCGACGTCTTCAACCTTGGCGCCACCATGTACTGGTCGGTGTGCGGCAAGCACATCCCCACCCTGTATACTGTTCAGAAAAAGGGTTCGGAAAACAGTTTTCTGCTCGACACCCGCATCGACGCCCCGCATGAGATCAACAAGAACGTCCCCATCGCCCTGTCCAACCTGATCATCGAGTGCATCTCCACCCGCCCCCAGAAACGTCCCGGCGACATGGACCAGGTGCTCACCCGCCTGGAACTGGCCAAGCACGTCCTTTCCAAGCAACAACCGCCCACCGTAACAACGGCCGAAGAATAATTTGCGATGCGGTGCGAGTGACGATGCGCTTTCAAGGCGATACTGCGCGACGAAAACGTATTGTCGTTATCCGCACCTCATTTTCCCGGGCTAGCTTGCGTAAGAGAATGCTTGCATCGGGAAATGGCGGCATCACCGGAGACTGGGCCCGCGCCGACGATGATCAGGAATAGGCAGCCGAGCCACATGCAGAAATCAGTACGCGCTTCGTGAGCCATGGACCAAAAACCGTAGGCGTGAAGTTTGGGCAGGCTGAAAAGCCAAAAGCCGTGACCGAGCAGCATGGGAATCTTGGTGGACACGATGGCCACGGAAATATTGATGAGCAGGGCCAGGGCGGCCGGGCGCGTGCATAGACCGAGGATGACCAGCACGCCGGCCAGAATTTCGACGCCGCCCACAAACGGAGCCAGCAGTTGGGGGTGGGGGATGCCTATGGTTGCGAAACGGCCGACGCCTAATTCCTTAACGTAAAGAAACTTCTGTATTCCCTCGGAAAGGAACACCGCACCGACAAGGATGCGAACCAACAACGTCGCCGCCGGGGCATGCGTGGCGTGTAAACACCGTAAACAACTCACGAATACCTCAGTTGTTGAAGAAGACCAGTAACCTGCATTGGCTGGAACCATCGCCGCATCACACAGTTACATTAGGCTTGGTCACCGTGGCGAGCAATACCGCAGACCTATACCGTGTTTGGCGTCCGGAAGTCATCATCATTTGCGTGGACGTAGTAATTGCGGTCAAAACGGCGACGAAGAGTTCATGCAGACCTGATACCGCCCGCATTTTCAAGATGGCCAGCGGAACAACCGCGATGCATTGGAAGTCGTCAACTCATCAACCTGAGACAGAGTTCGACCTTTAATCTGCGCCACCATCTTCGCCGTGTGCACCAGGAACGCCGGCTCGCAGGCTGATTGCTTGCGCACCGGCTCGGGCGACAGGAAGGGAGAATCGGTTTCCAGCAGCATCCGGTCCATGGGGACGGCCTCGACTATACGCCGCAGGTCGTCAGACTTTTTGAACGTAATAGGCCCGTCAAACCCCAGAAAATAGCCGGCATCGAGAATCCGCGTGGCTTCGGCCCTACTGCCAGTGAAGCAGTGGAAAACCACCCCCGTCAACTTGACATCGCGCAACACCGCCAAGGCATCGTCAACGGCGTCACGCGAATGGACGATCGCCGGCAGGCCAAGACGCGATGCCAGTGCCGTCTGGGCTATAAAAAACTCGATCTGCCGCTGCCGATGTTCCCTGCCCCGATGGTAATCGAGGCCGATCTCGCCAATGGCAATGACCACCGAAGACGCGGCCAATTCGACGATTGCACCCAGTTCGCCGTCATCCACACGCGCGACATTCCCCGGGTGTACCCCCACCGAACAACGCAGGTTTTCACGTCCCTGGCACAATTCGATACAGCGGCGGGCATCGGCGGCGTCAGTTCCCACCGTGAGCATATGCGACACCCCCGCGGCATCCGCACGCTGAAGCACCTCCTCAAGTTTGGACACCAGCGGCTCATAGGTCAGATGGCAATGAGTGTCGAGCATGGAAGAATCGGTTATGGGTAGCTGTCCAGAAACTCGCTGCGACGGAAACGCTGAGAAAAGCAACCGTTACTGGCCACAAATCACAAGCCACTAGCCACTTCGTCAAAATGTCGCCTCGAACGCACTTTCCGTGTGCCGGATGACCGGAGCGGAGCCTTGAGGCCATACGATAGCGATTACATCAAAACGCGCTGGAGGCTGGGGCGTGCCGTAGCGACTCAAATATATCCGGGCAGCCTTGGTGATGCGGTGCTGTTTGGCCTGGTTGACCTGCTCCTCCGGCGTCGGATTATCATAAGCGCGGGTCTTCACTTCGACGAAAACCAAAACGCCCTTGTGGCGGGCGATAATGTCAATTTCCCCTACCTCGCAGCGAAAGTTGCGGGTGATGATCTTGTAGCCGGCCTTCTGGAGGAATCTGCCGGCAACATTCTCGCCGCGATCCCCCAAGGCATCGTGCGGAGCGTCTTTGCCGAACAAATAACGAAAAAAAGCCCGGAACATAAGAGTCTATCTCAGATCCGGTATGACCAAGCTCAGGTCGTGGTGGAGGCAGCCACTTCGGAACTGACGGCGGCGCCGACATCGGCGGCAACATCCTTCTTGCCGATCTTGCGTTTTTCGGTCAGACGGACGGCCTTGCCAACACGCTTGCGAAGATAGAACAGTTTGGCACGGCGGTTGGCGCCGCTGCGTTTCACGGTGACCTTGGCCACGAACGGCGAATGCAGAGGATAGATGCGCTCGACACCTTCGTTATTGACGATGCGGCGAACGGTGAAGGTCGCATTGATGCCGCTGCCCTTCTTCATGATAACCGTGCCGCTGAAGACCTGAACACGTTCCTTTTCACCTTCAATGATACGTGTGGCCACGTCCACCGTATCGCCCACTTCGAACTGCGGAATGTCTTTCTTGAGGTAGGCTTGCTCGACTTCTTTAATGATACGATTGATCATGGCTTTCTCCGATTCGGCCGTCACTACTGCAACGGACCTCACTACGTCACCCGACGATAAAATATTCGCGTTGAGCCTATTGCGGCCCGGTTGAGTTCTTATCTTCGTACTTCTTCCACAAATCCCAACGGCACTGCCGCGTTCGCAATATTCGTTGCTCCAGTCGCCATTGGGCGATAGCCTTATGGTCGCCACTCAGTAGCACCGGCGGTACCGCCATGCCACGAAATTCGCGCGGGCGCGTGTACTGCGGATACTCCAGCAGCCCATCGGCGAATGACTCGTCCGCTGCGCCGGTTTCTGCGCCCAAGGCGCCTGGCAATAACCGTACCACGGCATCCACCATCACCATCGCCGCCAATTCGCCGCCGCTGAGCACGTAATCGCCTATGCTCACTTCCTCCGGCTTCAGCCCATCGCTAATGCGCTGATCGAAACCTTCATACCTGCCGGCAATCAGCAGCAGCCTTTCGGCACTGCTAAAACTCCCGGCCAACTCTTGATCGAACCGCTGTCCCTGAGGACTGAGCAAAATTCGCCTTGCCGGTCGGGGGTCTTGTTTCTCAACGGCCTCAACCGCATCGAACAGAGTCTGGCACATCATTACCATGCCAGGGCCACCGCCGAAGGGCTTGTCATCCACCGACTGATGAGCGTCGGTGGCGAAGCTTCGCACATTCGTAAGCCGGTATTCCACCAAGCCCTTATCGGCGGCCCGTTTGGGAATACTGGTTTCCAGAAATGAATGAAACATTTCCGGGAAGAGCGTCAGGATATCAATTCGCAAAGACACAACGAGTGCGCGGAGCGCCTCTGATATTGCCAACCGGCAATCCACCGGCGATCAAGCGGGCTTGGCCGTTGTCGTCTGGGCCGCTGCAGGGACTGCCGGAGCCGCCACCGTGGCGGCGCTTCCAGCCTTGTCCTCAGCCACGACCGGCTTGGGCTTGGGCTTGCCGGGCTTGGGCAAGCGCAACTGCTTGTGGTCCAAGCCACTCTTCTTCAACAGGGAGGATACCGTCTCGGACGGTACCGCGCCCACGTCGAGCCAATACCTGCAGCGATCAAGCTTGGCGACAAACTGCTTAGCGGGGTCTTTGTCCCGCGGATCGTAATGTCCCAGTTCCTCGATCACACGCCCGTCACGTGGGCTGCGAGCATCGATCGCACTGAGGCGGAAGAACGACCGATTCGTTCGTCCCATTCGTTTCAATCTTAACTTAACAGCCATGCGTTCTCCGAATGTCCGAATGTCTAAAAATATCGTGAATCAAAAAGTATAGCCGGAAGTGAATGATTTACAAGGCCTTGAGCGAAAGGAAAATCGCCGTCGCTGAAAACTCATAGGCGTCCCCGCCCGGTTATGTTTCGTCCTCTTCGTGTTCCTCGCCTTGGTCCTCGTCTTCATCGTGATCAGCAGGTTCGCCAATAAGTTCGTTGTCGTAGCGTTCCTCGAGCTTACGAACAGTGGCGGCCAGTTCGGGGTCTTTCTGGACGGCCTCGGTGACCTGGGTTTCCCAGGCGTTGCTGGCGGCGCGAAGAGGCGCGAAATCAACCGGTTGGTTGATCAGACGAGCCAGACGCCGCGTTATGGCCTCGATACTCAAGGGATTGATGCCCTGGAGGTAACCGGGAATCTCCGCAACCAGAGAAAGCATCTCGATGCCGTGCGTGGGTGCCTGGGCCAGAAGCAAAGTCGAGAAGCCGCTGGGGCCCTCATAGCTGCTCAGTTGGACATCGTGCTCCTTGAGAAGCGGCTTGAGCCGGGGATCGGAGACGGATCCGAATAGCCGTGGTTCGCGAGTATGCGGGACGGTGCCTCCAAAACTGCCCATAAAGATGATCCTGGTAATGCCGGTCTGGACCGCCAACGTGAAAATGCAATCGGCGAACTCCTGCCAGCGAAGGTTCGGCTCGTGGCCAAGGAAAAACACCAGGCTGGCAGCGGCGTCGCAATGAAACACGTTCTGGGGAAATTGCAGTTCCACGAGGACGCCGTCATCAAACTTGGCAGCAGGCCGGAAGAGAGTGGCAACTTCCATGGGACCAGGGAAATTGTAAATGCTGAAAGGATCAGGATCTATGCGGGCTATCTCCTGGACATCACGTTCCTCCATGAGACGGCGGACGGTACCGGTGGAGACTAGACCGCCATCCATCCAACCGGTAAAAGCCAGGAGGAGTGTGCCGCGATGCAGGCGCGGCCGGGCAAGAAACTTTAGGTATTGGGCTTCAGAATTCATACGCCAGGGGACGTTAGCCGATTCGGGTGCGTAAGGAAAGCTCCAAAGGCTCAGTTGCGCCTGGGAGTAATCGGGGGAGAGAAGGCCGAGCGACTCGGCATCCCCTACCGCCAAACCGGACGGGCAGATTGTGCGACCACCAGGCGGCGATCAGAAGTTATCGGTCGCGTCGCAGTTCGTAGCCGCTGAATATCCCGTGTTGCGGTGTCCAGAATGCAGTCGCCTTTCCCGTTCCTGATCCCGTCACCTGGCCACATCGCCTCTCGCCTCTAGCACCATCCTTGGTTATCATCACTTTTTTCCTGGAGACTACATGATTGCATTCCAAAAGACTTTGATAAGTTCGCACGACCAGACCGCCGCCAAGGCTACCCGGCATGACTACGAACTCATACTGCTTACAATCCTGCAGACGATTTTGGATCGCTTCGAACGCAACCGCGAATATCCCTTCGTCGATACCAAACTCAGCGTATTTACCGGCGGCGATTTTGCAGAGGAAGCGGATATTGGGCTGGATTTCAAGGGCAGGAACGCCATTTACATGTGGATACAGGGGCGCGGCATAGAGTCTCTGGCCGGACACGCGCGCTGGCTGCCTTCCTGCTCGCTGCTGACAGCGTTGGAGAAGAGCCAACTGCACAAACGTATCCTGCACATGACGGACGTGGTGCTCACTGGCCTGGAAGATATCCGCCGCCACAATGGCGGGCACCTCTGGTTCCTCATGACGCCGGATGGCAAGCCATTCACCATGGGCAGTGACGGGCGGCGGCAGATCATCTCCATCAATGAATCGCCTTATACCATCAGCGATGTATTCTGTTCCAAGGGCTTTCTGGCGGCGGCGGCCTTGCTAAATCACCGGGACAGCATCGATGAGGCACGCCGATATTTCCGGGCCGTGCTGCAGGCGATAGCCGACGATGCCACGATATCGGACCAGGTCTGTTTCGATCCCAAGAACCGTCCCATTCGCCTGCCAGGCAAGTTCTTCCACGGACCGCGTATGCTGGCCCTGGGTGGACTGGCGACATGGGCACGTATCCTGCCCGCCGATGCCGAAGAGGCCTTCGCCTGCGGCGAGCGGTTCGTGCGCCAAGTAGTCGAGCGTCACATCAACCACGGCCAGCACCAAGGCACGCAGAGGTACGATATGTGCGAGGCGGTGGATGCCCAGGGGCAGCCGTGGATCGAAAATGGCATGGTGATCGCCGACCCGGGTCATGGCTGCGAGTTTATCGGGCTGGCGGCCAAGTTCCTTCTGGTTCTGCAGGCCAGCGGCAAAGCCACGGCGTCCCAACTTGAGCTTCTGCGGGAATGCCGCCAGTTGTTTCCCAAGGTACTGGCGCAGAATTTCCGCAACGGTTACAACCCGCATGGCGGCATCTGTAAGACATACGATCTGCTGGCCCGTCGGCCCATCAATTCGGACATGCCCTGGTGGAACCTGCCGGAAACCATTCGCGCTGCCGCAGAATTGGCGGTGTTGTGCCCCGGGCATAAATCGCCGGAATTATGGGAGATGCTGGCCATGTGCTCCAACGCATTCCTGAACAATTTCGTGAATCCGGCGATGCACCTGATGAGCCATCAGACGCTGGATGAGAACGCCAAGCCGATCGATGTGATCCCGGCCAGCGCCGATGCCGATCCGGGATACCATACGGGACTGAGCATTATTGATTTCCTTGAATGCCTCGGTGCATGAGAAGGGAACGGCTGCTTATTGCAGGGACGACAGTAAGCCCCTTTCCCCCTCACCCTCTACCCGAGGAGAGGACAAGGGCAACAACGAGGAGTGACAATGACGAAGAAGACGACTGGCAAAAATGGTAAACTGCGCATCCTGGCAATAGGAGCGCATCCTGATGATTGTGAGATAAGCTGCGGTGGGACGGCGGCTTTGTGGGCTGATGCTGGACATATCGTGCGTTTTGTCTCGGCCACCAATGGTGGCACCGGACATCATGCGATCGGGGGCATCCAACTGGTCAGCCGCCGTCAGGCGGAGGCCAATGCGGCGGCGAAGGTGCTGGGAGTGGAATGCCAGATGCTCGATGCCACCAACGGCGAGTTGGAACCGACGTTGTATTATCGCCGGGTGTTCATCAAGCTGATCCGCGAATTCAATCCCGACTTGATCCTCACCCATCGGCCCAACGACTACCACCCCGATCACCGCTACACCTCGCAACTCGTGCAGGATGCTTCGTATGTGATCACCGTACCGAATAATGTTCCCACGGTACCAGCGCTGCGGCGATCGCCATGCATAGCGTACCTCGCAGATTCGTTTAAGAAACCGGTGGCATTCCATGCCGATGTCGCAGTGGACATTGATGCGGTCTTTGCTCGCAAGATCGATGCCCTGCACTGCCACAAGTCGCAGTTCTATGAATGGCTGCCGTGGAATGAGAACATTGAAGCCGATATGCCCGCTGGAGATGCCGCAAGGCGTACGTGGCTGGCAAATCGCATGCGCAGCCGCTTCAGCGCCACCGCCTACCGGGCGTTGCTACGGAAACTTTACGGACGGCGCGGCGGGTCGGTGACAACCGCCGAGGCTTTTGAAGTATGCGAATATGGTGCCCAGCCCTCGCCGCAGAGGCTCAAGGAGCTTTTCCTATTATAGGCAGGCAGCCTGGGCAGATTGTTTGCTGGAGGAACCAACAATGGGCGGCCCCGCTGGCCAAAGTCGAACCGCAAATGGCATCTCCAACATGACGCTCTGCTCCCCTACTACATAGCCACTCGGTCGTAGTTGCGGCAACCGGCTGACCCTTAAGCACGCTGGCTCATGACCCCTGGACCTTGTATCATCTGTATTCCTGATTCAGTTCCGCAACGTGAGTCCATCTTTCTGGATCATTTTCGCCTGTACACTGGCTGCGTCAGCGGCGGCGCTATTGGTATTGCGGGTGACACTACGCCGCCGGGCGATGCCGCCGCATTCGGCGGCATCATCCGGCTGGCACGCCCACGATCGGCGTTTATGGTCCTGCGTCGGCATCGCCTTCTTTCTGCACATACTGCTGATCTTACCTTCGCTGCTGACGATGCTGCCCATGAGTTGCCGCCATGACCGACCGCTGGGACTGCCCGGCGGCACGGGAGACAAGATTGCCAAAGGCACGCCCGAAGGCATCCTCAACGGCAGCGGCCAGGGCCCGGCCCCCAATCAGGTGGTGCGGGCGCGCATGATTTCCACCGGCAGGGAATCCCAACTGGCACGCCGACAGCAGGAGGCCCGTACCCACCAGCAATTCATGGAGCGTTTCACCCACGACGGCTTCCTGCAGATGCTCCAGAGCAACAGTCTGGGACAGGTGCTCACCAGCGAAGGCGCCCAGACCGCCACGGCCTTGGACAGCGTCGGCGAAGGCGGGATGGGCACCGGCGGCCCGTTGGGACTACCACAGGGCGAAGGGACTGGGGCCACCGCCGCCGGCTCGCCCCACGGTACCAAGGTCGGCGCTAAACTGTGGTTGTATCGCGTTAAATACAGCGGCGGCGACTGGGATGCCAACCCCCGGGGATTGCCGGCGCTGTTGCGCGAGGTCAAGTTGGCCACCAACGTGCCCGTTGCTAACAGCCAGGAGATCATCCATTTGGACGAACTTCCGCGCCATGTGGGCGACTACTGGCCATCGCTGCTGTTCATGACCGGCACGGAACGCATCGCAGCCGGCGACGGCGAGCGTGCCGCCCTGCGCGACTACCTGCTCAATGGCGGACTGCTTGTGGGCGATTCCAGTGGGGGGAATTGGGAGAAGGAGTTCGTTGATTTCGTATCGGCCGTTCTGCCGGGGAAAAGATTTCGGCCCATTGAACTGGACCACGAAATCTTTCGCGGGCGGTATATGCCTTATAAGCTGCCCAACGGCTGCCCGATTTATCGCGACCATGGCTCCCCCGAGGCCCGGGGCGTTTTTGCTGATGACGGCCGGTTGCTGGTTTTCTTGAGTCCCGGCGACATGGGCAGCGCCTGGGCCGTGGTCGATCTGGGCAAGAAACGCGGCTCCGTGGAGCAGGCGTTCCAAATGGGAACGAATTTGGTGACTTACAGTCTGATGCACTGCCACGACATGCACAAAGAACAAAAACCCAAGGCCCCATGAGCATTGACGCCGCCATAACCGTTGCCACGCCATCCGCTGCCAAGAGGCCGCTGGGCAGTCGCATTTCCGCCGCCCCCCTGCTGTGGAAGATGCTAGGTATCGCCCTGTTGATACACATTATTCTCTTGATCGTGCTAAGCCCGAGGCTGTTCTCCTCCGGTGGCAATTCGCCGGAACAGAACTACCAGCGCGGTGAAACGCTCCTGAAGGACGGCAAGTACGTGGAGGCCATGGAGGCATTCCAGCAGGTGATGGATGTCCAGCCCAAGCCCCCCCCGATTTATGAGCGGGCGGCCGAACAGCATCGCACCGCCGAACGCCTGGCCCGTCAGGCCGCCAGCCGGCCGGTTGGCGAACACGCCGTCGCCGCGGCTACGGGCGCCCCGGCCAATCCCGCCACCAAGCCCGCCGCCCCGCCGACGACCCATCCTGCGACCAAACCCAAGCCGGTGCCGCCGGATAATTTCGTGCCCCCGGAACTGCGGACCAAATAACTACCGCTTTACATCGTGCATGATGGCAATCACCCCGCCGGCGTGACTGATGGCTTCATAGACGCCGCGGTAATTCTTGAAAGTCAGGGCTTTCTCGCAGCGCAGGCGCACTTCGCAATCTCTGGGGCTGGTCCGGTCGCGCAACAGGCCCATCAACTCCGTCTCCAGAGCTTCGGCGCCGCCGATGGCGCTGCCGTTAAGATAAATGTGCGCTTCCTTGTCAATGATCACCTGGATGGGGGCTTCACTTTTGGAACTGCGGGCCAGTTGAGGCAGGGACACGCTCACCTTGTCGCTCATGAACGTGCTGGTAAGCATGAAAAAGAAGATGATCAGAAAGGCGATGTCGGCCAGCGAAACCATCTGGGTTTCCTTGATCGGTTCAATTCGTTTCCGAAATATCTTCACTTTGTCTCTCCTCGGAAATGACGGCGATGCCACCGGCCTTCTGGATGGCGAAAAGCACGTCGGCATTGCGCTGAAACGACAGGTCATCGGCGGGTTTTACGACGACGGCGCGCTCCTGCTCCTCTTTAAGCCCGGTCAATAGGCCGGTCAAATACGATTCCAACTCGCCGACCGGCACCGGCACGCCATTGACCGCCAGAGCATTCTCCGCCACCTCGATGGTGATGGTTTTATTCATAGCGGCAGCGGCCAGGGGCCCAGCGCTAGGCATGGCTACATTCAGCGAGTCGTTATGGGTAAATGTCGAGGCTATAAGAAAAAAGATGATGATCTGCCAGGCGATGTCCGCCAGGGAGATGAAGGGTATCCATGGTCCGGGAGTTGGCCGCCGTTTGATCTTCATACCGTGGCTGCCTGAACAGCGCCGGCGTCATGGCCATTGCCGCGGGCGCGCGACTGGGCATTGAGAACGCGCTCGACCAGGGCCGTTCCCGCCGCCTGCACCTTGAGCACGAAACGATTTACGCGCGTGGTGAAATAATTGAACTCGACCGTGGCCATGGCCGCCACCACCAACCCACCGGCGGTACAATGCAGGGCCTCAGAAATACCCGTGGAAACAACCTCGGGCGTCAGAACCTGGGCCTGCCCGATGGACCCGAAGGCCCGGATCATGCCGAAGACCGTGCCCAGCATCCCCAGAATGGGGGCAAGGCTGGCCACGGTGGCCAGCACCGTCAGATTTCGCTCCAGGAACTCGACCACATGGCCGCCGTGGTCTTCCATGGCCTCGACGATGCCCTGCTCAATCTCCTCGGGACGTTTGCCTATGCCCTCGAGAAACACTAGTTTGCGCAGGCCGATGGCCAGGGTTTCCGCCACCGGACCGCCGGTGCGGCTGCAACGCTCGATGGCACCGTCAAGCCGGCCCTTATCCAAAGCCGCCGAGACATCGTCAAGAAGGTCTTCGGAATCGACGTTGGCCTTGCGCAGGATCAGCCATCTCTCGAACGTCACGCCCAGGCTGATGATAGAGCAAAGGGTAATGACCCAGAGCGCCCAGCCGCCACGAATGATATAGTCAAGCATTGAACAACTCCGTTATCGATCGGAAACGTCAACGTCGGGGACATTATACTTATCTTCCAGACGCGTGTGGGCGATGCTGGCCTCGTGAGTGCGGGGAAACTTCCGCAACACCGTGCGGAAGACCTCGACGGCCCGGCCGGCTTCGCCCTTTTCCTCGTGAGTGTAGCCGATCTGCAGCCAACTCTCACGCAGATGCGGCCCCTGCGGATAATCCAGGATCAGCTTCTCGTAGGCTTCGATGGCCTCATTGAATTTCTTCTGTTTGCGGAACAACTCGCCCAGGCGTATCAGGGCCCGCTGCGGATAATCGCCCTGATCGGCAAATCGCTCCACAATCTGGCGCAAAGTGGCGATGGCCGCATCGGTATCGTTCATGGGTCCATCTTCAAGCGCCGACCGCCTGGTTAGCGCCTCAGCACTAACCACCGGCGAATAGAAATGCTTGACGATATTGGTCAATTCCTCACGGCCCCCGGGCAGATCCTTTACCTTGGCCAAGGCGCCATAATAAGTCTCGGCGACCAAAAAATGGCCGGCCGGTGCATCGTCCAGGCGTTTGTAGGTTTCCCTGGCCTTGGAGGCATCGCCGGCCTTTTCGTAAAACTGGCCCGTCCACATTTTGGTCTGTTCGACGTCCGCCCCGCTATGAAAGTCGGCCGCAAAACGTATGAGCCGCTGCACATCGGAGTCCTTGTCCAGATCGCAGAGGCGGAACTGGGCCCAGCGGCGCAAGCGCTCGTACTGCCTGTCAATCATCTCCGTGATCTTGTGGCGATCCTGGGTCGATTTGCTGCCGATAGCTTCGGCAAGGCTTTGGATCAGTTCGTCGATGGAGGCGGAAGGCTTCTCCTTGGCGATGATTTCGTCGAACAACGCATAGAGGTTGGCGGCGCCGGGGCGGGCGGCGTAAGTACGTATGATCAGCCGATAGGCCAGGATCCGTTGAGAATCGGGCAGGCGCCGGGCGGCGGCCAGAGCCTGCTCGTGGCGGCCGGCGTCGATATACACCTGCACAATGCGGGTGACAGACTCGATCTGGTCGGGCAGTTGCATCAGCAAGGCAACGGCGCCATCCGCATCGCCTTTGCGCAGAGCGGCATCGGTAAGGTAGTTGAGGGCGTCCTTGTAACAGGCCGTGGCCCGGGGATCCCTGGCGAAATCGGCTGGGCGCATGGCCATGATCTTCTCGTAGCAAGCGGCGACTTCGGCGGTCTTGGCGATGGCTTGGTAGCTATCGGCCTGGGCCCGCAGGGCCTGGATCACCAGGGGGCTGGTGGAGAATTCCGACAGCAGGAAGGAGAATTCCTTGATGGCCTCGTTGTGAAATTTGCGCCGCTGCTGGGTAAGGGCGACCCACATTTGCATGCGGTCGCTGCGCGGCTCGCGGGGATACTTTTCCATGAATCGATAAAGACGCTCGACCAACTCCCCCGAGGGGGCGGACTTGTTGTAGAGTTCCTCGATGGCGGCAAATTCATTGTCGCTGGCCGAGCCTTCTATGGCGGCGTTGCCGTCGGCCAAGAGAGTACGAGGAGCCGAGAACAGGCATGCGGCAAGAGAAACAGTCAAGGCCAAACAAGAAATGTAACCTGCAAAACACACAATGAATCCCCACCACCAGCCGTCGCCAAGCCTTCGGCACGCAGGCTGCTCGCCCCCGGCGCACCAGAGGATAGCCAACCGTCCTCGATGATTTGCCGCAGTCGTTTTCATCAACAAAACACCGTATTCCGGAGCCTACATCCTGCCTTCGATCACCTGCATCGCTCCTGCCAATACATGAGGTGGCCAGGATGTCCGCTAGACTGGAAAACACCCGCTATCTGGCCGTCAGAACGCTTTCCGTAGTCGCAGGAGCTACTCATTTCCTATTTCAGCACCTGGTCAATGGCATTCTTAGCCAAATTTGCATAGTCGCTCCTGGGATAGTCATAAATGACCCGGTTAAGCAACTCCTTGACCTTCTCGGCCTTGTCGCCGCGGGCGTGAACCTTTTCATCCAAGAGCGTCGCCGCGTGCCAGTAAAGCAATGCAGGCATGTCCTTGTCGTTGCCGGCGAAAACCTTCTCGGCCTGAACATACCAGGCCACAGCCTCTTCTCGATGCTCCGCGACCGTCAGCCACTGGCCAGCCTTGACGGCAACGTCTCCGGCCTGGGGATTCTGCGGAAAACGGTCGACGAACTTCTGCGCTATGGCTGTGGCATCCAGCCACTGCTCATCGCGGGCGAAGTGGTTCATCATGCGCACCATGGCCATGGGCACGTGCGAATCATCCGGATGGTGATAAGTCAACAGCACATAGGCATCGGCGGCCTGGTCGAACTGGCCCAGGGCCTCAAAACACTGGCCGATTTTGAACCGGGCTCGGGGCACGAATTCGCTCTTGGGCCAGCGGGAGATGATCTCCTGGTAGCGCAACAGGGCCTCGCGATAATCGGAGCGCAAGGCCAGAATGTTGCCCAGGTAGTAGTTGGCGCTGGCCGCCAGTTGGTCCTGCGGGAAGCTGGTGACGAGTTGGTTAAAATAGTCGCTGGCCTCGGCCAGGTATTGCTCGGCGCGGTCCAGGGAGCCGCTCATGTAAAGCTGGCGGCCGATCTGGTAGGCGCTCTGGCCTGTGGTATACCACAAACGCATCTCCTGGCGATCGTCGCGGAACTGGCGGCTGAAGGCCTCCACGATGCCGTCGGTGCCGCCGGCCACATCGAGCTTAACCACTTTTTCCAGAGGCGAGGATGGAGTCTGCCGCAGGTAGTCCTGATAGACGACCTCGATGGGCGAAGAATAGTCGGCATGCAGCACCTGGCCTTCGGCCGCCGGAACCTTGCCGAAGTCCGTGGCGAAATGCCCGCGGAATACCCCGCTGTGGGGCTCGGTTTCCGTGCAAATCACGATGATGGATTCAACCTTGCTCCTGGCCACCACCGCCACCTGGTCCAGAACCGCCGAACGGTCCTGGTCATAGTCGATCACCTGCACGTAGACCTCCGCGCCAAGCTGGATACGTTCCACTTCTTCGGTGTAATTGGCATTTTGGACCGTTACCCGGGCATCGCTGGCCAGGGAGACGTACATGAAGCGCTCCGCTGCCGCCGGCTCCTTGCGGCCGGGGACCTGGTAATCGACGGCAATGGAAGTCTCGGGAATGACGTTGAAAACACTGAGATCGGCCGCAACCGTATCGCCAAGATGCGTCTGGACCTCGGCGCGGTAAGTGCCGTCATCCTGGCGCCTGGCCTGGACGTTCATCACCTGGATGCGATGGTCGCCCAGGCCGCGCAGACGCACCGTCAGAGTGTCGGCCTTGCAGTCGCTGTCTTCGACACTGACCATGAACGGCTTGCCCGCCGTGATGGGGGCGTCGAGGGCCGCCTCGCGCGGCGGGGCCGCAATCGCGGCCTTGGCCGGCTGGGGAGGCGTGGGGACTGCGCCCAGGGCCTTGAGGCGATCAATGCGGGAGTTGACCATCGCCAACTGGTTATCCAGCAACGCCAATGAAACCCCGATGGCCTCATCGGCCGATGGCGAAGTCGCCGGGGCCACCGGAACCGCCGGCCGTCCTGCGACCGGCGCTAGCGATGCGCCGGCGGTCTTGATCCTGGCCGCCAACTGGGCACGCCGCTTCTGGAACAGATCGCGTTCGGAGATGTAGGCCCAAAGCCTCAGGTTAAGGTCTGAGCGCAGCTCTTCGACCGCTTCCTTCTGACTGGCCGTAACGCGGGATTCGGGATTGCGCAGGCGAATAATCGGCGCCACTTCCGCTCCGGCCGCCGGGGCCGGCTTGCCCGCTCCGGCAGGCTTGGCTTCACACTGGACCTGTCGCCACTGAAGATCGACCGCCGCGGGATGTTCATCGTTATAGGAAAACCGCAGGATATCATCTCCCGCGACATTGAACTCGGTGCTCGCGGAGGCTCGTTTGGGAGCCGGGGCGGCATTGCCGCTTTCACCCAATACCAGCGCCACGGTACGCGACGCCATACCCGGACCGCTGGGCTCCAGGGCCAAATCGTTGGCGGCCCCGCTCAACAACGCGGTAACCTTGGCACTTGCGGCGCGCGTGGCATCGCAAAGCGCGTAGGCATCCTTGAGAATCACCTGCACCTGTCCGTGGCCGGGACTGCGCTGTTCCAGCGATTGGGGCTGGGGCGCCGGCTCGTCGTCTTCGTTGCCCCTGCTTGTGAAGGGCCACGCTTCTGCCACGATCCACGGCGAGACGAACTCGCCGGTAGCCGGGCGGTTTTCCAGGAACGCCGCATAGCGGAAGGTGCGGTAGCCGGGATGGTTATTGCGCTCGTCGAGATAGGCGGCGCCCAGCATGTCGCCGGGACGCAGGTAAAGCAGCTTGGGATTGCCTGCCGCTCCGTCATTACCGGCCACGGGCAGGGCTGCGGAGAAAACGCCCGTGGTCGGACCGGTCTCCAGCAACTCCAGCGGCATGCGGCTGCCCGCCTGCGTGAAAACCTCGATGTGGGCCTTGTCGCGGAAAGGCGTGACATCCAGGTCGGCATCCATAAGCACGATATGTGGCGGCGTCTCCATGTCGATCCGCCAGGCGGGAACCATGTTCCTGGCCCGGTCTTCGCCATCGAGCTCGCCGGCCACAACCTTAGCCAGGCTCATGAACCCATCATGGTAGCTGGATCCCATGCGACGGCTTTCGCGCATGACGGGATGGCCGGGATTAATGTTTTTCTCATCCAGGTAGCGGGCATAGACCTGCTGGCCGACGTCGAACTGCAGTACAGCGGCCAGGGCCGGATCCGCCGGATCGATACCGCTGGGCACGAGCTGCCGGCCGGAGGCGTCGCTGATGATAATCTGGCCGATGGCCGGAGCATCGCCTTCCCAGGCGTCAAACTCGATGCGCACCACTCCGGCAAAGGCTCCGCCGAGATCGATGACGTTGCCGATCGGCTGGGCGGCGGCGACCGTGACAGGAATGGTGCGCTCCCCGGAATCGCTGCGGAGAATGATGCGCATCTGTTTGGGCCGACGGATCTGCGCGTTCTTGGAAGTGCCCGGCCCCCATACGAGCTTGCCCAATTCGCTGGGCTGTTTGAGGTCGATTTCCAGCCAGTAAGACTTTTCCCCGGGCTTGCCGCGCCAGTAGGTGGCCTTGCTGTTGGCCTGGGACGAGGCGGGCGCGGTAGCTGACGCCGTGGTTGCCCCGTTGGCGGCCTCGGTGGAAGGCAGGGGAGCCGGGGTATCGCGGTCAACATCGATGGCAAACCATGCTGCATGTTCCCCGTCCGCTTCGCTGCTGGCGCTAGCACTGGGACCGACCGCGCGGGTCGGCACGATTCCGGCCAACACGCCGCTGCGCGGACTGGTTTCCGTCAGCGTGGCCTTGACGGTATTGACAACCTGCCCGGCGGCGGAAGAAACCACCTCGACCACCATCGTGCCCAGGGCAGCAGCCTTATCGAACTTGGCATCAACGACCTGCACATACAGCGGACTTCCCGGGTTGAGCGTGCTCCCGCCCTGACGCGATCGCGGCAGCGGAGCGGCGGCGGGACGCTGGCCGGCTTTAACCCGCGGCGCGGCCTTGGCGGGCGGCGTGCCGCGCGGGGGAGGAACGGCCAGAGGCGCCGAATCGATCTCAATCTGGCCATCATCCACCACTTCGATTTTCTGCGGGGCGTTCTGCCCGGCATAACCGAGCTGTATCACATCGCCCCCGGCAACCTGGAGAATGCCATCCTCCGGCGTTGCCTGGGCCAGGGCGGTCTTGATGCGGCCGACGTACAACTGGTCGCTGACGCGCGTCTTCTCCAGGCGCACCGTCTCGTGGTCGCCCGAAGGGACTGACAGCGTCACCGTCAGATGCTCGCTGCGCGTGCGCGCATAGTAGTCGGGATCGCTGACTTTAAGCACCAGTTCATCGCCAGGACGGACGCGGGTCTGGACCGCAGCACCGACCACGGAGCAAGCTTCGTAAAGCTTGCGGGCCTCCATGAAGTCGCCGCGGTCCATGTAGACCTGTCCGACCAGGAACACGGCGCTCTTGACGTTGGCGCTGTCGCCATAGCGGCTCCAGAGCTTGCGGAAGCAGGCCACGGCCTGATCGCCGTCCTTGAGTTGAATGTAGGCCCGGCCCAGGGAAAAGATGGCCATGGGCGTGACCACGGCGTCATCGGCGTCGGCCAGGGGGATCAGCTTGTCGCGCGCCGCTTCGGCCTGCCCCTGCCAGAGTTGGAGATCGGCATCGCCCAGGTCGGCCAGCAGGAGTAGACGCCGCTGGTTGCCCAACCGGCGCATGGCGGTGAGTTCAGAGCGGGCCTGCTCGTAATGGCCCTGGCGGGCGAAAAGCTCCGCCCGCCGCGACATGATAAGAGCCTTGCCATGCGTCTCCTCGGTATCGAAGAGCAAATTGTACAATTCCAGGGCCGCATCCTGTTCGGCCGCCGTTCCCTGGGCAAAGTGAAAATCACCCACCGCCAGAACCAGTTCCAACGGCGGACGGACGCTGAGAAACTCGGCTTTCTTGCGCACCGAATCAAGCAACCGCGCCGCCAGTTCGCTGTCACCGGCCTTGAGCGCCGTGATGGCGTCATTGACGACATCCTTCAGGGCGCGTTCGGGGGCCTTGGCCGCTTCCCCGCGCGGCTGGGCAGCGCTGCCCGCCCAGCACAGCAACAGGGCACACAAAGCCATGATGCCCATCGACAGTCCTGACTTGAGGCCTGAACCAGCGCCGCTTGATTGGGAATGTTTCATGTCACTCACCGCGCTTCTGATTGATGAAGTTGATGTATTGCTGGGCCGTGTGGGCCAGTTCGGTTCCCGCATGGTCTTCCATGACCTGGTAGAGGGTCTTGAGGGCCTCGGGACCGTGCCCGAGTTTGTATTGGCATACGCCGCGATGGAGAAGCACCTCGCCCAATTGCGGGCTATCGGGATAGTCGATGAGAATGCGGCTGAAATACTCCTCGGCGCGCCGGAAATCGCCGACCGTCACATAGTAGTTGGCGGCGCGGATCAGCCCACGCGGGGCAAAACCGCTGTCGGGATAGCGTTTGGCCAGGCGTTCGAAGGCATCCACGCCGCTCTGGCCGGCGGCGATCTTGGCCCGCCCGATCAGGAACAGCCCTTCCGGGGACACGCTGGCTGAGGGGAATTGGGCCAGGAGTTTCTCCAGTTCGGCGATGGCCCGCCCCAGGTCGGCGTTCTCGCCCGGTTTCTCCCCGGCGGCTTTGGCTTCTTCGGCTTCCTTCTCGCCTCGTTCCAGCAGCGCCTGCCCGATCTGGAGCATGGCCGCCGGGGCGTATTCGCTCTTGGGATATTTGGCCGTCAGAGTGGCGGCGGCATTGATGGCCTCATCCATGAGGCCCGCGTAGAAATAGATGCGCCAGGAGCGATACAGTGACTCCTCTCCCATGGGAGTGTTGCCGGAGACAGCGGCCACCTCCAGGCAGTCGTGCTGGGCGTTGTTGAGATAATCCTTGCCGCGGCGGGTTAGGCCCAGGTCCAGGTAGAGCTTGCCTAGTTCGCCCGCGGCCACCGCCCGGCGCAGCTTGGCTTCCATATCGAGCCGGGTCTGACCATAGCGGACGGCGGCGATATTGCCGGCGTGGCTGCCGATGCACTCCACGGCCTTCACCAGGACGAAATTGTCGGGGTTGCGCACGCAGCGTTCATCCATGTAGGCGACCCTCAGGGCTTTGCCGGGCGTCAAAAGCAGGCTGTGGCCATCGCCGGTAATGCCGTTGTTGTCCAGATGAACCAGCAGCTCGAATATCCCGCTGTGATTGGCGGTTTCGGTCAGAGTGACGGCCATGTTTGGGGCATCGGGCGGCACCAGGGGCACGCTGGCCGCCGGCTGCGTGGACGGCTCAACCACTTCGCCGGGCGTGGATCGCTGCGTGGCCGGGGCGGTTGCCGGGGCGATCTCGCCGCGAAGTTCCGCCAGCCGGCTATCCGTGCCGCCGATTACCGCCAGGACAACGCTGATTTTATCCTTGCCGCTGGTTATATCGCGATCGGCATCCTCGACGCGCAACAGGATGTCGCCGCCGACCACCACCTGCTCCAGCGGCTCGCGCCCGTCGGGAGTCAGCACCGACAACCGGGCGTCGCTGGCGACTTCGACGCTATCGCGCTTGATGGCGTGGGCGGAGTCGTTGGGGCCGTTGGAGCCCACCTCGTCGTAGTATTCGACGGTGATCTGGTCATTGCCCATGAGTTCCAAACGCTGGAACTGATGCTGCAGGGTCTTGGTCCAGATGCCCAGGGCGGTCAGCCGTTGATCTATGTTGCCCAGGGCGGTGGGCTTATCGCGGACATGGATGCGCAAATCATCGATCTGACGTTGCGTCATGCCGCCCTGGATCTCCGGGCCGCCGGCGCCGGTGAGTTCCTCATCGGCCTCGCCACCTCCCTTGGAGGGCACGATCCCTTCGGCATCGTCGAGTTTGGCCGTCGGCAATTCCTTGGCCACCGGGCCGGGTGCGGCGCTGGGCTGCGTGGAGGACCCCCGCGTCGCGGCCGCGGTCATGGCCAGACGCTGCCGGGTGTTATCCAGCGACTGTTCGGGGGCCCAGGAGGCCAGCAGTTGTTCCACCGCTGTAAAAGCCTGATCAACCGCCTGGCAGGCTCCGCTTTCGAGTTTGTTGGCCTGGGCGGTCATGGCCACGGCGGCGGCGGCGGCGGCCGAACGCTGCTTCTCCAGACCGGCAGGATCGGCCCCCTCCGCCGTCGCTTCCAGTTCGTGCGCTTCACGCTCTTTCGCCTGGGCCTGGGCCAGAAGCTTTTCCGCCTCGGCAAGTTGCCCGCGGATCTGGTCGGCCTGGGCATCGTTGAAAATCCTGGTCATATCGCCGCTGTGCCGGCAATCGCCCAGAACCGTCGGCAGCGACCCGATGAATACCGGATTGCGCAATCCCAGCGGCTGCAATTCCAGCGTTTCTTCATCACCGCTGGTGGTTCGCACTACTACCGTTACCGTCTTGAGCGTTTCTCCGATGTTCACATCGGCATCGGTGACGCGCAGGTACAAACGCTGCCCGGGAGTGATGCGCCGGTGGGCCGGGATCTTCTGGGCAAATATGGTCCCGACCATGCGATAGGCGGCCAGGGCCTGCTGGTATTGTTCCAGGGCCAGGTGGGCATCGCCAATCGATTGGTAGGCCTGGTTCACCAGGGCATGACCGGGATGGCGGTCGATGAAACGCCGGAAATTGCCGAAGGCCTGCACATACTGCTTGGCGGCCAGATTGGACTGCCCGACCATGAAATCGCTGCGCACGGCCGCCGCAAGTTCATCGGGGCCGGTGGTGGCATCGGCTATTTCGCCCGCCTTGCGATATTCGACGGCCGCCCGGTCAAACTGCAATCCCTGGAAAGCGCAGTCGCCGAGCCTGGCCTGGGCTCGAACCCTGTAAGCCGAAGTGGGCGTGTTGGCCAGCACGCGGCCGAAAAGTTCGGCGGCGCGATCGAGGTCGCCGACCAGGTAGGTGGTTTCGGCGGTTCGATAGAGTTCACCGGCCTCCTGGTCGGTGCGGGCATCGCGCCGTTCGGCCAGGCGGGCATCGCGGTCGGACACTTTGCCGGTCGGGCCGCGCTGGGCCATCGCCGGAACTACGGCCATCCCGGACAGCAACGCCGTCAACAACGTGACCAGACGCCTCGAAGCTATCTTGTTCATCTAATTACCTCCGCTGGCCACGCCCCTGGCCCGGCAACCAAGGCCAGGAGTTGGGCCAGTGCGTAACATGACCTGATAAGCCCGCAAACACAACGCGTCAGGCCGCGGCGTCAGGCCCGCTTGACGGCGTGCTTGAAATGAAAACCGCACGCAGCCGCCCAACGACCGGCATCAGGCTATATGTTTGTTACTCTTTTGTGGCCAAGGTGTTGAAGGTGGATGGATCATGCAATTTCATGGCTTGTCTCTTGGGCGGGCCAGGGCCTCGAAATAAGCGCGCACGGCATCGTGAAAGACGGCGGATTCGACGTCGGCCGAGGGAGCGTTGGCATCCGCGCCCTTGACGCCGGGGCGCAACTCGCTGCGGAAGTAATCGCCCAGGAATGCCCGCCCCGCCGCCTGAGCCCCGGCGGAAGCGGCGGACTGGAAACAGGCTTCCAGGGCCGGGGCGATGGAGAGCCGGGCAATGGCGGCGCGACGGGCGGAGTCGCTCCAGGCCTGATGCATGGCGGAAATCGCCTGCCGCTGCAACGCAACGCACTGACGCATATCTGCCTTGTGATCGAGACAGTCGGCGCTGAGCTGCGCCAACAGGCGGGCGCCGGCCAAAGGAGCGCGACGCACCATGGCCGCCTGAACATCGGCAATGCGATCGTCAAGCAACTGGGCGGTAAAAAACACCGTCGCAAACTGCGGGTCGGCAGCCAGTATACGCGTTGCGGGAGAAGTGGCGGGCCCCAGGCCATGCGCGGCCTCGAGGGCGGGAATGAAGGACTGCACCAAGACCTCGATGGCCGGAGCGCTTTCCGGCTCAGCGCTGCGCAAGAGAACCAGAAGCTGGGCCGCTGCGGCAGGAGCGAGGCCAGACGGAACCTTGAGCTCATCAGGACCGGCCTTGATGGGAGAAAGTAACGGCAGCAGAGCAAGTCGGCATTGCCAGAGAGCGGCGGCGGCAGCCTGCCGCGAATCGGACGGCGCGGCGGCGGCCGGCATCTCCAGGGAATCGCCTTCCAGATGCGGCAGCGTGGCGAGGCCGGCGATGATCTCGCGCTGGCGGGGCAGAAGCCTGGCGGTATTGTGATCGTCAGCGGCGGTATCGAGGACCAGGCGTGACTGCAGGGAGGCAAGCTTATCCAGTGCGGAAAGAAACTGCCGAAAGCGATCGAGGCCATCGCGATAGCGGACGGCATCGTCGGCGGAAATGGCGGCCAGTGAAGTGAATGTCTTCTCGTCGCAGGCGGCGACCGCGGCGGCGTCGAAAGACATGGCGGCATTGGCCTCGAAGATAAGGGACTCAAGCTGTCGGGCGGCAAAGGCCGCCGTCCCACGACCGGAGTCGGGCCCCTTGGCCGTGGCCAGCAGATGAAGGAGACAGCTGCGAGCATCGACGGCGGCGGCGCGGATGCGGCGTTCGGCATCGGACAGAGGCTCGCCTGGCCGGAACCGGCCCTGGGTCAGCATGGCAGAAAGGGCGGGAACAAATTGCGTGGTGAACTCGGCGGCGAGGCGCGTGCCCTGGGCGGCATTGAGGTCGGACCAGGAGACGGAGGAAACAGCGATGACGACCTGCCAGGCGAGGTCGAGGTCGCGCGCCAGGACATAATTGGCGTCAGGACGCAGGGCCTCGGCATCGGCGGCCGTGCGCAGGCGGAGGGGGAACTCGGTGCGGATAAGCGGGAGGTCGGCGGCACGGGGCGCCGAACGAGTGGATGGTTTGGTCCGCTGGCCGGCTCCCTTAGCCAACGTGCCAGAGGAGGGGAAAGCGGCGACATACTCAAGGGCGCCGGCGAGGAGATCGGCCGGCTTCTGGAGAGTGGCCAGGGCACTCTGATCGGCAACGGCGGCGTCCAGAAGCGCTGTGGGATCGGGCAGAGACGGATCGATGCCCAGGACCTTGAGGGCCGGGCCAAGATTGGTGCGGAGATGATCGATGGCGCGGTGCCGCTGCTCGATGGCGGCGCGATCGCCAAGAGGCGGCGCGGCGGCGGCATTCAGGTTGGAGCGGGTGGCCAGGACCTGAGCACTGAGGTCGCCGAAGTACAAGGTGCGCAGACTGGATGCAGTTTGCGCGGCCCGGACCGCCAGCAGTGTGGATTCCGCCGCCGTGGATGGGCCGGAGGAAATAAGCTGCGCGATCCGGTAGACGGAGGCCCACTGGATTTCAGCGGCATCGGCGAGATTGACCAGGAGCAGGCAATCCGCCGGCGAATCGCCATGAACCAGAGCTCGCAGAACCTCAAGGCGCATGGCGGAACTGGAGACGGCGGCGGAGGCAAGGGCCTGGGCGGCGTTGGCCAAGAGGTCGCGGGGACGCGGGTGAACGGCGGACGAAGCGGCCGGGACGGAGGCCCCAGAGCGAGTGTCGGGGACCAGAGGACGGGTATCAGGTGGCGACAGGCGGATACTGGCGTCATAGTCTGCAAGGGCTTGCGCGGCGAGTTTCAGGGATTGCCAGGCCAAGGCTGCCTCGCGGGCGGCATCGGCCAGTTCGGATAAGCGCAAACGCGAGCGTGTGGAGACCGCCTGGGGAGCGACCAGAACCCGACGCACTTCGCTGATGGTCTTCTGCCCGGAGGAATCCTCGACGCGCATGGCCACCTGAACCACATCCCCAACACGCACGTTGAGAAGGGACATATCCAGCAGGACATCGCTCTGGACCCGCACCAGGCCCTGGCCCAAGGTGAGCGGGAAGATAGTCTGCGGGGCACTATTGATGCCGATGCGGACCGCCAGGGCCGCCAAGCCGTAATCATCCATGGCCTCGTAGCGCAGATGGGCGACATCGCGCGGACCAAGCTGGATGTCATCCGTGGGCTGGACAAAGCGGATCAGCGGCGGTCGATCGGGAAGGGCATGGATGGTCATGGGGCCCGGGCCGCGCCAGGAGACATGATCGAGACTCACCAGTTCCAGCTCGTATTCGGCATCGGCGTCAACCTTGACCGAAGCGGACCATTTAAGGCCCCCGCCATCGGTCAGCGCAGTCATGGGCTGCTGGCTCTTGTTGACAAAGAATACGACGGAGGCCAGAGGTTCGGTGGCGGTGATGAGCAGGTCGGCGCTGGAGCCTACCGGAGCTTCGATGGAACCATCGGTGTTGGCGATGGCGGTTGGGGCGCGATGGGTGTAGGAAGGATAGGTGTAGCGTATAAAAAACCGGGCGACCTTGGGAGGGTGATGAACGCGAATGAAGTGGATGTCGCTGGAGGCATCGCCGGCACGGACAACGTAGCGCAGATCGCGATCGACGGCACCCAGGGACCATACATATTGATCGGTTCCCGGAGCTTCGCCTTGCATGGTCTGGCGCGACCAGGAATGGCCATCGTCATAACTCAAGGCCAGGGCAGGCGCGGCGGCAAAATGTTCGACGGCGGCGTGGATGACCAGACCCTGGCCCTCGATGAGGACGGCGTCGCCTGGCTCGACAACAAGTTGGACGATGGTGACCGGCGGAAGATGGGCCAGCGGGCAGACCAGCCTATGGAGAAGACGGAGGAGACCGAAATGGGGAACGGCCAGGAGAGCCGTGGCCAGAGCCAAGACGGCCATGGGGGCCAGCCACGCTCGCCAAGCCGGGGTTATGGGCAGAATGGCCGCAAGCTTAAGATCGCGGGCGGCGGGCAGAACATCGGCCTTCAGGGCGTCGATAAACTGGGGTGAGCCTTGGTAATGGGGCGATTCCAGAAACTGGCTGGTGAGTGTAAGGAGACGTTCCTGGAAGATCCCGGTGCGACGTTCGATGGCGGCGGCGGCAGCCAGATAGCGGGCGCTTTGCTCCGGTGCTCGACAGCGACCCATCCCGCCCCACATCAGGCGCAGACCATACGCCAAGGGGACTACATCCAGGATCAACATTCCCAGCCGCACTGCGGATCGCAGATGCCACAGGCGGTCGGCGAGGCATTCGAGGAGCACGAGGAAGAAGACCAGGGCCAGGGAAAAGGCTGTCCAACGGATGAATTGGAGCGTGCGATGGCGGCGGAGGTATCGCCCTAATAGCGACTGGAGAGGAGCGGGAATAGGCAGAGATACAGGCATGGGCAAAGGCATAATTCTTTTCCCAGGCACAACTTAGCTAGTAGGCGCTCAGAAATCACTCCGCAGTTTCTCCCTCGCCCCGGTACTCCGGCCAGAGGGTAGTGGTGAGGGGGTTTCTGCGGAATTGTTTTGGCCTGGATCCTCAGGTTTTGGCAGCTTGCCGCAAATGTCCTCACATTCGCACGCTCAGATTTCTTTCTCTCTGCCCGCCAGGCGTGCCTTGGTGGCCCAGAGGCCGGCAGAGGGGGTGCTGATGAAAAACACCTTCTCCCCGTCAGGCATGGTGTTCCAGCCTTCCTTCATCGTTTGCGGGTTGTAGCGGGCCAAGGTCTGGGGCAGGTCGGCATAGGCGAAATTCACCTGCTCGATGTCCTTGCGCGTCAACTTGCCGGGGGCATAGCGAACGGTGAAGCGGCCTTCGGACGAACCGTGCAAAAGATGCGCCGTGGCGTGGGCCAGGTCCTGCATGTCCTTGTTGGTCTTGTACAAAGCCATGGCCTTGGGAGTGCCGCAGTAGCCGTACTTGCGGATGAGGGTATCGACATCCGGCTGCTCGCCGAAGCGTTCCAGGCCCGGGGCGATGATAAGAAGTTCGCCGCCGTCGGCCATGGCCAGGCGCGTGCGGTAGACGGCCTTGTTGGCCACCCAGGTGCTGCGGAATTCATCGGCCTGCATAACCGCCACGATCTTCTTGACCGGCTCGTCAAAAACCGTGATGTTCTGGGCCCGGCTCTTGCGCGCCGCCTGGAGGTAGGTTTCCAGATCGTCGCCGACGAAGATGCCATTGGTCACCAGTTTGTTGTCGGCCGAGCGGTTCATGACTATCTGGAAGTAGCAGTCGGGAAGGTGGCCGAGGAACTTATCTTCGCCATAGTTGTAGCAGGCCCGCAGCGGCGTGATGAGTTGGCCAAGATTGTTCTCGATGCCGCAGACCGCCGCCGCCAGGTGCGAAGCGCAGATGGTGTCTTTGCCGCCCAGCCCTATGTAGTAGTTCTTGTTGTGGTTGGCGAAACCCAGCACCTCGTGCGGGACCACATGCCCGGCGTTGATGATGACATCCCATTTCTCTTTGACCAGCATGGTGTTGAGGTCGATGGGGATTTCCCAGTCAACGCGGCCGCCGGTGTTTTGTTTGACGACCGCGGCGGGAATCACGCCGACGCGGGTCACGCCGCCGCGCCAATCGTGGGCATGGATGCGGTTCTCGGGGATGGAGCCGAACATCCACTGATTCTCGGCCGGTGTATGCGGCACGTGCTGGCCCAAGGTGGGGATAACGTGCGTATCGCAACTCTTGGGCAGGAGATTGTAGAGGGTTTCGGTGACGAAACCCACGCCGCTATGGGCGCGGGTAAGGTCCGGCGGGAGCAAAAGCACCCGGCGGAAATCCACCTTAAGCCGGGTACGGGCCTCGTCCAGCAGGCGCTGGCAAAGCTCGGCGATCTGGGGGCGTGTCAAAACATCCGATTCTTGGGAAAACCAGGGCATAGGCCTTTCTTGTTAAGAGTATGTCTTGCGTTCCGATGAATACATCGGAACGCAAGACACACTTAAGGTAGCGAGGACACGGAAATTTCACAAGAGCGGCGACACCTCGCTGTGTGGTGGTGAGCGTCAGCAGAACGGCACCCCCGGAATCGGTCATATTGGCACCCCAATGCCATACAATGGCCTAACTACAAACTGTAGCCATTGCCCTGCTATTGCCGATAATAATGGCACGGAATTGTGTTTTCGTGGGATTCCGTGGTTTTTTTGGACGGCGGTTATTGACGTCATGGCCAGGAGGCTCAGTATGGCTGGCGACACGGAAGCGGTTGTGGCGATGGCTTGCGCATCGCCGGTAGTTATGAGATCTATACCCATGGCTCGATCTTCAAAAAGCACAGCAGATGACCTGTTCGCACTCCCGGGCTCGACGCCCGCGCCCCAGATTCCCACGGAGAAGGAGCCGCCCAAGCCCATCCAGCGGCGGGTGCGCGAGACCGCCGAGACGATGGCCCTTAAACAAAAGGACATCGCTGTCAGCGAATTCTTCGCTAAAAACCGGCATTTGCTGGGTTTCGATAACCCGCGCAAGGCCCTCTTGACCTGCGTCAAAGAGGCCGTGGATAACTCGCTGGACGCCTGCGAAGAGGCAGGGATCGCCCCGAATGTCACGATCATCATCGAAGATCTCCAGCCCGACCGCCCTTCCACAGCCAAGCAGTCGCGCTATCGCGTGACGGTCATCGACAACGGACCCGGCATCGTCCGCAAACAGGTGGAGAATGTCTTTGGGCGACTGCTGTTCGGCAGCAAATTCCATCGCCTGAAGATGAGCCGCGGCCAGCAGGGAATCGGGATCAGCGCCGCCGGGATGTACGGGCTGATAACCACCGGCAAGCCCATGGTGATCCATACCCGGCCCAACGGCCGTAAACCCGCCCACCATATAGAATTGGCGATGAACACCAAGACCAACCGGGCGGAAGTGACGGTGGACGCCGAAACCGAGGAATTCCCCCCGCGCAGCCGGTTTTATAACCTCAACCCGGGCACGCGCGATCCGGGGTTCCTCAATGGCGAAGATTACATGACCGGCACCAGCGTCAGCATCGAGCTGGAAGGCCGCTACCAGAAGGGCCGCGGCAGCGTCGATGAGTTCCTGGAACTGGTGGCCATAGCCAACCCGCACGCCCGCATAACCTTCGTGCCCCCCAGCCGCATCAGCGCTGATGAAAACGACGATTTGCCGTTCGTGAACGCCCAGAAAGACGCCGCCGTCGCTCAGGGCCAGGGCCCAGCGGCGTCGGCTGTCATCTCTCCGGAAACCACCGCCCTGGCCGGCGTCGATCCGACTATCGCCACCATGGAGAAGGACGGGGTAATCTTCTTCCCGCGCGGCACGGATCAACTCCCCCCGGAAACCCGGGAAATTCAGCCCCATCCCAAGGGCATCGAACTGGGCATTCTCATTCAGATGCTCAAGGATTTCGAGGATGCCAACCGCGGGGGCGGGACGCTCTTCAATTTTCTCCAGGAGAAATTCTGCCGGGTCAGCCCGGCCCGGGCCGCCGACTTCTGCAAAGCCATCGAGGTGCATAGCCGCACCAAAGTGGGCGACCTGCAACCGCCGCAGATCGAGAAACTCTTCAAGGAGTTCCAGGAGTCGCGACTGCCAGCGCCGCCGACCGATTGCCTGGCTCCCATCGGACTGCGGCAACTGCTGGCGGGACTGCTCAAGGGCGTCAAGGCCGAGTTCTATGCGGCCAGCAGCCGCGAAGCCAGCGTCTACCGCGGCCGGCCCTTCCAGATCGAGGCAGCGATAGCCTTCGGCGGCGAGCTTGCGGCGGATGACACCGCCCGCGTCATCCGCTTCGCCAACCGGGTGCCGCTGCTGTTTCAGCAAAGCGCCTGTTCCAGCTTCAAAGCGGTCATAGAAACCGGCTGGCGCAATTACAATCTCAGCCAGCCGCGCGGAACCCTGCCGGTGGGACCCCTGGTCATCATGATCCATATGGCCAGCGTGTGGGTGCCCTTCACCAGCGAATCCAAGGAAGCGATCGCCGACTACGATGAAATCCGCAAAGAGATGAAGCTGGCCCTCATGGAATGCGGGCGTAAACTGGGCGCTTATCTGCGCAAGCGGCAGCGCATGCAGAAGGAGTCGGCCCGGCGCGACGTGTTCGAGAAATATATCGGCGAGATCTGCCGTTCCATCCATGAAATAAACGGGACGGATACGATGAAATTGTACGACGTCCTGCTGAGCGAGGCCCGCAAACGCACAGCGATCGCCGATGCCCGCCTGGACGAGGAAGGGCGGACTGTCAAACAGGACGAGACCGAGGAACTAAAGAACGATGAGGCCGTGGTCATGGTGGAAAGCCGGGCGGCGCACCTGGCCGCGGCCGAGACGGTTGCGGCCCCCACCGCCGCCGCAGCAATCCCCAACTCCACCGCCAAGGCGGAGCAAGCCAAACCGGCCAAGCGCAGCAAGCCGGCGGATGATTCGGAAAGCCTTTTTTGAATGCGATGAAACTTATGGCCAAAAAAGAAAACAATGCCGGCGTCATCAACAAACGTGTCCAGGAACGCGACAAGGCCACGTTGAAGAACCTGGTGGGCATGGCCGACAACGTGTCCGCCGCCGCGTTCAAGAAGAAGGACATCATCCTGCCCATACCCATGCGCACCCGTTCCAACACCATCTGGAACAAGAAGCGCGGCATTCTGCAGATGGGCGACGCCAAGGCCAATCGCGAACTGTTCAACCTCAACCAGGCCAAGCAGTTCATGCAGACCATGCTGCACGGGGACATGGTCAAACAACTCATCGGCGACCAGAAGACCCTGAGCCTTCGCGGCATGTACTACAAATCACTGCACGATGTGCGCGACATCAACGGGAAGAAGGTTGGCGAGAAGACCTTCACGGGCCAGGACGAATCCGACGCGATCCTGGAGGATATCGAGGTTTCCCTGGGGGCGTTGCGCGAAGAGTTGCACGTTTACGCCAAAAAACGCGGGACCATGGTCGGCAACATAACCATCATCGATTCCGGCGACGAGATCGATTGCCGCCACATGGGTTCGGGAGGATATGCGGTGCCGAGCATCGCCGAGCCGGAGGTGATTCAGTTCAAGAAGTGCGATGCCCAGTTCGTACTGCATGTGGAAAAAGATACGGTGTGGGGCCGCTTCAACGAGGACCGGTTCTGGCAGAAGCACAATTGCATTCTCACCGAAGGCTCGGGCCAGCCCACCCGGGGCGTACGACGGTTGCTGCGCCGGCTCAATGTGGAACTAGGGCTGCCCATCTATTGCCTGCTCGATTGCGACCCTTGGGGGCACTACATCTACAGCGTCATCAAGCAGGGTTCCATCAGCCTGGCGTTTGAATCGGAACGGCTGGCGATCCCGGACGCCAAGTTCATCGGCATCCGCTCCAAGGATTACCGCGAGTGCGGCCTGAGCGATGACGTGCAGATCGAACTGAACGACAACGACAAGAAACGGGCCAACGAAATCGCCGCCTATCCCTGGTTCAAGGACCACAAGAGCTGGCAGAAGGAAATCCGCGGCATGCTGGACAACGGTTTCAAGATGGAAGTCGAGTCCTTGATTACCAAGGATATCAGCTACGTGACCGAGCAATATGTGCCCGAGAGGCTGCATAAACGCGACTGGTTGGATTGAGGAAGAGGGGCGAGGGGCGAGGGGCGAGGGGCGAGGGGCGTGCGCGACAAGCGAGCCAAAAGACAATGACGCAGCACTTATATTTGGCGACAACACGGACACGACAAAGGAACTTCACATGGCCATTCGTCATTATCGGGAATTGATAGTGTGGCAGAGGGCGATGGAACTGGCCAGGATTTGCTATGAGGGAACACGCACGTTTCCGAAGTCGGAGATCTTCGGCTTGACAGGCCAGATCCGCCGGGCCGCTGTTTCCATCGCGGCGAACATTGCCGAAGGACACGCCCGAATCCACACGAAGGAATACCTGAAGCACCTGAGCTTCGCGCGGGGATCATTGGCCGAGTTGGAGACGCACCTTATCTTCAGTCGCGACGTCCAACTGCTGGATGAAGATCAGCTTCAAGGCTTCCTGGCTCACTGCGACGAAATCAGTCGTATGCTGGCGGCCATGCGTTTGTCATTGGAACGACGGGTGGCGCAACACGAAGCACGATAAGACACGCCCGCCTCGCTCCTCGCCCCTCGTCCCTCGCCCCTCGCCCCTCTTCCCATTTTCGTACAAACTTCCGGACCGGTCGAGAGTATCAAGTGTCATGGAAACAACCGCACAGATCATAACCTTTCTGGCTTGCCTGATGGCAGCCTCGGTTCCCGTGCGGGGAACAGTGGATTACGTCAAGGTCCAGAATGTGAGCGGGGTTGATTTCGCGCCCGGCCAACTCAAGCTGCCGTTGACGGTTCAGGAACGAAGCGGTGTTGAGCGCAAAGGGGCGGTGGTCACCTCGGGTGTGCCATTCCCACCGGGATTCCTCGCCGATGCCGGAAAACTGGCGGTTGTGGATAAGGATGGCAAGAGCGTCATGTCGCAAGCCTCCGTGATGATCAAGTGGCATAAACCCGCCTACGACGACTCGGTGCGGTGGGCCTTGGTCAGTTTCGCCGCGGACGTGTCGGCCGGCGGAACCGCCACCTATTACCTGGTCGACAATGGCAAGACGGGCGTGGAAACCCCCGCCGTGCTGAAACTCAACAAGACCGACAAAGAAATCGCCATCGATACCGGCGGCGCAGATCAGGCCCGCTTCGTCATACCGCTTGCGGGCCAGGCGCTCCTGGCCAAAGCGAGCCTCGGCGGAATCGAGTTGCTGGGGCGGACTACCGGACTTCGCGGCATCGTGGTCACGGGGGCCTGGGACGAAAAAAAACTTAAGGCCGGCGACAAAGAGATCACCACCCACGACGCCGCCGGCGTAATCGTTGAGGAGGCCGGCCCGGCGCGCCTGGTCATTGCCATCAAAGGCACGTTTCTTTCTGGCGATGTGGACAAGAAGTTTTACGGTTACCTCGCCCGGCTCTATTTCACGGCCGGTTCGCCGGAGGTGCGCATCGCCTTCACCCTGACCAATGGCCGGCCCGGTTGCATCTGGCCTATCACCGGAGCTTCGTTGACCGCTGATCTGCCGTTTGCCGGAAAAGCCAATGCGTCAGTGCTTGCCGATGCCAAACCGGTCACCGAAGTCGTTGGCGACGACCCCATAATTGCCTTTCAATCCACGCTGGACATCTACAAGTTATCGGTTGGACCCAAGGAGCTGGCCTGCGGCGCACGAGCCCAGGGAGTCATTGACGTTTCCGATGCCAAGATGGGCATTACCGCTACGCGGCGCTATTTCCGCGAGGAATGGCCCAGCGCTATTGCGGCATCGGCCAGGGAGCTGCGCGTGGGTCTTTTCCCCGCCGAAGCGAACAGCGTGTTTCACCTTGCCAGCGGCCAGCAGAAGACCTGGGACATCCACCTGTCGCTGCACGGGGCCCATGCCCCCGACCTTGCGGCGTGCTTCGCCAGGCAGGATGCGCTGCTGCTGTTTCGCCCGGACCCCAACTGGATGGTGCAGATGGCCGGGGTGACCGGGGCGTGGCCGGGCGGGCTGGCCATGGCCAAAGCCCCAGCCCGCAAGTTGGAAATGCGGCGGTCGGAAAATCTCCGTGGCGCCGCCCTGACGGGGGGTTGGCAGGCGTTCGGGGTGATCGAAGACTGGAATGCGAGCGGGAGCCACTGGAACGAGGGCAGTGAATTCAACAACTGGGTGATTCACGGCGACGGCGGCGAATTCGACAACTCGGAAATCTCAACCCTGTGGGCCGCAGACCACTGCCCCATTCATCTGGATAGCGCCGACCCCCTGGGGTGTTTTCGCGCCAATGACGCGATTTATCCTGGCGCTAAACAAAAACCACCATGCGCCTGGCCAGACACCGGGCACATGGGCATGTGGATGTGGATGGACTACTACCTGCTGACCGGCGATGGCCATTGTCGCGATGCCATCTGCCACCTCGGCGACGTGGCCCGCATGTACCTGTCGCAGTGGACACAGGAGCCGAAAAATGGCAAGAATATCCCCGGCCGCAAAAAACACGATCCGGACGCCGAGCCGGATTTCAAACTCGATCGTCGCTACGTCGGCTGGCCTCTCTATTGCCTGACCCAATACTACGAACTTACCGGAGATGCGGATCTGCTGGCCGAAGCCAGGATCATTAACGGGGCGTTCCGCAACACCGCCCGGGCGTGCCCAATAGGCATGTTGTGCCGCGACTGCGCCGGCAAAGATGGCAAACCAGGCGCGGAATATTCCAATAATATCATCGCCGGCTTCGATGCCGTCGATTCCCAGGCCCGCGAATGCAAGCGATCTGCAAGCCTTGTTTGCAGCAATTTCTACTCCGGCATCATAATTTACGGCATACGTGAATATTATCTGGCCAGCAGGGACCCCGATGCCCTGGACGTTCTGGTCGGACAGGCCGACCGGTTCTGCCAGTACACCATGATTCGCGATAGCAACCATAAAATGCTGGGATGGAGCTATGTCTTCGGAGATTACTGGGGGCCCTACACACTGGAAGACTCGATGAAGAACGCCAAGCCGACGCCCTACATGCGTTCGGCCAACGAGTTGACCAGCGATGCCGTCGCCATGTTGTATCACCTCACCGGACGCGCGGATGTCATGGAAGCCGTGACTGCCGCGATGAAGGTCAATGGCGTCAATGAGATGGTATGGGCGATCTATATGGCCGGCTTGCACCCCAAGGTGGACCAGACCCCCCTGCCGCCAATCAAGGACCTGGCCGGGGAGGCCCTGGGTGGCGGCAAGGTCAAGCTCACCTGGACGGCTCCCGGCGGCTCCGGGCTGCAAATCGCATCCTACCAGGTCAAATGGACCACGGCCCAAAAATTGGTCGAACGAATCGCCGGTTGGCCGGACCGCACTGAGCCGCTGCCGGTCACGCCCGATGAATGGCTGGCCAGGGCCAAAGCGTTCAATGCCCGCCAGCGTTCGTTCTGGGCCGCCAACAATGCCTCGAATCCACCCAAACCGGCGGCGGCCGGAGCCAAAGAAAGCATGGTCGTCGAAGGACTAGCGGCGGGCGCGACCATAAACATCGCGGTCAAAAGCTGGAGCAGGGCCCAGAACATCAGCGAGATGTCCAATGTCGTGACGCTACTGGTGAGATAGATTCCAGGAATCCGGCGATTGCAAAGGTCTCACCGGACGGCGCCAAGGTAATGCCAGAGGGCGCGGCCGGCCACAACGGCAGCCAGACAGAGCGTCAACGCTGCCAGTAGCGGGAAAACACGTCGCCGCCGGTCGCAATCCTGGACGGAGTTGGCATCCGCTTCCTCCGGACGCAGTTCGATGGCCGCGTTTAAGCGGAAATGCAGTTCTTCCAGCGTCGCGCCATCTTCGCGAGCCCGGGCCGCTAGGCGACCGAGGGGAGAATCAGCGCCTCCGGCGATTTCGGCCAGTTGCAGGAGCGTCTCGATTATTGCCGCTACGTCCTGATCCACTTCGGTGTAGAGGTACGGGCTGACGTGCGTGAGCTTCATGCTTCCAGCGCCGTCGACGATTATATTGCCGGCGTGAATCGCCCCGTGAACAATGCCCCGGGCATGCAATGTGGCCACAGTCAATACCAACTCGCGGGCGAGCCTTAACTGTCTGCGTTGGGCCGGCGTCAAATCGGCAGCCGCGGTATCGCCGGCGGCGCTATCACTCAGCCGCGCTCCCTCGACATATTCCCAGACCAGATATGCCGCCCCTCGGTCACGCTCGACGCCGTGCAGGTTGGCCAGGCCAGGATGCGCCAATTCGCGCACCCGGGAAAGCCGTTCGCGCACGCTGGGGTGCAGATGACCTTCCAGAAGACAGTCCTCATCGAGTAATTTCAGAACCAGCCGTCTTTGTCCGGGAGCCATCGCCAGATACGTCTGCCCCGCGGCAAGTTCCTCCAGCACCGCATAACCGGCGATCTCCCGGGGAAGTTGTTCCGATGATTCTTCCATGTAATCTTTGTTAGCCGGCCGTTTCGATACACTCCGTAAAGAGCCGGGATATACGTCAAACGGCTGCGAAGAGCGCCGGTTGATCGAAGCTGGTGCCAGCAAAAGCACCGGTGCGGGCCAGTTCCTCGAGGCGGTCGGCCCGCGCCAGCATGGCCGCAATCTCAGGCGCGTCACTGGCCAACTTCTGCGACCCGACCCTCAGCGACATCGCCAACGCCGCCAGCCCGTCGCGCAACCGCAGTTCTCCCGCCCCGCCCCAGCGGCTGGCCCGGGTGCGCAGGACCACCATGTCCACCTCCGCCTTGCCGGAAAAGGCATTGGCGGCGGCCAAGGCATTATCCAGCACTCCCAGCAGCTTGGCAATATTCAGTATCCGCCCGGTGAGCGGCTTGACGGCATGCTCGCCATCGAACGGCGGCAAAGCCCGGTAGATAAGATCGGCGACGAACGGGCCGGCGGCATCCAGGCGGTGCTGGATAATCCTGGGCCACAGTTCCCGGGGCAATGTTTCAAATTCCGTCTGGCCCGTCCCGTTGCAGACATCGCAACGGACGCGTCCGAACCCCAGGCATTGAGCGCAAAGCGCCCCCGCCGCCAGAACCCCATGCCCATGGCACTCATCGCACACCTCAAAGCCCTTCTGGCAGCGCAGGCACGGCTCGGATGACAGGGCCATGACCAGCTTCTCGGTTCGTTGCGCCCCCAGCGCGTTGTCGAGCCAGTGGGCCAGTTCCGCGCTGTGCGGCAGGATGTTGTTTTCCAGTTCCTCCAGGAACAGGGCGCCGGCAGCCTGAAGCTGTCCCTCATCGAACAACTGACGCAGCCGGGCCCCCGCCGGACCGCCGCCGGCGCAGGGCGAATCCGGATGGTGCATACTTCCGGTTATCCTGGGTTCTGACATCAGTATCCCGTCGAAAAACGGCTCGAGTTTTCGTAGTTCCGCCCGGCACAACGCAGGAATGCAGCCTGGGCAGCAACTCGCCATATTTAAGAATACCGGCATGACCGCAGAACGCAACGAAGCCATACCCGGTTGGGCATTGCCCTGGTCCTGCGTGCACAGCACCGATCCCGGTTGTGCGCCGCGTGCTGGCTGGTTTGGCCATGGGCGGTTATATCCTGTGCATCGGGAGTGAGGAACTATGAGTGCATCGGCCAAGACTCGTACCCGCCAACAACTGGAACTGACGGTTCTGGGATTTCTGGTTGGTTTGATCATCAAGACGGTTTTGGACAGCGCCTTTAAGGATGCCTTGGAGAATTGCACCGGCATTCACGCCTTCTGGGCCATCATTCTTGGACGCAATAGCCTGGAGTTCGCCGTCTTCTTCTTCACGCTGCTGCGCTTTATGTTCGGCGCCTGGCGGTTCCAGGAGGAAACCAAAGATGATCCCTCATCTTGGATGATGCTCTGGAACACCTGCATGACCATCGCCGTGTTCCTGGCGTTCTACGCCATGGGCCTGAGCATCAAATCCCAATTATTGACCTTCTACGAAATATTCGCATTAGCCCACCTCATCGACGTGATATGGTTTGCGCCGATCATCCTGCTGACGATCAAGGGGCGTCTGAAGACACAGAAACCACCGGCGATCTTGCGCAGCCTCCTGCGCGGCAATTCTCCCAACGCCGACGTCGCGGCCATGAAATTTTTCGTGCTTGACCTGGCGACGATTGTCTGGCTGGGGCTCTGGTTCTGGCGGTGGAATTGTCTATCGCTCTTGGGTTGGGATGGCTGGGGATGGGGTGGCCACCCCGGCAGCAACCTGCAAGGCGCCGGATGGGGACTGATCGCCATCGGCTTGGGGGACTTGGCGTGGAATCATTTCTTTTACTTCGGCGTACCGCTCTTCCCACCGCATGGAAACGACGCCGTTAACTTTTGATCTGGCGATATCTGTGGCTTTTCAACATATCTTGCCGCGTTTGGACGCCGGCCCATGAGCCAAAGGATGGGAACCGATCCAGCGTTCATCGGCAGGTTCGCCGGCGGGCTGGTAACGTGTATCAGTCGAAAGGCGGAATCGGTCGGAATGGTTGTCGGTGCCGCCATGCACCGTGAATATGCTGAAGATAACCACATCTCCGGCATGGTAGTCGGCGGTAAGCCAGCGGCAGGCGGTATCGACGTCGCGGACAATACTGCGGCGCAGGCGGTTGGGGTCCTTGCCTAGCGCGCCATTGCGGTTCTTGGCCCAGGAATCCAGGGCGGCCGGGCCAGTGCGGTTGGCGCAGTAGGCATCGACATCGGTGCTCCCGTAGGTGTCGCGGAGCCGCTGATTGCGGTGGGAACATTCCAGCAGGACCAGGCCGCCCAGGTCATAAGGGGCATCGCCAATGGGCGTCCAGGCGGTGTAGAGATTATGAGTCCCACGATTCATGTAGACGCTGTCGCAATGCATTCGCGTCGCCGGGCCGGGCGCGACGGCGCGGAACCAGGTGTAGTCGAAATAGCGCACGGGAGTTGCCAACAGGCGGGTGAAGATGTCCATCATGGCGCCGTCGTAAAGCAGGGATAGCAGCGGCGCATTATCGTGGGCAAGCTCGGGAAGGAACTTGAGCTTGCTGGCAGGCGCGGCGACGGCATCCATGGGATCGCGACGGGGATTAAGATGGCCGGCTGCGTAGAGACGCCGGGTAACTTCGCGGCGCGCGGCCAGGACAAGATCGCGGTCCAAGGCGCCAGGAAGATAGAGGTAGCCGTCTTCAGACATACGCTGGCGCATGGCGGCGGCGGCGTTGATAATGGGCGATGAGTCACGCAAATGGGCCAGGTATCGCGCGTCAAAGGCAATGCCGGAACTGGTCAAGGGAGGCATGCCTTGGGGAAGAAGTTCGCTAACGCAGGCTGCGTCCATGGAAGGAGTGTAGGAGGCACAAATACGGAAGAAAAGGCGGCCCCATCGCGAGTTGTTCCGTCGCGTGCGGCGAGTACCGTCCGACATTGTAATCATGCCATGGTCGATGCAGCTAAACCTCGGAGGCTGGAATAAATAATCATGACAGATCTGAATGACACTTCCGTAAGCCCCAAGTGATTACGGAGCCAGTGTATATATAGGCATGCTCCTAAGAATCTATCTCAGAACCCAATGACTCCGCGATGGGTCGGGAATGGCCCAGATGCGAGGCGGAGGATCGAAGCGTATCTGACAGTGGACGATACGTTGAGGTCCGACAACCAAGCCGATGGGCCATTCCCGGCCTACCCTCCGGGCGATGCATCTTTCGCCCGCACTCGTCGTCGTTCCTCCTCGCCGTATCTCTCCATCGATACGCCTCGTCGTCGCTCCTTGATTGCAGGCGAAATATGCATTGTCGCGGGGCCATTGGGTTCTGGGATAGATTCTAGGGTCTGCCAATCTTTTAGGGAGTAGGTATAGTTACAGAGCCGGCGGAGCCGGCAAAGGAGTATTAAACCATGGATGGTAAGAAGTTATCCCCACAGGAGCTGATCGAATCCTTACGTCAGGAAGTCGAGCAGACTCTGTCAAAGGTTGCGGATGCTGTAAACAGCGCCCCGGACGGGCATGTGATCCGCGGCAGCGAACATCAGGTCAAGGACTTGATGG
>Ga0316227_1000410_pt1 | contig 63069 bp, 62 predicted proteins | sample TBH18019metaG_FD_206012 | JGI IMG/M metagenome (GOLD analysis project Ga0316227, IMG submission 206012) | Freshwater microbial communities from Trout Bog Lake, Wisconsin, USA - TBH18019 | ecosystem: Environmental > Aquatic > Freshwater > Lake > Hypolimnion/Profundal zone | place: USA: Wisconsin... | reverse complement strand
TCCACCTCGGCGAAGGTGTACAGGGTGATGTTCGGGTGGTTCGCCACGTCGACCATCTTGGGGGTCATGATGCACTGGGAGCAGTCCAGCGTCGGGAAGGTCTCGGAGAGCTGCGCCATGTGCCCGCCGATGGAGGGCTCGCGCTCCACCAGGAGCACCTGGTGCCCGGCGTCGGCGATGTCGAGGGCCGCCTGAATCCCCGCGATGCCGCCGCCGATGACCAGCGCCTTCTTGGTGACCGGCACGGTGATGGGCGCCAGCGACTTCCCCTTCTTGACGCGCTGCACCATGAGCTTCACGATGTCGGACGCCTTGGCGGTCGCCTCTTCGCGGTCCTCGTGCACCCAGGAGCAGTGCTCGCGGATGTTGGCCATGTCGGTCAGATACGGGTTGAGGCCGGCGGCGGTCGCCGCCTTCCTGAAGGTTTTCTCGTGCATGCGCGGGCTGCAGGCGGCGACCACGACGCCGTCGAGCTTCTGCTCGGCGACCGCTTTCTTCAGCAGGTTCTGGCCCGGGTCGGAGCACATGTACTTGTACTCGCAGGAGTAGGCCACCCCCGGGATCTCGCCGGCTTCCTTGGCGACCCGCTCCACATCCACCGTGCGGGAGATGTTCTCCCCGCAGTGGCACACAAATACACCGATTCTGGACATAAGTTCCTCAATCCTTAAAAGCTAGATCAGCTGTTTCTCTTTCAACATCGGCCTCGGGTCGACGATGACGCTCTCGAAACCGAGCTTGTCCGCCGCCACCCCGACGGCCAGGGCCGCCAGTTGGGTGATGTAAAAAATCGGTGTGTCGTAGTCGGTCTGGTTCTTCGACTCGATGTTCTGCTGGCGAATGTCCAGGTTGCCGTGGCAGAGCGGGCAGGCGACCATGATGCAATCGGCGCCCGCCGCCTGTGCCGATTTCAGGATGGCGTTGGAGAGATGCAGCACGACGCCGGGGCGCGACAGGGTGAAGTTGGCGCCGCAGCACTCCATGCGGTGGCTCCACTTCACCGGCTCGGCGCCGAGGGCGCGCAGGATGTCCTCCATGATGCTCGGGTCCTCGCAATCGTCCAGGTCGGGCACCTCGGGCGGCCGGGTCAGCAGGCAGCCGTAATAGCTGGCGACCTTGAGACCGAGCAGCGGCTTCTTGACGCTCTCCTCCAGCTTCGCCAGGCCGAAGTCACGGGCGAGGATCTCCAGGATGTGCTTCACCGGCTTGTCCAGCGAGGCGGGGCCGTCGATTGCCGTCTCCACCTGCTTGCGCTTGGCGTCGTCCCGCTTCAGGTGGTGCTGCGTCGTCTTCAGGCGCGAGAAGCAGGCGGCGCAGGCGACCGCCAAATCACCCTCGACCTCGTCTGCCAAAGTGAGGTTCTTGGCGCACAGCGAGTGCGAGAGCAGTTCGTCCACGTTGTGTGCCGGCGTGGCGCCGCAGCAAAACCAGTCCGGCACCTCCTGCAGCCCGAGCCTGAGCGCCTTGAAAAGGGCACGGGTGGAGATGTCGTATTCGCGGCCGGAAGCGTGCAGCGAGCAGCCGGGATAGTAAGCATAATGCCGGATGTGTTTCTTGGCTGATGTCACAGCGCCTCCCCTTTCTTGCGCATCTCCTCGATCCGGTTGAAAATCGCCTCGATCTCGGGAAGATTCTTGTTCTTCGAGTGGAACAACTTCATCTTCCCGCGGGAGAGCAGCTTCGGCCCCAGCATGAGGTCCTTCAGGAACTGCCCGCTCTTCATGTTGAAGGCCGCGCCCAGCCTGAGCTCGTACTGCCGGCCGTAGGTGCGGATGTTCTCGATGAAAAGGCGGTTCGCCAGCTGGACATAGCTCTCCTTGGAGGGACCGTCGGCATCCCAGGAGAGTTTCCTCAGGGCGTCCATGATGGAGGCGAGGTTCACCTTGTTCGGGCAGCGCGTCGTGCAGGTCTCACAGGAGGCGCAGTACCAGATGGAGCGTCCCGCCAGCACCCGCTCCCACTGGCCGAGTTGCAGCAGACGGACCACCCGGTTGGGTGGGTGCTCCATGAAGCCGGACATGGGGCAGCCGGCCGAGCATTTGCCGCACTGGAAGCAGCGGCGCACCGAAGTGCCGGAGAGGGCCTCCACCTTCTTCACGAAGCCGACGTTCATGGTCTCGTTGGAGAGGTGCATTAACTTGTTTTTCACGGCAAACCTCGCGACTGGATTTCAACTTTGAGTGAGAGGCGGGACTGCTCGAACCAGCGGAGCCAGCTGCCTGCTGCGATTCCTCGGAAGGAAAACGGTAAATCATACGCTCATTGAAAACAAAAAAGCAACAGCATCCTTGCTCAGCTTATCGGTTTGACGAGAACATTGTTTTATTTTTCTCCCACCTGCGGGCGATGCGTGGTGCCGTTGCAGCCAGTAGCGGAATTTGGGGGAATATACGCCATTTTAAAACAAAAAAGCAAGCATTACTTTTCAGGGGAACTGGTTGAAAGGGCGAGGTTTTTGCCGAGAGCGCGCAAGGGGGACGGGGTTTTACCGCAGTGCACAGGCCCGAAAGGGGCAGAAATACGGTCCATTTTAAAACAAAACAGCCCCGATCGGCGCCTCGGCTCAAGCTGCTGAAATACAATGGATTGCGGAAACACTCCGCAGCCGCCCCAGGAAAGGGATCAGCGGTCCAAAGGGACGGGCGAGGTGAGGTTTACGTAATTTTAAAACAAGAAAGCCGTTCGTCACCGCGGGGCAAATCCTTTGACAGCCGTGGTGAAATGGAATAATAGTATCGGAGTGTTATCATGCTCGAGGTGCGTGTCATAGGCGAATTAAACAGACTCTACGGCTACATGCGGACCTGCTGGGGCGCCTATCTACTGGGCTGCCTGCTGCTCATCGGCACCAATGCGTGCGGGCTCGCCATCCCCTGGCTGATGAAGCTCGCCATTGAGGGGATGCAACATCCCACTGCCGGCAGTCTGACGCCGGGCCGCTACGGGGCGCTGATCGCCGCCGCCGCGGTGGCGCAGGGAGTGGTCCGGGTCTTCTCCCGCACCACACTGCTGAACGCCGGGCGCAGGATCGAGTTCCTGATGCGCGAGGACCTCTACGGGAAGCTTTTGTCCCTGGACCGGGTCTACTTTTCCAACTGGCGCACCGGAGACATACTTTCCCGGTTGGCCAACGATCTCACCAACGTCCGGATGCTGCTCGGCTTCGGCGTGCTGAGCCTGATAAACACCGTGGTGGTCTACGCCGCCGCCGTCTTCCTGATGACCCGCATCTCGCCGCTCCTCACCCTCTGCGCCATCGCGCCTTTCCCCGTCATGGTCTTCATCGTGAAGAGGATCAGCGCCTCCATGTTCCGCCGTTCCAAGAGGATGCAGGAGGCGCTCTCCAGGCTCACCAGTTCCGTGGAGGAGAACGTCTCGGCGGCCGCAGTCGTCAAGGCGTACTGCCGCGAGGAGGGGGAGATCGCGAGCTTTCGCCAGGTCTGCGCCAGTTATCTCGACGCCAGCATGGGGGTGGCGCGCCTGCGCGGGGGGATGCTTCCGGTCATGGCCGCGACCGGCGCGCTCGGGACCCTGGTCGTCCTCTTCATGGGGGGGAACCTGGTGATACGCGGGGACCTGACTCTGGGGAGTTTCGTCGCCTTCAACGGGTACCTCGCCATGCTGGTCTGGCCCACCATCCTGTTCGGCTGGATCCTCAACATGCTGCAACGCGGGGCGGCCTCCATGTCGCGCCTGGGGGAGATCCTGAATGCGAGGGCCGAGGTCACCGATCCCGTAGCGCCGGTGGACCCGGGGCCGATAGCGGGAGAGATCGAGTTCCGCAACCTGAGCTTTTCCTACCGCGACGCCGCCATGCTGCGCGGCATCAACCTGAAGATAACGCAGGGCGCTCGCATCGGGATCGTGGGCGTGGTCGGCAGCGGCAAGTCCACCCTGGTGCGCCTGATCCCGCGGCTCTTCCCGGTGGCCGACGGCTCGCTCTTCATCGACGGCATCGATCTGAACCGGATTCCGCTGGCGGCCATCCGGGGGGCGGTCGGATTCGTGCCGCAGGAGAGTTTCCTCTTCTCCCGCAGCATCGGGGCGAATATCGCCTACGGCAAGCCGGGGGCGAGCCAGGAAGAGATAGAGCGCGCGGCGCGCACCGCCGGACTTTCCGGCGACATAGCGCGTTTTCCCGACGGCTTCGACACCCTGGTGGGCGAAAGGGGCGTGACGCTGTCGGGAGGGCAGAAGCAGAGGGTGGCCATCGCTCGTGCCCTCATCAAGGAGCCGCGCATTCTGATCCTGGACGACCCGCTTTCCGCGGTCGATGCGGACACCGAAGAAGAGATCCTCACGGCGCTTTCCGCCTATTACGGAGAGCGGACCGTGCTGATAGTATCGCACCGGCTCTCGCCGCTTCGGGGCTGCGACCAGATCCTCGTCATGGAGGAGGGAACCATTGCCGAGCAGGGGAGCCACGAGGAACTGCTGGCGCTGGGCGGGCGTTACGCCTCGATCCACCGTGAGGAGCAGCTGAAGGCGGAGATCGAGAGGCTGTAGGGGACCTGACCGGCAGATTTTGTCGCAGATCTGTAGGAGGTACCTCCCTCACCCCTGCCCCTCTCCCAGAGGGCGAGGGGATATTGGTTTCTGGGATGGTGGTAAGAAGAGATTAGTAAGGGGCAAAGGTACAAGCATTAAGATGCTTGCAGCCAACTTAATTTCACCTCGAATCAACTCTCCCTCGCCCTCTGGGAGAGGGTCGGGGTGAGGGAGGTGCCAGCAGCTATGTATTCGCGGCTCCCCGAAGACCTACTACACTTTGCCCGATCGCTTCGAGGACATCAGACTGACGCGGAGAACCTGCTCTGGCTGCTGCTGAGAAGGCGCAGTCTCGGCTTCAAGTTTCGCAGGCAGCATCCGGCCGGCCGCTTTGTCCTGGATTTCTATTGCCATGAGGCGCTGCTAGCTGTTGAGCTTGATGGCGGAGAGCACAACGTAGACGGTGCTGCTGTGAAAGACGAATGCCGCAGCAAAGAGCTGTTAAAATTGGGTATCCACGTCATCAGGTTCTGGAATGACGAGGTTCTCACTAGCACGGAGGGTGTGCTGGAAAAGATTTATTTGGAACTGACTGATAGGACAGGCGGCCCTCACCCCTGCCCCTCTCCCGGCGGGCGAGGGGATAGTTGACTCGTAAAAGCAAAAACTAAAACAGAAGCAACAGTAAAACGAAAGTAACACAAGCGTAAACCTGACAAGGACCCTTATGCACTTCGGCGGCATTTACGAGGATGAGATAGTCGGCAAGATGTACGACCGCAGGCTGATGCGGCGCTTCATCCGCTATGTACTGCCGTACCGGCGACTGATCGTAGTTGCGCTGCTCATGCTGCCGCTGGTCGCCGCTTCCAAACTCGCCCAGCCCTGGATATTGAAGCTCGCCATCGACAACCACATCGTGAAGGGCGAAATGGCCGGCCTGCCGGGCCTCGCCGCGGGGTTCCTCGGGGTCATCTTCGCCGAGTCGCTGCTGACCTTCGTCGAGATCTACATCCTGCAGTACGTGGGCCAAAAGGTCATGTACGACATCAGGGTCGAGCTCTTTTCCCACATCCAGCGGCTCTCCGCGCGCTTCTTCGACCAGACTCCGGTCGGCAGCCTGGTGTCGAGGCTCACCAGCGACATCGAGGTGCTGGGCGAGATGTTCGCCGCGGGCATCGTCACCATCGTCGGCGACATTCTGGTGCTGGCGGGCATCGTCGGGATCATGCTCTGGATGAACGTCCGGCTCTCCCTGGTCACCTTCTCCGTCCTGCCGCTGCTGGTCTGGGTCGCTTTCGCCTTCAGGAACTGGATGAGGGTCGCCTTCCGCCAGGTGCGGGCGCGCCTGGGCAACCTGAGCTCGTTCCTTGCCGAGAGCCTGGGCGGCATGGCCGTGGTGCAGCTCTTCAACCGGGAAAAGGACGAGGCGGAGGAATTCAAGAGGCTGAATGCGTCTTACATGGAAGCGAACCTGCCGGTCATCACCTGGGACGCCGCGCTCTACGCCGTCGTGGAAACGCTCTCTTCGGTGGCGATCGCGCTCATCATCTGGTACGGCGGCGGGGAGATCGTCAGCGGCGCCCTTTCATTCGGAGCCCTGGTCGCCTTCATCCAGTACATCGAGCGGTTTTTCTCGCCGATCCGCGACCTGTCAGCGAAATACTCCGTCATGCAGGGCGCCATGGCTTCCCTGGAGCGGATCTTCGGGCTTTTGGACCGAAAGGAAGAGGAGCAACCTGCCGAGCTGCTGGCGTCGGCGCCACTTCCCGCGCAGCTGCCTGAGCCGCCGCAAGCAGGCAGGACCCAGGGGCTAAGCAGCATCTCCTTCAAGGACATCTGGTTTGCCTACAGCGGAGAGGAGTACGTCTTGAAAGGGTTCTCGCTGGAGATGAAGCGTGGCGAGAAGGTTGCTTTGGTCGGGGAGACCGGGGGGGGCAAAACCACCGTCACCAGGCTCCTGTCACGGCTCTACGAGATAAACCGCGGCTCCATCGCCATAGACGGGACCGATATCAGGGCGCTGGCGTTGCAGTCGCTGCGCTCCCGTATCGGTGTAGTGCTGCAGGACCCCTATCTCTTCACCGGTTCCATCGCCTACAACATATCGCTGGGCAATCCGCAGGCCCTGCAAAGGGTGGAGCAGGCGGCGGCGGTGGTCGGCGCGGACCGATTTATCCGGCTGCTACCGAACGGGTACGATGAGGAGGTGCGCGAGCGCGGCGCCAACTTCTCTGCCGGGGAGCGCCAGCTGATCTCCTTCGCCAGGGCGGTCGCCTTCGATCCCGAGATCCTGGTACTGGACGAGGCGACGGCGAGCGTGGACTCGGCGAGCGAGCGCCTGATCCAGCAGGGACTGGAGGGGCTCATGGAGGGGAGGACCACCCTCGTAGTGGCGCACCGGCTTTCCACCATACGCGACGCGGACCGCATCGTGGTAATCCATCGGGGTGAAAAGGCGGAAGAGGGGAGCCACAATGAGCTCATGGCCGCCAAAGGGCTCTACTACAGGCTCTACCAGCTGCAGTTCAAGGATTAGCTGGTACCGGAAAACACCGGAACCCAAAAACTTTTTAGCCACAAAAACGCACAAAAGGCGCAAAAAAAAGGCCTAAAACGTAAAGTCCTCAATTTTCTAGGTGTTCCCCTGTTTTGTGTGATTTCGCTTTTGATTCTTTTTGTGCGTTTTGTGCCTTTTTGTGGCTAATGTTTAAAGTGTTTTGCCTTGCATAGGCTTTAGCTTTCAGGAGTATGCGTAATGAAGCATCTGATTCTCGGCACGGCCGGGCATATCGATCACGGCAAAACTTCCCTGGTGAAGGCGCTGACCGGCATCGACACGGACAGGCTGAAGGAGGAGAAGGAGCGCGGCATCACCATCGAGCTCGGCTTCGCCCACCTGGAGCTGCCGGGAGACCTGCGTTTCGGGATCGTCGACGTCCCGGGCCACGAGCGCTTCGTGAGGACCATGGTCGCCGGCGTCGGCGGCATGGACCTGGTGCTGCTGGTGATCGCCGCCGACGAGGGTATCATGCCCCAGACCCGCGAGCACCTGGAGATCTGCACGCTCCTGGGAGTCAAGCGGGGAATCGTCGTCCTCACCAAGAAGGACCTGGTGGATCCGGACTGGCTCGACCTGGTGACCGAGGAGGTGCGGGACTACCTGGCGGGAAGCTTCCTGGCCGGGGCGCCGATCGTCGCCCTCTCCTCGCGCACCGGCGACGGGATAGCCCAACTGAAGCAGGAGTTGTCCAAGCTTGCCGGCGAGATCGAGCAGAAGAGGACCGACGCGCCCTTCCGGCTCCCGGTCGACCGGGTTTTCACCGTAACCGGGTTCGGCACGGTGGTGACCGGGACACTTTTATCCGGCGGCATCTCGGTCGGCGACGAGGTGGAGGTGCTTCCGGAGGGGAAGGCCTGCCGGGTGCGCGGGGTGCAGTCCTTCGGCCACAAGGTGGAGCGCGGCGGCGCCGGCGAGCGGCTGGCGGTGAACCTGCAGGGGGTGGATCACTCCGAGGTGCAGCGCGGGGACGTGGTGGTGCCCAAGGGGCTGTACCACCCGACCCGCGCGGTCGACGTGCGGCTCGACTACCTCCCCTCGGCTCCCAAGGACCTGAAGCACCGCGCCACGTTGCGGTTCCACTCAGCCACCTACGAGGTGCCTGCCAAGTTGATCCTGCTGGACCGCGACGCCCTCAAGCCGGGGGAGAGCTGCTTCGTGCAGCTGCGCCTGGCGCGGCCCGTGCTGCTTTTGCCCGGGGACCCCTTCGTAGTCCGGACCTATTCGCCGCAGGCGACCCTGGGAGGCGGCACGGTCCTCGATCCGGCGCCTCCCCGCAGACGGAGGCGCTCTGCGGAGGCGCTGGAGCTGCTCTCCGCGGCCGAGTCCGGCAGCGACCAGGAAAGGATTCGGCTCCTGGTGGAGTCCGCGCTCTTCTCCGGCCTTTCCCTGGAGGAGATGGTGAACCGAAGCGGCATGTCGGGGAAGCGGATCGACGCGGCACTGGGACCGCTGCTTTCCGGGGGCGCCGTGCTCCAGGTGGTGAAGGAGCCGCGGGTCTTCCTGGGCAGGGACGCCTTCGCGGCGCTGAAACAAAAGCTTGCCGATGAGCTGCGCAGTTATCTCGCGGAGAACCCGATGCAGGAGGGGATCGGCAAGGAGGAGCTTAAGTCCCGGATACCCAAGCGCAGCGATCCCCGTTTCTTCGGTCCGCTGCTTGCCAGCATGGAGAAAGAGGGCGCGGCACTTTCGGACCGGGAAATCGTCCGGCTCCCGGGGCGCAAGGCTGGGCTGACCCAGGACCAGGCCGGCCAGCAGGCCATGCTGGAGGAGGCGCTCAAAAAAGGGTGGAGCGAGCCGCCGACCTTGAAGGAGCTTTGCGACGCGCTCCACTGCACCGAGAAGCAGCTGCTGGACCACGCCAATCTGCTTTGCCGGGAGGGGAGGGTGGTCAAGGTGAAGGGGGACATCTTCTACGCGCCGGGCGCCATCGCCGAGATCCGGGAGAAGACCGTCGCCTACCTGAGGGAAAAGGGGGAGATCACGCCCAACGATTTCCGGGAGCTGACCGGGCTTTCCCGCAAGTTCATGATCCCGCTGCTGGAATTTTTCGACCAGGAGAAGCTCACCATCCGGCTCGGGGACAAGCGGGTGCTGCGGAAGGGATAGGGGGTTGCTGGCGGGGTGAACCCTGCTATGCTGCTGAAAGGCGTAGGAGGGAAATATGGATAAAAAAGAATTTGATCCTGTTCCTGCAAGGCTCCTTGAAGCGGCTCGCTCGTTGCGACAGGGAATGACGGATGCTGAGCATCTGCTCTGGTTCTGTCTGAGGCGCAATCAGCTTGGTGGTTTTAGTTTCCGTCGACAGCATCCCGTTAAAAAATTCGTGTTGGATTTTTATTGTTGCAAGGCTAAGCTTGCGGTTGAACTCGATGGCGGGCAGCACAACGAAGACGGCATTCGTGCCAATGACCTGCAGCGGACAGCCTTTCTGAAGCAACGTGGCATCATGATTGTCAGAATTTTGGAACAATGAGGTGTTTGGGAACCTGGAAGGCGTGTTGCAGAAGATTTACGAGGTTTTGCTTGAGAGAGTGGAGTCGGGGCGTGAAAGTATTCCCCCTCCCTGACCCTCCCCCTCCGGGAGAGGGAAAGTTGGAGTGCTGGCAGGTCAAGTTAGTGAAGAGTTACACCCGCCATTCCACGACAGCGTCCTTCGAGGAATGATTGGCAACACGCAGCCAAATAGCTTCCCTCCGAGGGAAAAGGATGGCAACATACAGCCTATAGCTCCCTCTCCCGGAGGGGGAGGGTTGGGGAGGGGGAAGCTCACCAGACGTAATCCTTCGCGATCTTCCGCTTGTCATGCCCGTATAATATGTGGAACACCCGCAGCTTCTTGAGCGTCACCGGCGAGAGGCTCCCCAGCGGCAGGTAGATGATCCGCTTGCCCATCCGCGCCGCCTGCTGCTTCATAAAACTTCTCGGGGGATGCGCGCTGGCGTAGATGACGTCCTTCTCCTGGGAATAATCGAGCGCCGCCAGCAGTAGCACTTCCCCCTTCCCATGAGCCGCGCGGTAATCCCTATCGCTCCAGACGTCGTACATGCGGCGCGGCGGGTAGGAGAGCAGAAATCCACCGTACTCGCAGCGTGAGATTCCGGGACCCACGATGTTGTCGGAAGGCGGCGTCGCGTAAAAAGCCATGTCACTTTCCTGATCGTGCTCGCCGAGCCAGGTCATGCAATAGGGAAACCTGGCTCCCTCTCGGTCCTCGTCGAAAATCACTACCACGCAACCGATCCCGCCCTGCACCCGCCGGTTTTCCCTGACGTAGATCTTCCCCTCGTGCAGGTTGCGGATGGTCTCGCGCATGTCGATGCCGTCCAATAGCGAGGCGGAGAACGGCTCGCAGCGCCCCTCTGCCTCGCTCAGGCGCCGGGCGCCGATCTTCTTCAGGTTCCTGCCGTACTGCTCGATGGTGAGATCCTCGGGAGGATAGGAGCAGATGGAGGGGTCGTCGAACCCTTTCAGCCAGTCGCCGGGAGAACGCTCCTTTTTCCGGTTCAGCATCTTGAGGGCCGAGCGCCCCTTGACCCGCTGCTGCTCCCTCGGCCTGAAGCGGATCTTGCGGGTGGCCGACCAGAGGTCCGCCGCGCTGAGCCGCAGGGTCGGCAGGTCGCTGGTTTCACGCTGCCAGGGATAGCAGGAGGCGAGCCTGAAGAAGGCGTAGGCGAAATTGTCGTCCAGGCAGCCGCGGGCCGCGGCGAGCATCTGGAACAGGTCGGGCAAAAGCGCCTGGGAGAGCAACGCGTAGTTGCGGGAAAACCGGAAGAAGGCGCGCTTTTGCCAGTAATGCACCTTTTCCCCGGTCTCCTGGCTGTAGTGGCGCGCCGCCTCCAGGAAAAGCCGCAGCATGATCTTCTGGCGGTCCGGCATCTCGCCTTCCGCGCCCAGACGGCGCGCGCTGCGCTGCACCGACTCGGCGAGCGCCTCTTCTTCGGGGATCGCCTTTTTGCCGCCCGCGATCAGTTCGAAGACGTGGAAGCTCTTCCTGAGCGTCGGGCCGCCGGACTCGGGCTCGGGAGGGAGCGGGGACCTCCGGGTCTCGTAGAGCGCGCTCAGGAACGGGTACTCGGCAAGGATTTCCTGGCAGCAATCGGGGTGCAGGTTGGAGAGAGTGATACCGTCACGCCTGGCGCGGACCAGTGGCTGGGCCAGGGGGTGGGCGAGCAGGGCGCGGATGCGCTCCAGGTGCGACATGCCGCAGATGAATAGGATGCGGTCGTGCTCAGCGGAGAGCTGCTGCAGCCGGAAGGCCATGGCTCGCTCCCGGCGCAGGTCCTCTTCGGCGGGGGGCGTGTCGCGGTACCGGCCGGCGACCTCACGATAAAAGGGCTCCAGGCCGATGCGCTGCACGGCATAGGAATCGGGAAGCGGCTCATCGTGGGCCGGGTAGCCGTCCAGGTCGGCGTCCACCAGCTGCAACGGGATCCCCAGTTCCAGGGCGAGGCGCGCACCCTCGATCAGCGGGTCGGCGGGCTCGATGATCAGGTAGACGGACTGCCCGCCGGCCTGGTAGGAAATTATGGAGATTTCCGGCAGGCGCCGGACCCCGCGCAGGAACTGGGCCTCGATGGTCGTCGGCAACTCGATCGCGATGCAGTCGGGTTTCAGGGTGAAGACCGCCTCGCGCACCAGGTGGGCGAACTCCATGCGGTAATGGAGGATCGGGAGGGCGCTGATCGGGCCAAAGTTTTCCAGGTGGAGTCTGTCGGGCATGGTTGGTCTCGGGGAGAATCGTTGAGTCGTTGAGTGGTCGAGTGGTCGAGTGGTCGAGTGGTCGTGCCCAAGCTATCGAGAAAGGTTTGGTCTTCCGACTCAACGACTTGACCACTCAACGGATTCACTCAACGCAGTTTTAAGTACCTGAGCGCCTCTTCCCCAAGGATCCTCTCGACAGCCAGCGGCAGCAGTTCGCGGGGGTCCTTCTGGGTCGCCGCCATCATCTTCAGCGCGTAGCGCGCGATGTTGATGCCGTCGCGCACGGAATACGGCTCGTCGGCCGCGTGGCCGCGCTGCAGGAAATCGACGACGTACCCCAGGATGGCGGGCCCGGCAAAAGGGAGGTTCTCCTTGAGGATCTCCAGTTCCTCGCCCGCCTGCGGGAAGTCGATGTAGATCTGCGGCTGGAGCCGGGAGTGGATGTATTCCGGGACCTCGAAGGTGGAGGAATCCTCGTTCATGGTAACCACGATCCGGAAATCCGGGTGCGCGGGAATCCTCAGACCGGTGATGATGGACTCCACGTACCTGCGGTCATCCAATAGCGGCGCCAGCGAGGCCCAGGCCTTCTCGCTCATCCGGTTCCCCTCGTCCAGGATCAGCACGCCGCCCTGCAGCATGGCGGAGACCAGCGAGGAGGCGGCGTACTGGATGGTGCCCTCCGGTCCGATGACCGGGGTGACGATCAGATCCTCGGGGCGCGTGTCCATGGTGGCCTGGAACAGGTAGACGTTTCTGCCCAACCGCTTCGCGGCGGCGTAGCCTAGGGTGGTCTTGCCAACCCCGGGCTTGCCGATCAGGCGCGGGTTGAAGGGGATATCGCGCTCGTCGATCACCATCCATGCCGCCAGCAGCTGCCTGAGCAGCTCCTCGTCTCCCACCCAGCGAAGCGGCAGTTCGATGGGGTTTGCCAGTGTCAGGGTGATGCCGTCCAGGGTGATCTTTTGCATACGTTACTCCAAAATTCGGTAGTCGGTGTCCCCCCTGCCCAGTAGGGGGGAAGGCTCGCGAAGCGAGACAGGGGGGTCCTTCCCCCTAGAGAAAACACCCCCCTGCAGCACAACGTTCAGCCTCCCATTAGGTCATAAGGGGAAATGGACTCTTCTCAGGTATTCATCTCATGACAGTACATCATGGAGAGCCGGGCCCGGTTCTCCAGGCAGCTCTGGCAGAGCTCCCCGGCGTCCTTCCAGTGCTCCGCTGCGAGCCATTCGCCCGCCTCCCCGTAGAGTGAACTGGGCGCGTTCTCGTCAAATTCGGCTTTGCAGATGCTGCAGGTCTTCATGCCAGCGCCTTACGTACCAGGTCGGCCAGGCACTCCAGGAACAGCGGGGAGGAATTGAGCGAAGGCGAGCGTTCGAAGCGCTCAATGCCGAGCGCCTTGGCCTCCTCGGCGTACTGGATGTCGATTTCGTGCAAGGTCTCGATGTGGTCCGAGACGAAGGAGAGCGGCACCATCAAAAGGTTCTTGCGACCCTCGGCGGCCAGGCGCTTCAGGGTGGCCTCGGTGGAGGGCTCCAGCCACTTGACGGGGCTCGCCTTGGACTGGAAGCAGAGCTGGTGGTGGCTGGCGTCCCCGATTTGCTCCATGACCAGGCGCACTGTCTCCTCTATGTGCCCGAGGTAGGGGTCGCCCTCATCGATGAAGGACTGCGGCAGGGAATGCGCGGAGAAGACGATCTCCACGTCCTTGGGATCGGCGAAGTTCGCCAGCCCCTGGGCGACCTTCTCGGAGAGCGCGCGGATGTAGAGCGGGTGATCGTAGAAGCGGTCGATGCAGGTAAGCGCGAACTTGTGGCCAGCCTGTTTCAGCACCCGCTGCAGTTCGTTCATGCTGGAGCCGGTCGTCGCCCTGGAGTAGTGCGGGTAGAGCGAAACCGCCACGATGCGGCTGATCCCCGCGCGCTTGATGTCGGCCAGCGCCTCCAGGGTGGAGGGGCGGGAATAGCGCATGGCGACGAAGTAGCTGAAGTCGTCTCCCAATAGCGCCTGCAACCCCTTCCCCTGCGCGTCGGTCAGCTCCCTGATGGGGGATTTGCCGCCTATCTGCTGGTAGTAGGCCGCCACCTTGGGGGCGCGCTTCTTCACGATGCGACGGGCGATGAACGGCTGCAGGAAGGAAGGTCCGATTTTTATGATGTCCCGGTCGGTGAAGAGGTTCATTAGGAACGGTTCCACGGCGGCAATGGAGTCCGGTCCCCCCATCTGGAGCAGCAGCAGTGCGGTTTTCTCTGGCATGATACCTCGCAGGATTAGTAGTTAGCCAAAATGTAGCAGAAAACGCCTGTGAGGTGAACAGGTTATTCTGAGGGAGCGGAAATAGGGGCGACGTGACGACTGGCAGCATCCGCGGCTTTCTGCCCTTTACGCCATGGGCCAGATGCACTAGGATACTGTCAGCTGCCAGCGCGGCAGCACCAAGGGGGAGCGCAGTGGGCTTTTTATTCTATCTCGGTCTGGCGATTTTTGCCCTGTACTTCCTGTTCGGCCTGGACCTCCTGCGCGGCAACCGCTCCATCCGCTCCCTGGCCGCCATGCCAAGCGCGCTGCCGCCCAATCCTCCCAAGGTGTCGCTGGTGGTGGCGGCGCGTAACGAGGAACGCAACATCGCCCAGGCACTTGATTCGCTTTTGCGCCTGGATTATCCGGATTACGAACTGCTGGTGGTGAACGACCGTTCGGAGGACGCAACCGGCGCCATCCTGGCGGAGTTGAGCGCGCGCGAGCCGCGCCTGCGGGTGATCCAGGTGACGCAGCTGCCGCCCGGCTGGCTCGGCAAGAACCACGCGCTCTGGACCGGCGCCCAGGCGGCGCAGGGAGAGCTGTTGCTCTTTAGCGACGCCGATATCGTCATGGAGCCGCCGGTGCTGAGCCGCGCGGTGAGCTACCTGCTGGAAGTGGGCGCGGACCACCTCGCCGTGACGCCGGTCCTCGAGATGCCCGGCCTGCTGCTCGACATGTTCGGCGCCTCCTTCATCCTCTTCTTCTGCATGTTCGCCCGCCCCTGGAAGGCGCGCGACCCCAAGAGCCGCTTCCATATCGGGATCGGCGCCTTCAACCTGGTACGGGCGGCCTCCTACTGGCAGGCCGGGGGACACGAGAGGATCGCCCTTCGGCCGGACGACGACATGAAGCTCGGCAAGATCATGAAGCTGGCGGGTTTCCGCCAGGAGACCGCCTATGGCGGCGGACTGCTCCTGGTGGAGTGGTACGCAACGCTCGGCGAGCTGATCCGCGGGCTCGAGAAGAACGCCTTTGCCGGCGTCGATTACCGCCTGTCGGTGCTTTTGCCGGGAGCCCTTGGCCACCTCACGGCGAGCGTCTGGCCCTACCTCGCCCTGTTCCTGACCAACGGCGCCACCAGGGCCGTGTATGCCGGGGTCGTGACCCTCATCAGCCTCATCTTTGTGGACAGCGTCGGCTTCCACGGGACTAAAAAATGGTACGCGATCGGCTTTCCCTGCACCGCCCTGCTTTTTGTTTACATCCTGCTCAGAACTGCCCTTTTGAACCTGGTACATGGCGGCATCACCTGGCGCGGCACCTTCTACCCTCTGAAGGAGCTCAGAGCCAACAAGGTGTAATTGCCGTCTTTTTTCCTGTGTCGGCGTTATTGCAAAGTGGCATCCGGAGTGTATGATTTGCATATGCTAATCATCGCGGCAAGGATGCACCACTAAACGACAAGGAGAGAGTCATGCCCACAACAAAGCAGGCAGCACCGCAACCGAGACAGCAGATGAAATACGGCTGGGTGCCGGACATTCCGGACTTCCGCGACAAGTTGTACGGCGCTGTCCACGCCATTCCGCCCACTCTCCCGGCCCACGTCGACCTCAGGCCCAACTGCTCGCCCGTGGAGGATCAGGGGCAACTCGGCAGTTGCACGGCAAATGCCCTGGTCGGTGCTCTCGAGTTCCTCGAGGTAAAGGACAAGGTCAAGCGCTTCGTCAACCTGAGCAGGCTCTTCCTGTATTATAACGAGCGGGTGATAGAAGGATCGGTGAACTCGGATTCCGGCGCCATGTTGCGCGACGGCATTAAGACGCTGGCCAAGCAAGGGGTCTGCTCGGAGACCAACTGGCCCTACAACATTGCCAACTTCACCAAGAAACCGCCCCAGGGGTGCTACCAGGAGGCGCTCAACTACCAGATCCTGACCTACGCCCGCATCAACACGGTTGATGAAATGCGTGCGACGCTTGCCGACGGATTCCCCTTCGTGTTCGGCTTCTCGGTGTATGAAAGCTTCGAGACCCAGCAGGTGGCCAAGACCGGCATCGTGAACCTGCCGGAGGCGGGCGAGAAACAGCTGGGCGGGCACGCCGTGCTCGCCGTCGGCTATGACGACGCCAACAAGCGCTTCACGATCAGGAACTCCTGGGGCACCGGGTGGGGAATGAAGGGGTATTTCACCATCCCGTATGCCTACCTGCAAAACCGCAGCCTCGCCGATGACTTCTGGACGGTGCGCAAAGGAGAGCAGATTTAGCCTGCCTTATCCCTCTCATGGGAAAAGCGGTACCCATAAGAAAACCCCCCTGTCTCGTGCGAGGCAGGGGGGTTTTTAGTTTGTGCACGAGGGGAGGCTGGGAAAAAGCCTCCACGGGGCCTGACGGCCAGGTATCTATCGGTCCCCATTTCGGACCGGCCCAGTACGGAAAGGGAGGGGGCGCTGGTTGCTAAGGAGTCTCTCCGTGTGCGGCGTAGGCCCTGGCTACCCAGGGAGAATGCGCTGCTGCCGCGGCGCCGTGACCTTGCTGCCATTTGTGCAGGCTTCCAGTAGCAACTCGTTTCGCCTTGCCGTCCCGAGCGTCAGGGTCTGAGTGGGCGACAAATCCGCAGGCAAGGATGATCGCAGCCATCACTAATTTCTCAGGCAGTCGTTTCATGGCGTCCTCCTCAAATGAGCAAACGGGAACCGGCGCTTTCCGGCGAGTAAGTGTTATGAGAAAACTTATTCAGGCATTCTAATGTATTTCGTAGGGAAGTCAAGAGCGCAGCAGCGCAATTTTAAAAAAAGCCGGATGCCGAACAATGCAGGAGGTAATCGATTCAAACAGGCGGGGAAGGGGAGAGGACCGGGGGGAAGAGTTGAGAGTGAGGCAGTCCGAAATTGGGGGCTTGCTGGGCGCGGCTAAAAGGAAGGGCGAACACGAGGTTCGCCCCTACGGGACCCGTTCGCTGAGCGGGGTCGAAGCGCGCTAAGCCTATGAAGTCAGTGGCAGGCAGGACTTCGCCGCGAGGCGGAGTAAGCTGCCAATAGGTAGTTACTTACGCCGCGAGCTTGAACTGACGCACCAGGTGCTGCAGGTCGTCCGCGAATTTGGCGAGGCTTGCCGCTCCCGAGGCCGACTCCTGCGCGCCGCTGGCGGTCGCCTGGATGACATCGGTGATTTGCAGCATCTTGCTGCTGATCTCGTTGGTGGCGCCGGTCTGCTGCTCCGCAGCCGTGGAGATCTGGTTCATCTGCAGGAAGACGTCGTTGATCTGGGTCAGGATGTCCTGCAGCGCAGCTCCGGAGCGGGCGGCCTTTTCGCTGCCGATCTCCACTTCACGCACACCTTCCTCCATGGTGGCCACCGCACCGCTGGTTTCGTGCTGGATCCCCTTGATCAGGTCGCCGATTTCGTGGGTCGCGTCGGTGGTGCGCACCGCGAGCGAGCGCACCTCGTCGGCAACGACGGCGAATCCGCGCCCCATTTCGCCGGCGCGGGCCGCCTCTATGGCGGCGTTCAGCGCGAGCAGGTTGGTCTGGTCGGCGATGTCCTGGATGGTCCCGATGATGGCCCCGATCTGCTCTCCCCTGCTGCCGAGACTGTCCACCTTGAGCGCGGAGGCCTTCACCTTCTCGGTGATCCGCCCCATGACGGCGACCGTCTCGTGGACCGCCTGCGCTCCTGCCAGCGCAACGTCGCTCGCCTTCTGTGCGCTGGCGGAGGCGCGCTGGCAGTTCTGGGCGATGAACCCGCAGGTGGATGCCATCTCCTCGCTCGCTGTGGCGACCGTGGCGGCCTGACCCGCGGCGGAGCGCGATCCTGAGGCCATCTGTTTGGAGGTTGCGGAGAGCTGCAGGGTGGCTGTCGCGACCTGGGCACTGTTGTGCGCCACCTGCAGGATGATCCCGTTCAGTTTGCCGAGAAAGAGGTTGAACCAGCGCGAGGCCTCGCCGAACTCGTCCTTGGCGGATTCGTCCAGCCGCTTGGTGAGGTCGCCTTCGCCCTGGGCGATATCCTCCAGCATGCGGTTCAGGGTCTTCATGGAAACGCTGACGCGCCTGATGGTGAACCAGGAGCTGACCACGGAGATGAGTGCGATGATGCAGGAGATAATCAGGATAAGTGACGACAGGTAACGCACCTGCACGTTGATCCGGCTCACCATAGTTTCCTGCAGGGAGGCGGTCTCTTTGACCCGGTCCTCGCCGGTCTTGACTTCCTTCAGGGTGACCGACTTCACCGTCTCCACGGTTTTGGCGACCCGGTCGTTGCTGTCTATAATTTTCTGCTGGGTCGCGATGATCCGCTCTATGGCGTTGGACGCCTCGCCCAGTGCCCCGGAGGCGCTGCGCAGTTGTTGGACCAGCTTTGCCTGCTGTAACCCGCCGATTTCCCGTTGCACGCCCGCCAAGCCGCGGTTGAGCCTGGCCACGAGCCCCCTGATCTCGGCGACGGTCTTCTGGTAGCTCTGCGCGGAGTCCGATAGCATCAGCATGCGCACCTTGATGTCGAGGGATTTCATGTCGATGAGGACCCCGTTGGTGGTGGAACCGATGTTCCCGATCCTCCCCTGGGTCCCAAGCGCGGAGTCGACTTCGGTCTTGTTCTTGTTGACCCGGTTTTCCATGGCATTAACGACATTGGTGAGCTTGAAGTGCGCCTCCGACAGCAGGTTGAGGATCGGTCTCTTGAGCTCGGCGAACTTGGCTTCACCACCTTTGCCGGAAAGCAGATCCATCTTGAGGGCCACCAGTCCGTCGCCGGGCCGAATGAACTTCTCCAGGATGGTGCTGACGCTGGCTTTCACGTCGCGCACACCCTGCTCGTCGACCGGAATGGCTTGCATGGCGAGGTTGAGCGTCTTGACCTTCTGCTTGAGGGCGATGACCTCGGTCTTCGATTTGGCGAGCTCCAGGTCGTCGACGGTGATCTGTATCTCGCGCAGGTTGAGCATCATCTCCTTCACCGTGTTGCTCGAGGCAAAGAGCTGCGAGGACGACTTGACCGCGCCGGCGACCTTACCCTTGCCCGCGCTGGCGAGGCCGTCCATCTCGCGGTGCATGCCGTCCAGACTCTGCTCGACCAGGGTGAGCGCGCTGTCGACGCGGGCAGTGTCGCTTTTGAACAGGGCGATGCCAGCCATGCGCCCCTCGACTGCCTTGAGCACGGTCTCGTGCAGGTCCTTGAAGATGGAGAGGTCCACCTTGCCCGCGCCGCTGGAATCGAGCCGCTCGATCTCGTGGCTGATCCGGTCGAGCGACTCCTTCTCGTGCTCTACTGCGGCTGACAGGCGCCGGACCTCCTGGGGATCGCTCGCCACACCCAGTTGCATCAGGTTGCTCGACAGGCCCTCGATCGCCTTTTGCAATTCCGTGGTCCGGATCTGCAGGGGCGTCGACTTGGAGGTAAGCGACGAGATGCCGGTCCTGATGGAGCCGATGGCGTAGATGCTGAGGCTGACGACGACCACGAGGCCGGCGATCATAATCGCAGAACTGAGCACGAGTTTGGATTTGATGGTCATTTTTTCACCGAGGGTTGCCTGAGCTCGCCAGTTAATTCTTGAAGACGCCGCAGCAGAGGATGATGTCGTCGACCTTTTCCACATAGGTCGTCTTGCGTTCCATGAGTTTGGTCTTCGGGTTCTGGTACCTGTAGTCGACCCAGCCGCTCCCCTTGGTGTTTGCCACCGTGACGAACTCCCTGCGGAAGAATTTACCGTCCGCGTCAGGTACGTCGGTCAGGTTGTGACCGATCAGGGCGGGGTTGGGGTGGGCCAGCATGGTGCCGGTCAGGTCGTAGGCGAAGATGTAGACCTCACCCTCCTTGAACTGACCCTTGGGGTTACTGAACTCGTCCAGTGACTTCTCCAGGCCGTTTGCCTTGTAAAAAGCGACGGCCTTCTTGACCAGGCTTACGGCCTGTTCGGGTGAGTCGGCGAAGCACGTAGAGCCAGCGGACAATGCAAGCGCCAATAGGAACAACATAAGCACAAATTTTTTCATCTTTCTTCTCCTTGAGTGTCGTGTCGACCATGTACTGGATCAGCACAAACGATTTTCAATGACTCCCTGGTTGATCGAGGTTGGTTGGCAAACTTTAATGTGTGCTGTCGTATGGAAAATCAGCCTGCAAGCAGAGGGCTTGAATTATATGGCTGTCGAGTCACTATATCGGCATGGTTACCAGCGGCTTTAGCGCTATCTTCATCAATAACGAGATTAAGTAGTTTGCGATTGACAGAGGCGGCGCATAAAGGAGAGGGAAATGGCCGGCCGCGCAGGCAGGCGGCAGGCCGCGGAGGGGCAGGGGCGGCGTGGGGGAGCTCGGGAACCTGCGAGAAACTGAGAACCAACAACTCCCCCTGACGGAAGCCATTGCACAGGGGGGACGGAACCGCGATTGCCCACTGTCGAGCTGCAGCAAATTGGCAGTATCAGGAAAGCTTCCCATTCGCCGATACTACGGATAAAATAAAGCTCAAGCACATGGGACCGGGGCCGATAGTATTGATTAAACGATATGAGAGCCCGGAAAACGCGGAAGGCCTGTTGAGCCAGTAGTGCGGTAGCCTTTAACAACCCGTTATTCCCTATTGAGTGAAATGCCTGAGGGTTATGACATCGCTCATTTCTTGATAAGGAAAACCCTCTACGGGGCATGACGTAGTGAGCTCGAGGCCAAAGGTATGACACCTAAAAAATGTCTCCCTGCATAGACATGATGTGAGTTTTGCTTATAATGAACAATTGCAGAGGAATTCTTATGGAAAAAGCACGGCGCAATAGGCGGGGCAGGGCGATACTGTCCGTGGCGGGGGTTTTACTGGTGCTGTGGTCGGCGGTTGCCGCCGCCCATCTGGAGCCGGAGCCCGCGGGGTCAGTCGGCAGCGCGGCACAGCAGGCGGAGGATGCGACCCAGGTCGGCGTAAACGAGCGGCTGGGAGCAAAACTCCCGCTCGACCTCAGCTTCCGCGACGAGACGGGACGCCCGGTGCGCCTGCGCGAGCTGATCGTCGGGCCGACCATCATCCTCCCCGTGTATTACGGCTGCACCAACATCTGCAACTATCTGCAGGGGGGGCTGGCGCGGACCCTGCCGTCGCTCAGGCCCACGCCGGGAACGGACTACCGGGTCCTGTCGATCAGCATCGACGAGACGGAGACCCCGGAGCTCGCGGCTAAATACCAGAAGATGTACCTGAGCGCCCTGAAGGTCCCTTTCCCGCCGGGCGCCTGGCACTTTCTCACCGGGGATGCGGCGAGCATCCGGAAGCTGACCGACGCCGCGGGCTATCGCTTCAAGAGACGCGGGCACGATTTCATGCACCCGGTGGCAAGCTTCGTGGTGGCGGGGGACGGGATGATCGTGCGCTACCTGTACGGCACCAGCTTCCTGGCCAAGGACCTGACCCTGGCCCTCATCGAGGCGCGCGAGGGGAGGGTTGGGACGACCATCAGGAAAGTGGTGGACTACTGCTTCAGTTTCGATCCGGCCAGCAAGAGTTACGAGTTCAATCTGTTGCGGGTGAGCGCCACCGTCGTCCTCCTGTGCTGCGGCGGTTTTTTCACCTTTCTGGTTTTGACGGGAAAAAGAGGCAAGCGGAATTCTGTGGGGGAAAAATGAGTGTGGCAGAGAGTAAACAACCGGCCAGAACCGGGTTCTGGAGCGACACCGGCAAGAGCGGGATCGGCTCCTGGATCCTGTCTACCGACCACAAGAGGATCGGGCTACTCTACCTTTACTCGGTGCTCGGCTTCTTCCTGGTCGGCGTCGTCCTGGGGGTTTTGCTGCGCATCGAGCTGATGGCGCCGGGCCGGACCATCATGGATGCGCAGACCTACAACGCCGTCTTCACGGTGCACGGAGTGGTGATGATCTTCCTCTTCATCATCCCCGGCATTCCCGCCTCCTTCGGGAACCTGGTCATGCCGATCCAGATCGGCGCCCGCGACGTCGCCTTTCCCAAGCTGAACCTGTTCTCCTGGTGGCTCTACACCATCGGAGCGTTGATCGTGCTGACCTCGCTCTTCTCGGGCGGCGGCGCGCCCGACACCGGCTGGACCTTCTACGTCCCCTTCTCCGCCCGCACCGGCACCAACGTCTCGCTCGCGGTCTTCGGCGTCTTCGTGCTCGGTTTCTCCTCCATCCTCACCGGGATCAACTTCGTCACCACCATCCACCGGCTGCGCGCCGAGGGGATGACCTGGGGGCGGCTGCCGCTCTTCGTCTGGTCGCTCTACGCCACCGCCTGGGTGCAGATCCTGGCGACGCCGATCATCGCGATCACCCTGGTGCTGGTAATCGCCGAGCGGGTGCTGGGAACCGGGCTCTTCGACCCGGGCCGCGGCGGCGACCCCATCATGTTCCAGCACCTGTTCTGGATCTACTCCCACCCGGCGGTCTACATCATGATCCTGCCGGCCATGGGGGTGGTCTCCGAGATAATACCCGTCTTCTCCAGAAAGCCGATCTTCGGCTACAAGATGATTGCGGTATCGAGCATCGCCATCGCGGGCGCGGGCTCCCTGGTCTGGGGGCATCACATGTACACGAGCGGCATGAGCGACCGGGCCGTCATGGTCTTCTCGTTTCTCACCTTCATCGTGGCGATCCCCTCCGCCATCAAGGTCTTCAACTGGGTCAGCACGCTGTACAAGGGCTCCATATCGCTGGAGGCGCCCATGCTCTTCGCGCTCTCCTTCATCCTGCTCTTTTCCATCGGCGGACTCTCCGGCCTCGTGCTGGGCGCCGCCGCCACCGACGTCCACGTGCACGACACCCATTTCGTGGTGGGGCACTTCCACTACGTCATGTTCGGCGGCACCGGCTTCGCCTTCTTCGGCGCGGCGCACTACTGGCTCCCTAAATTTTACGGCAGAAGGTACCGCGAGAAACCGGCGCTGGTCGGCTGGGCGCTCATGTTCGTCGGCTTCAACATCACCTACTTCACCATGCAGGTGCTCGGCATCCGGGGCATGCCGCGGCGCTACTACGACTACCTCCCCGAGTTCGCCGACCTGAACCTGGTGGCGACGGTCGGGAGCTGGATAATGGTGACAGGGCTCATCATCGTGGTGGTGAACCTGTGGCGCGGGCTTTTCTGGGGCGAGAGCATCGGGGAGAATCCCTGGGACGGCGCAACCCTGGAGTGGAGCATCGCGACCCCTCCCCCGACGGAGAATTTCGAGGAGGATCCGGTGGTCACCCACGGCCCCTATGACTTCAACAAGGGGGTGGGGATACCATGAGCCATCAGGAGCATACGGACAACATCGGCGCGAAGCTCGGCATGTGGCTCTTCCTCTTCACCGAGCTGCTTTTGTTCGGCGGACTCTTCATCCTGTACGCGGTGTACCTCGCGCGCTACCCGCACGAGTTCTCCGCCGCCGGAAAGGAGCTGAACGTCACCTTCGGCGCGATCAACACGGTCGTGCTGCTGACCAGCAGCCTGCTGGCGGCGATGGCGGTCACCGCCATAAAGCGCGGCGAAAAAGGCCTGACGGTGGCGCTGCTTTCAGGAACCCTTGGGTGCGCGCTGATCTTCCTGGTCATCAAGTATTTCGAATGGAGCGCCAAGATCCACCATGGCATCTACCCGGGCTCACCGAGGCTGGTGGCGGGGGCGCCGGGCGAGTCGGTCTTCTTCGGGCTCTACTACATCACCACGGGCTTGCACGGGGTGCACGTCGTGATCGGTGGGGCGGTCCTTGGCTGGATCGGCACCAGGGTGAACAGCGGAAGCCTGAACCAAGGGAACAACGTCGCACTGGAAAACGGGACACTCTACTGGCACCTGGTGGACCTGGTCTGGATCTTCATCTTCCCGCTGTACTACCTGATTCTTTAAAAGGTTTTATCCGAGGAGCATTGAATGACATCTGATACCGCAGTGCATGCCGAGCATGCCGAGCATATCGTCAGCTACAAGAAGCTTTGCGCCGTATGGCTCACGCTCCTGGTCCTCACCGTGGCGACGGTGCTGATCACGCGGGCCGACCTGGGAGCCGCCAAGGTCTGGGCCGCGCTCGGCATCGCCTCCCTGAAATCGGGGCTGGTGATCGCCTTCTTCATGCACATGAAGTACGAGGCGCGGCTGTTCCGCATCATCCTGTTCGTGGCCCTGGTTACCCTCGCTACCTTCGTCGGGTTTACCTTTTTCGATGTACTCTACCGCTAGAGGGGTGAAACCTTGGAAAAGCAGCTGATGACGACGACAGAGGCGATCGACCCGGTATTCATGTTCATACTCGGATCCTGCCTGGTGCTTTTGATCGGCATAACCGCCGCGATGGTCTATTTCGTGATCCGCTACCACCGCTCCCGCGCGCCGGTGCCCACCTCGCAGCTGGATGGGAGCCTCTGGCTGGAGATCGTCTGGACCGCGTTTCCCACGCTGCTGGTACTGGCGATGTTCTACTACGGCTGGGCCGGATACCTGAGCCTGAGGGACGTGCCGCCGGGCTCGCTGCAGGTGACCGCGGTGGCGCGCATGTGGTCCTGGAGTTTCCAGTACCCGGGGGGCAAGACGAGCGCCAAGCTGTACGTGCCGGTCGGCAAGCCCGTGCAGGTGAACCTCGAGTCGCGTGATGTGCTGCACGGCTTCTACCTCCCCGCTTTCCGGGTCAAGCGGGATGTGGTGCCGGGGATGAAGAATCACGTCTGGTTCGTGGCCCCCAAGCCCGGCTCCTACGACATCTTCTGCTCCCAGTACTGCGGCACCAACCATTCCGGGATGATCGCGACGGTGGAGGCGGTTCCCGAGGCGCAGTTCGCGGCCTGGCTCAAGGAAGAAAAGGGGGGGGCGGCGCACCCGGCCCTGGCGCTGCTGGAGAAGCACGGCTGCCTGGGGTGCCATTCCCTGGACGGCTCGAAGAAGGTGGGGCCGAGCTTCCAGGGGATCTGGGGGCGCAAGGTCGAGGTGCACACCGGCAAAACGGAGCGCAGCCTGGTCTCGGACGAGGCATATCTGCGGCGCTCCATCATGGAGCCTGCGGCGGACGTGGTGGACGGGTTCCCGGCGATCATGCCTCCCTTCGCCGGAGTGCTCACCGAGGAAGAAGTGAGGCTGATCATCGATTACTTCCGGACCGGCGGCAAGGTGGCTGGGGGCGGCGGAGCTGCCAAACTTGACGGCGCACAGCTTGCCAAGGAGAAGGGGTGCCTCGGCTGTCACTCCCTGGACGGCTCGCCCGGCGTGGGACCGAGCTTCAAGGGGCTCTACGGCAGCAAGGTAAAGGTCACCAGGAGCGGCAAGCCCATGGAGCTGGTCGCCGACGACGCCTATCTGAAGGAGTCGATCCTGGCGCCGTCCGCGGCAGTCGTCGTGGGGTTCCAGCCCATCATGCCGGTCATGGACGACCTCAAGGAAGCGGAGGTGGCCGCGTTAGTGCAGTACATCAAGGAGCTCAAGTGACGAGGATTTTGTTCCGGCTATTCAGATTGCGCCTGGTGCTCATGAATAGCGTCGCCGCGCTCGGGGGATATCTGCTCTTTCCCGGCAAGCCGGAGGCCCTCCAGGTCGCCGCCCTCTGCGGGGGGGTCGCCCTGCTGGCCTGCGCAGGGTCAGCCCTGAACCAGGTGTTGGAGCGCGACCTCGATTGCCTGATGCAGCGCACCAAAAACCGGCCGCTGCCCAAGGGAGACCTGACGCCGGTCGCGGCCGCTCAGCTCGGGGCGGGTTGCCTGCTGGCGGGGCTTACGCTGCTCCTCACCGCCGGCGGCCTGACGTCGGCGCTCCTCGGGGTTGCGGCTCTTGTCTGGTACCTCGCGATCTATACACCCCTCAAACGCCGCACCCCCTTCGCCCTAGCCCTGGGGGCTCTGAGCGGGGCCCTGGCGCCGGTGATCGGCTGGAGCTTTGCCGGCGGAAGCCCCGTCGATTTCCGGGTGATCCTGCTGTCAGGGGTTTTGTACCTCTGGCAGATGCCGCACTTCTGGCTGTTGCAGCGCCGCCATGCGGAGGACTACCGACGGGCCGGTTTCCCGCTCTTTGCCCCAACCGCCAAGGGGAGGGGGCCGGCTCCGGTCCTGGTGCTCTGGATGCTCGCCATGATCGCGGGAGCCCTGATGCTCCCCGCTTTCGGCATGATCGGGCGCCCCGCCGCACCCTGGTGCGCCGCCTTCTGTGCGCCGCTGATCATCGCCTGCTTCAGGCGCTACGAACCCGCGCTCTTCGCCTGCCTGAACCTCTTCCCGCTGCTGGTGACCCTGGCGCTTTGTGTCGGACGGTGAAGGAATCGCTTCCGTAGCGGCTCGGTTTTGGGCTAGAATGACCCGAAGTCGGAAAATGCCAGCGCGCAGATCTTGCGCCAGAAGGAAAAGGGGTGATTAATGGGCGACCAGGAAAAATGCGAGAAGCCGTCAAAGCATAAGGTGCACATGTGCAAGCTGAACAAGGATGGGAAGTTGGACGAGGTCGAAACGCACTCGGTGAAGCCGATAGTATTTTGCAACAAGTGTAGGGCGAAGGCCAACGATCCCGGTTACCTGTGCAATCCGCGGACGCTCAAGGTGTAGGGACAGACTAATATTTTAGATGCGTAGTGCATGGAAAAGGCGGCCGATCTGGCCGCCTTTTCCTGTTTTAAACAGCTTCCGAGCAGAGGACCTCGCCGGTATTCCCCCTCCCGAACCCTCCCCTCCGGGAGAGGGGACTCTAGGCCTCCGCCCATTAACACTCCTCCTAGATTAGGAACATTCGCAGCCCCCACCCGGGCTACCACCACTCTCCTTCGAGCTATCACCAACTCTCCTCCTCCCGGAGGGGGGAGGTCGGGAGGGGGGAAAGCTTTTCACCTTTCACGAAGTCAAAACGCCCAGTTCCCGGCCGATCCTGGAGAAAATCTCCAAGCCGAGGTCGAGGTCCTCCCGCGAGTGGGACGCGCTGATCATGACGCGGATGCGCGCCTTGCCCTGGGGGACGGTGGGAAAGCCGATCGGCATGGCGAAGACCCCGGGATCCGACTCGAAGAGCCGTCGCGAGAACTGCTGGGCCAGCGCCGCCTCTCCCAGCATGACCGGGGTGATCGGCGTGACGCTGGCGCCGGTGTCGAAACCCGCAGCTTGCATCCCTTCCTTGAAGTAGCGCGTGTTCTCCCAAAGCCTTTCCACCAGCTCGCTGCTTTCCTCCAGCAGGTCCAGCGCGGCGAGGCAGGCCGCGGTGTCCGCCGCGGTGACGGCGCTGGAAAAGAGAAAGGGGCGCGCCTTCTGACGGATCCAGTCGATGACCAGCTTCTTCCCCGCGATGACGCCCCCAACGACGCCGAACGCCTTGGACAGGGTGCCGATCTCCAGGTCGAACCTGCCGTTCAGACCGAAGTGATCCACGATGCCGCGCCCGCCCCGACCCAGCACCCCCTCGCCGTGAGCGTCGTCCACCATGGTGATGATGCCGTGGCGCTCGCACAGCTCGAAGAGCTGGTCCAGCGGGGCCATGTCGCCGTCCATGGAGAAGACGCCATCGGTGATCAGCAGGGCACGCCGGAACAGGCCGACGTTTTCCGCTATCACCCGCTGGGCGTCCGCCACGTCGCAGTGCTCAAAGACGACGACCGTCGCGGAGGAGAGTCGGCAGCCGTCGATGATGCTCGCATGGTTCAGCCGGTCGGTAAAGATGACGTCGCCCTTGCCGACCACCGATGGGATGGCGGCTTGGTTGGCGCAGAAGCCGGACTGGACATAGAGCGCGTCCTCAACCCCCTTGAAGCGGGCCAGGCGCTCCTCGAGACGGCGGTGCAGTTCCAGCGTCCCCGCGATGCTGCGCACGGCGGCCGGTCCCACCCCCCAGTCCTCAATCGCCTGCCGGGCGGCGGCCTTGAGCTTCGGGTGGTTGGCGAGGCCGAGGTAGTTGTTGGTGCAGAAGTTGAGCACCCGTTTGCCGTCCACGATCATCCAGGGGCCGCAGGGGGAGCCGACGGTGCGGATGTTCGTTCTCAAGCCCTGCTCCTGCAAAATGCCGAGCTCTTCCGAGATCCAGGCGAATTTATCTGTCATAGGGAACTCCTTGTGCCATCGTCAGGTTTTCTTGTCTCTTTGCATTGCTCACAGCGTCCCATCCCCGAGAATTTTCGCTATCACGTCCCTCCCCCTTCAAGGGGGAGGACAGGAGGGGGATGGGGGTGCTCTGGCGCCGGCTTACCCCATCCCCACCCCGGCCCTCCCCTTGAAGGGGAGGGAGCGTTCTTTGAGTGGGAGATTGGGGCCACTTTGACTTCTCCGGTGTCTCCGAGGCAATAAAGGCTTTATCTTTACTCGGCCCATTCCAGCAGCACCTTGCCGGAGTTGCCTGATCCCATGATCTTAAACCCCTCCTCGAAGTCGGTATAATGCATCCGGTGCGTGATGACCGGGCTCAGATCCAAACCGATCTTGATGAGGGACTGCATCAGGTACCAGGTCTCATACATCTCGCGCCCGTAGATCCCCCTGATGGTCAGCATGTTGAAGATCACCTGATTCCAGTCGATGGCGAGCTCGCCGGAGGGGATGCCCAGCATGGCGATCTTGCCGCCATGGCACATGTTGGCGAGCATCTCCTGGAAGGCCGCGCCGTTGCCCGACATCTCCAGGCCGACGTCGAATCCCTCCTTCATGCCGAGTTCGGCCCTCACCTGTGTCAGGCTCTGCTCCTTTACGTTCATGGCCACGGTCGCTCCCATGCGCTTGGCGAGATCCAGGCGGTAGGGGTTCAGGTCCGTGGTGACGATGTAGCGTGCCCCGGCGTGCCGGGCAATGGCGGTCGCCATGATACCGATCGGCCCTGCGCCGGTGATCAGGACGTCCTCGCCGAGAATCGGGAAGGCGAGCGCCGAGTGGGTGGCGTTGCCGAACGGGTCGAAAATGCCCAGTATCTCCATGGGGATGCTCGGGTCGGCATGCCAGACGTTGGTGACCGGGATGCAGATGTACTCGGCGAAGGCGCCGGAGCGGTTCACGCCGACCCCCTTGGTGTCCTTGCAGAGATGGCGCCGGCCCGCCAGGCAGTTGCGGCACCTGCCGCAGACGATATGCCCCTCGCCGGAAACGAGGTCGCCGACGTTCAGGTCGAACACGTTGCTGCCGATGGCGGCGACCCGCCCGACGAACTCGTGCCCTATCACCATCGGCACCGGGATTGTTTTCTGCGCCCAGGCGTTCCAGTCCCAGATGTGCAGGTCCGTGCCGCAGATGGCGGTCTTGTGGACCTTGATCAGCACGTCGTTGATGCCGACTTCGGGCACCGGAACCTCGCCCAGCCACAAGCCGGGCTTGGGGTATTTCTTGACCAGTGCCTGCATGGTTTTCTGCATGTCGGATGCTCCTTTGGGTGGTTAAGTCCCCCCTATAAAATAGGGGGGAAGCTGAACGAAGTGAAGCAGGGGGGTGCTTTTGTTTGGGGATGGACCCCCCTGTCTCGCGTGCGCGAGCCGTCCCCCCAGTTCCACAGGGGGGACACTGCATTCATTATAATATCAAGCACGAGGTGGATGTAAATGAGTCGAGGCAGCCGGCTGCGTGATTATCCGCCGTAAGCGCGGCAGGCCACTGTGAAGCAGGGGGTTTTTTGCGCAGGCTGAGGAATTCTGCTATGATAAGAGTTATCCAGAATTCACCGACAAGGAGGCTACCATGAGCGAAAAGGAAAGCTGCCCCACCTGCCCGACGCCCAATGAGCACAAGGCGCATATGTGCCAGCTGAAGCAAGAGGGGCGAATGGAAGAGATCGATCGCCACTCGGCGCATCCGAAATTTGCCTGCAACAAGTGCGGATCCAAGGCTGACGAAGAAGGCTATCTGTGCCAGCCCCGACCGCTTTAAAACCTATGCATAGCGCGGTATCACGGAACGCGGATGGCGCAATTGAGCGTCATCCGCGGTACATTGTTGGTCATCCGACTAACATCCGGGTGCCATGCTTTTCCCAGGTCGCCCAAGCACGGGCGCCAGCCCCCTGGTTTCATTTCTGATCGGGGATCCAACTCCGTCCCAGGTCTTCGAGCCCCACCTTTCTGATGTCCTCAGGTGTCATGGCGATTTTGAATTCGACCGTCGCGTTGAAGCTCAGAAACCATGGCTCGGCCAGGCGCGGTATCTGCGAAGCCTCGTCGATGTTCACCACCAATAGGGCCGTGCGCTGACCCTCCATCTCGGTGAAATAGACGGCCTCCGCAGCACATCCCTCCAGAATGCGGTTCAGGGTCTTGCTGGCAGAGCCGTACCTCACGGCGGCATTGAACTCAGTGTTCGGTAGTTTCACAGTCATCAGCATGCGCATGAGAATCCCTCCCTCTTCTGGCGTTGGAATATTTTAACTGCCCGAACCGCGCTGTCAACCGGTCTGCCAGTTCCGTTTCGAGCGCGCTGTCAGGCCAAATTCCCTCTGGAAGCTGAAAATATTTACCGTAAGGTGCCGCCGGAAATTTGTGCTAAACTTGCGTGACCATTACTACTACAGTCAGGAGAGTTGCTCATGGATCTGCACCCAACCCATACGATCATACTCAATCAGGGAGATCCTGAAGAGAAAAGGTCTGAGATCCTGCAGTATTTTCACGCCACCTACGACATCGATGAGAAGCTCTACGATACACTCAAGGAAGAGAGCACCTTCTATCTCAGAGCCGACCGGCTCCGGCACCCGCTGATCTTCTACTTCGGGCATACCGCCACCTTTTTTGTCAATAAGCTGATCATCGCCCGCGTCATCGAAAAGCGCATCAATCCGCGCTTCGAGTCGATGTTCGCGGTCGGCGTCGACGAGATGTCCTGGGACGACCTGGATGCGACCCATTACGACTGGCCCAGCCGCGGCGAGGTGAAAAAGTACCGGGACCAGGTGCGCGAGTTGATGGACGGACTGATCCGCACTCTGCCGCTCACCCTCCCCATTACCTGGGAAGATCCCTTCTGGGCGGTCATCATGGGGATCGAGCACGAGCGGATCCACTTGGAGACCTCCTCGGTCCTGATCCGCCAGCTTCCGCTCGACCAGGTGCGGCCTCTGGATTCCTGGGAGATCTGCCGCGAGTCCGGCGAGCCCCCGGCGAACGAGCTGCTGCCCGTGCCGGGTGGTAAGGTCGTGCTTGGCAAGGGGGCCGAGCACCCGCTTTACGGCTGGGACAACGAGTACGGCCGGCACGAGGCCCAGGTGGCGGATTTTGCCGCCTCGAAGTACCTGGTCTCGAACCGCGAGTACCTTGCCTTCGTGGAGGCAGGGGGCTACCGGGACCCGGTCTGGTGGACCGAGGAGGGGTGGAACTGGCGCACCTTCAAAAAGGCCGAACACCCGCTCTTCTGGGTGCCCAGGGAAGGGGGCTGGGGCCTGAGGACCATGCTGGAGGAAATAAAGCTTCCCTGGAACTGGCCCGTAGAGGTGAACTTCCTGGAGGCGAAGGCTTTTTGCAACTGGCTGGCCCAGCAAAGCGGCAAGGCGATCCGTCTGCCCAGCGAGGACGAGTGGAACCGCCTGCGCGACCTCGCTCAGGTGCCTGATTCGCCCGCCTGGGAGCGCGCCCCGGGGAACCTGAACCTGGAATACTGGGGCTCCTCCTGCCCGGTGGACCGCTTCGGGTTCGGGGCCTTCTTCGATCTGCTCGGCAACGTCTGGCAATGGACCGAGACGCCGATCTATCCCTTTCACGGCTTCCAGGTCCATCCCTGGTACGACGACTTCTCGACGCCCACCTTCGACACCCGGCACAACCTGATCAAGGGGGGCTCCTGGATCTCGACCGGCAACGAGGCGACCCGCGAGGCGCGCTACGCCTTCCGGCGCCACTTCTTCCAGCACGCGGGGCTGCGCTACGTGGAGAGCGCCGCCTCCGTGGAGCTGCACGAGGCCCCCTACGAGACCGACGCCCTGACCGCCCAGTACTGTGACGCCCATTACGGGCCGGAGCACTTCGGCGTGGCGAACTTCCCCAAAAGCTGCGCGGAGATCTGCCTGGAGCTGATGCAGGGGCGCCGGAAAACCCACGCCCTTGACCTTGGCTGCGCCCTGGGGCGCGCCAGTTTCGAGCTGGCCCGCGGCTTCGAAAAGGTCACCGGACTCGACTTCTCGGCGCGCTTCTTCCAGCTGGCGGCTCGGATGCAGGAGGGTGGCTACCTGCGCTACGCGCTCCCTGAGGAAGGCGAGATCGTTTCCTACCACGAGATCACCCTGGCGGAGCTCGGGCTCGACGGGGTGCGGGAGCGGGTCCAGTTCTACCAGGCGGACGCCTGCAACCTGCCGGAAAAGTTCACCGGGTACGACCTGGTGCTGGCCGCCAACCTGATCGACCGGCTCTACTCGCCACGCCGCTTCCTCTCCAGCATCCGCGAGCACCTAAACCCGGGCGGGCTGCTGGTGCTCGCCTCCCCCTACACCTGGCTGGAGAACTTCACCAAGAAGGAGGAGTGGCTCGGGGGGTACCGGGAGGCCGGCGAGAACGTGACCACCCTGGAGGGGCTCAGCGCCGCACTGGCACCAAGTTTCCGGATGCTCGGTGAGCCCCGCGACGTCCCCTTCGTGATCCGGGAGACCCGCCGCAAGTTCCAGCACACCGTGGCGCAGCTGACCGTATGGGAGCTTTTATGACGGGGTCCGGCTTCGACTTCGACGAGATCATCGACCGGCGCGGCAGTTCCAGCGAGAAGTGGGAAAAGTACCGGGGCAGGGACATCATCCCGCTCTGGGTGGCGGACATGGACTTCCGCTCGCCCCCCGCGGTGATACAGGCGCTGCACGAGCGGGTGAGCCACGGCGTCTTCGGCTACACCTCCGCTCCGGAGAGCCTGGTCGAGGCGGTGATCGACACGCTGCAGGCGGAGTTCGGCTGGGAGGTGCGCGGGGAGTGGATCACCTGGCTTCCCGGGCTCGTCACCGGGTTGAACGTCGCCTGCCGGGCGGTAGGCGAGCCGGGGGACGAGGTTATCACCTTCACCCCGGTCTATCCCCCCTTCATGTCGGCTCCGCCGCTTTCCGGGCGCAAGGTCGTGCAAGTGCCGCTGGCGTACGCGGACGGGCGCTGGGGGCTCGACCTGGAGGCGCTGGAGCGCGCCGTCACCCCGCGCACCAGGCTGCTGCTGCTGTGCAGCCCGCACAACCCGGTGGGACGGGTCTGGAGCGAGTCGGAACTGAGCGCACTCGCCCAGTTTGCCGAGCGCCACGACCTGGTGCTCTGCTCCGACGAAATCCACGCCGGGCTGGTGCTGGACCAGGCGGTGCGCCATATCCCCATCGCGACCATCTCTCCCGAGACGGACCGGCGCACCATCACCCTGCTGGCGCCCAGCAAGACCTTCAACGTGCCGGGGCTCGGCTGCTCCTTCGCGGTCATTTCCGACGCCACCCTGCGTCGCGCCTTCCGGGCCGGCATGGGACGGATCGTGCCCCACGTGAACCTGCTCGGCTTCACGGCGGCCGAGGCGGCATACCGGTACGGGGAGCCCTGGCGCCAGGAGCTGCTCGCCTATCTGCGCGGCAACCGCGACCTGGTGGCGCAGGAGGTCGGGAAAATGCCAGGCTTGAGCGTGGCGCACGTGGAGGCGACCTACCTTTCCTGGATCGATCTGAGGGGTAGGGGAATTGAGGATCCGGTGCGGTTTTTCGAGGAGGCGGGGGTGGGGCTCTCCGGGGGCGCCGATTTCGGCTTGCCCGGCTTTGTCAGGCTCAACTTCGGCTGTCCGCGCGCGCTTTTGTCCGAGGCGCTCAGGCGCATGCGGGTCGCGCTGGGATGAGCTGACCTCCTGATCCTGCGCGATTTATTGACAGATCAAAGTGCGGAGTGTACATTTGTAATGTACATTTAAATAGCCGAGGTCGACATGATAGAAGTGAATGTGACGGAATTTCGCAATCATTTGCCGGATTATCTAGGTCGTGTGAAACAGGGGGAGGAGGTGCTGCTCACCTCACGCGGGAAGGTGGTAGCGCGGATGTCCCCGGTGGCTGATGAATGCCTTTCGGCAAGGGAGCGGCTTGTGTCGCTGCGGGATAAATGCAGGATTGGCGACGTGGTGTCTCCGCTCGATGAGGTCTGGGAAGCGGGCGATGCTGCTCCTTGACACCTGCGCGCTGATCTACGATGCGCTTTCCCCCGAGCGCCTCAGTCGGCCTGCCGAGGTTGCCATTCAAAAGGGGCACGCACAGAGCGAACTCGCCTGTAGTGGCATCTCCCTTTGGGAAATAGCCATGCTGGTCGCCAAGGGTCGACTCGATCCTGGAACCGATGCACTCGGGTTCATTCGGCTGCTTCTTGCGGCCAGGCGGCTACAGGTGTTGCCCATCACTCCTGAAATCGCGGTCACCAGCGCAGACACCAACCTTTTCAGTCATGCGGACCCTGCCGATCGCATCATTGCCGCAACCGCTCTCATTCACAAGGTTCGATTGATCACCTGCGACGCGCATCTCGCGAAGGTCAAGGGACTCTCCGTGCTATGGTAACGCGATAGCCATTTAGTCCTTTCCACATGGTGACGTCAACGGTTCGTTTGAAAAGCCTAAGAGCTTTGTAGGCATTGCGCTGCTCGGTTATACTACTCCAGTAGGAACCCACCCTAGAGTTAATCCTATAATTCCTCTTGTATGACAGACCATTCCGACTCCGGTTGCCTACTATTCCTTGTTTGACCTGCCGGCTGTTTGGGTGTATATTTTGCCGGCGTTAATTCTAATGAAGTAATTTGAGAAGGCCTCACTGTTGGGTGTTCACTCGAGAGGAGGACGAACCTTGAAAACCTTCATATCCAGGAACTGTTATCGGATCATCCTGCTGATTGCCTTTCTTGCTGCGATGTGGGGCTGCGGCAGCGGCGACAGCGGAAGCGGCGGGGCACTGGTAACAAACAAGGTTTTCAGCAATGGAGCCTCTGTCAGCCTGTTTTCCTGCGTTGTTCCTCCTCCCATCCTATGCAGGCAAGCTGGACGGTGCGCGGAATGGGGCGGGCGCCGGAACCGTAAGCGCTAACCGTACGGACGGTGACACCTAACTCACGGCTTGCTGCAGCAAGTGAAAGACCGTTTCGAATGCGCCAGACGGTGAAGCGGTCGGCAGGCGTTTGCGAACGCTGATCGAGCATGTCGGCAAAGAGCGTATCCGCGCCAATCTGGATGTCGAATGGGGGCCATTCAGCCTCCCATCCGTATTCGCCCAGGGCTGCATTGGAGAAGGCGGCGGGTTCACGCAAAGGCGCAAGCCCTGGCAAGGAAAAGACAGGGTCCTTTAAGCTAACGACGCCGCCGGAACCGTCGGCAAATTGAACTGCAAGGCAATAATCAGCGGCGGGACTCACAGTTGTTAGTCTTGGTCGGGTTATCCGTGTAGCGATTGCCATAATTGCATCAACTCCTTTTTGTTGATCTCTACCCATTTAAGAGCGTGCCGCAGAACCTTGGCGGGTGCGGCGCCATCCATAACCTCAAGGGTTGCAAGGTTGATCGCCGCCTCAAAGCCAGGACCCATGAGATGCACATGCGGAGGGTTATGGTCCTTCTCTCTCAAGGTGATCCTGAAGTTTGCAAAACGGTACTTAGTCGTCATCTACGGATTATATAGAAAATATTTCTATATGCAAGCGTTGTTGAGGAGATACTTGGCAACGTGGAATCGAAACGGCGACGGACGCGGGCGACCGCAGCCCGCCAGGCCGCTGAATAGATAAGCCCCGGCAGGCCGGATCAGAGGGAGCACTTGGGATGGCGCGCACATGAACCTGAAGAACAAAACTCCACAGAACCTGGCAGAATCGGTCTGCGCGGAGCTCAGAAAACGCCATGCCGTGGTCCCGGACGAGAGAATCATCGTCGACCTCTTCGAGACCATGTACTTCTCCAGCCTGAGGACGGAAGAGTCCGAATCCATTACCTTCCACGTGGTCTTCCTGGACCCCGCCCAACCCGACCCCAAGCCACCTCGCAACCCGGTGAAGGACCGCTGGAGCTATGTGCCGTTTGCGGAACCGATCCGGCTGACCGTCTCCAACCTGGTCAAAATTGCCAAATCGTCCGGTTTGACCACCTCCTCCTTCGTGGTCTGGCCGGGCGCTGAGGACGAGCTCTTCATCTGGGGGCTGGTGGACCAGCAAAACCGCTTTCACAAGTTCCTGAACCGCTCCGCGGAAATCGAGGCCGAGCGGCCCGGGCTCTTCCAGGCGAGCGTCGAGGGGATCGGCGTGGTCGTGGTGTACATGCGCTACGAGAAGGTCGCCGAACTGAGGATCAACGAGCTGATCCGTAACTCGCTGGACCTGTTCAGGGCGAGCCCGGTCCGGGACCTGCTGGATCCCGGCATAAACGATCACCTGCAGGCCATCCGCAGCAACATCCCCGACGACATCCATGAGAACGGCGAGTCCGACGAATTCCATACCCAGCAGTGGCTCTCGGTGCTCTGCCGGGTCCTCTTGAGGGTGCAGAAGCTGAAAAACGGCGGCGCCATCCTCATCACCGATCTGAACACGGCGGGCCTCAATTTCAAGTATCGAATCGACTACGAAAGGCTGCACACCGCGCTGGAAAGTAACGCCATCACGAAGCTCAAGTCGGATTACCTGGAGAAAAGCCTCCTCAATCTCAGCGAATCGAAAGCGAAGGAGATCCCTTCCGGCCCCTACTTCCAGCTCAGGCGCTTCGAGAAGGACTTGAGGGCCAGCAAGAACGAGATCGACGGAGTCATCTGGTTCATCGCGCTGCTGACCCGCGTGGACGGCCTGGTCGTGCTGGACCGCAATCTGGCCGTGCGGGGCTACGGCGTGGAGATCACCAACGCCGAGGAGCCGGCGAACCTGTTCATCGCCGGCGACCGGATGGCGACGCCGGCCAAGCTGCGACCGGCGCTCTACAACCACTTCGGCACCCGCCACAGGTCGATGATGCGCTACTGCTTCCAGAACCCGGGGAGCATCGGCTTCGTCGTCTCGCAGGACGGGGAGGTGCGCGTCATCACCAAGGTGGGCGACGCTCTGGTCATGTGGGAAAACATCAAGCTGAAGTATTACAGTTACGTTTCCAAGAAGAAATGACCGTGTCCGCCGCGAGGAGTCCACATGACCAAGATAGGAGTCGGCAACGGTAACGGGGGCGAGGCGTACAGCCTGGGGCGCAGCGTAGCGCAGTCGGCACTGCTATCCGGCGGTATCGGGCGCGCCGACCTGGAGCCGCCGGCGGCAGCGAAAAAGCCCCCCTGCGCCCCGAGGCCCGGGGCAGACCGGCAGGGACTGGTGCTGGTCATGGATGATGAGGAAATGGTGCGCAGCATAGCCGGGAGGATGGTCCAGGCCTGCGGCTTCGACGTGGAATGTGCGTCGGACGGGGCGGAGGCGATCGTGAAACTCGAGGGAGCCAGGAGGTCGGGGCGGCCGTTTGACGTCGTCATTCTGGATCTGACCGTCAAGGGAGGGATGGGCGGAGAAGAGGCCATCAGAAAGATCCGTGAAATGGATGCCGGGATTAAAACCGTCGTGTCCAGCGGGTATTCGGACAACCCCGTGGTATCCCATTACCGTGCCTATGGTTTTGATGCCTGCCTGAACAAGCCCTACACCGTGACAGCGCTGAAGGAGAGTCTGGCTGCGCTATTAAACGGAGCGCCTGCCGAGCCCGAGAGCTGACGGGGCGGAGGCAGGCCCAGGTGAAAGAGAGGACACATGCGGAAACTATTACTGCTCGGCGTTATATCAGCTGTTTCCTTGGCGGGCTGCACGTCGCAAGCCTGGTATGAGGGATTCCAGCAGCAACAGCGCGCGGCGTGCGGCAGGTACCCTCAGCAGTACGAAGTCCAAAGGTGCCTCGACAAACTCAACAACCTGAACTACGACCAGTACAAAGCCCAGACCGATGGGTTGAAAGTGAAGCAGCCAATGCCATAAAGACACAGAACTACATCCTCCCCAAGAGGTAGTGGCAGTGACCGCCCCGTACCAGCCGAATCGCAGGATTTAATCAGGCAGAGCCCTATACCGTATCGCCCCTTTGCACTCTGGTGCAGGCTTTTCGCGCTGGTGGGGGGGGCGGCACTGACAGCCAAAGGCTGCCGGATTCGGCGTGAGCAGGCAGAGGATGCGCGACCGCCCCTATCAGGCGGAGTAAGAGGTGGGCGGTGCCGGCGCTAAGCCTCTGGATAGTGGCTTGCCGTACGAAATTTTGTACGATATAATGTACAAAATATTGGAGAGCGTCCATATGCAAAGAGTGCGAGTTGACCAGGACATCAAGCCGATGTCCGAATTTAGAACTGGAATTGCCTCATTTCTTAAACAAGTCCACGACACAAAAAGGCCAATGATTATAACGCAGCATGGCAAGGGCGTTGCTGTTTTGCTTGATGTCGCTGAATATGAGGCGATGCAGGAAAAAATTGAACTGCTTCAGGACATCCATACGTCAATCGGCCAACTTGAAAACGGTGAAGGGATAGACAGTAATGATGCAAAGGCAATGGTGCTGAAACGAGTCGGGAAATGAAAATAATCTGGTCTCCTCTCGCAGTGGACAGAGCATCAGAAATTGCCAACTACATAGCGAAAGACGATCCGGCGGCTGCTGTCAGCTGGGTAAACGCAGTTTTTAAGCGTGTTGAGCAGTTAGCAATCTTCCCAGAAAGTGGCCGGATAGTGCCGGAAATCAACATCAGCCTTATCAGAGAGTTGACCTTTGGAAACTATCGGGTCATCTACAGAATGGAGGCAGATAGGGTATCCGTTCTCACAATTCGGCACGCGAAACAAATCTTACCGTTAAATGAGATACTCACCTAAACAGTCAGCAAATTAGCCCTTCCCAGCAAAGTCCCCTAGCAAAACGCTTCAGCATATCGTAGAATGCCCCCTTGTAACTCGGGACCGATCTTCACGGTCCAAGGAAATCAACTCTTTCGGGTCCCGGCGCGCGGGCGCGTTTGAGGCAAAAAGGAGAGCAGATGCAGACATCTGACGACACGAAAAACCAGGAAGCGGCCCACGAGCTCCCGCCGGTGCGCGGGCGCTGGCCGGGCTCCTGCTTCGTCTGCTCGGAGGGACACGCCCACGGCCTGGGTCTTCGCTTTCATCACACAAAAGACGGAGTGGTCTGTTTCACGGCCATTTCCAATGCCTTTTGCGGCTTCGACGGCATGGTGCACGGCGGGATCATCTCCACCCTCATGGACGAGGCGGCCGCCTACGCCCTCTTTGCGCGCCACGGCAAGCTGGGAGTGACCCGCGAGATGAGCACCCGGTTCCTGAAGCCGGTCGCCACCGGGACGCAGCTCCGTGTGGTGGGGCGGGTGGAGAGCTTCGCTCCTCCCAGCGCCGAGGTGATCATGGCCATCTATGACATGGCAGGGGAACTGCTGGCCGAGGGGCGCAGCTCCTGGTCCTTCCCGCGCCTGTCGCGCATCGCCGCCTTGGCCGGCGTCAAGGAAGAGGTCCTGCAAGGTTTCCTGGATGACTGCCAACTGATCGAGTGATCGCTCTTTGCCAAGGTTTTATCGCTTTCCATGCCATTCTGTACAGGAGACTCAACGATGAGCGAAACGCTGATACCACGCACCCCTTCGGCCTATGACTATCCCCTCCTTATCAAGAATCTGCTTTTCTTCCCGGTGGTTGATAATCCGGAACAGGAGATCGTCTACCGTGATCTGTACCGCGGCACCTATCGGCAGCTGCGGGAACGGGTGGGGCGCCTGGCGAACCTGCTGACCGGGCTCGGGGTAAAGCCGGGTCAGACCGTCGCGGTCATGGACTGGGACAGCCACCGCTACCTGGAGCTCTTCTTCGCCGTCCCGATGATCGGAGCGGTGCTGCACACCATCAACGTGCGGCTCTCGCCGGAGCAGATCCTCTACACCATCGACCACGCCGAAGACGACGTGCTGCTGTTCAACAGCGAATTCCTCCCCATCCTGGAACAAATCCGGGGGAGGCTCGATACGGTGCGCACCTACATTCACATCTCGGACGAAGGGGCGCAGCGCACCAGCACGGTTCCCTCCTCCGGCGAATACGAGGAGCTCCTGGCGGCCTCGGCACCCGAATTCCAGTTCGCCGATTTCGACGAGAACACCCGGGCTACGACCTTCTACACCACCGGGACCACCGGCATGCCCAAGGGGGTCTACTTCAGCCACCGGCAGCTGGTGCTGCACAGCCTGGGCGTGCTGGCCATGCTCGGCACGGTCACCAACCACGGCAGCTTTCGGCGCGACGACGTCTACATGCCGATGACCCCCATGTTCCACGTCCACGCCTGGGGCATGCCCTACGTGGCGACCATGCTCGGAGTGAAGCAGGTCTATCCGGGGCGCTACCTCCCCGACACCCTGCTGGAATTGAAGGAAAAAGAAGGGGTCACCTTCTCCCACTGCGTCCCGACCATCCTGCACATGCTGCTAAAGCACCCCCACGCCGACCGGATCGATCTGAGCGGCTGGAAGCTGATCATCGGTGGCGCGGCCATGTCGCGCAACCTCTGCGTCGACGCCATGAAGCGGGGGATCGACGTGTTCACCGGCTACGGCATGTCCGAGACCTGCCCCATCCTCACCTTCTCCCAGCTGACTCCCGAGATGCTGGAACTGGCTCCCGAAGAGCAGGCGGCCATCCGGTGCAAGACCGGCCTGGCCATCCCGTTCGTGGACCTGCGCGTCGTGGACGGCGACCTCAAGGAGGTGCCACGCGACGGCGTCAGCGCGGGCGAGATCGTGGTGCGTGCACCGTGGCTCACCCAGGGGTACCTGAAGGATCACAAGACCTCGGAGCGACTCTGGGAGGGGGGCTACCTGCACACCGGCGACGTGGCGGTGCGCGACAAGCTGGGCTACGTGCGGATCACCGACCGGAGTAAGGACGTCATCAAGGTGGCGGGGGAATGGGTCTCCTCGCTGGAACTGGAGGACATCATCGCCCACCATCCCGCAGTCGCGGAGGTGGCGGTCATCGGCCAGCCCGACGAGAAGTGGGGGGAGCGCCCCCTCGCCCTCGTGGTGCTGAAACCGACGGAAAGCGGCCAGGCGACCGTCAAGGAGATCGGGCACTACGTCCGCGACTATGCCGACCGCGGCCTGGTCAGTAAGCAGGTGGTGTTGGTGAAGGTGAAGCTGGTGGACGCCATCGACAAGACGAGCGTCGGCAAGATCAACAAAGTGGCCCTGCGGGAAAAGTACCTGTAATAACGGGTGGTGACCCAATATCCGGGATCTAAAAGAAGTGCGACCTCAGCTGAGCCCGCGGCAAGGGTGGGCGCAGATTTCCAATGCCCCGCACGCGGCAAAAACCACTGGCGATACGCCCTCGGCGAGTCGGCGTTTGCATGAGCGCCGCTAACTTGGTAACATTGATGCCAAGCCAACTTACAGCACTCCGGCTGGCACGATGACCGGCTCACCGACGATAAAATAGGAGAAAAAGCTATGGAGAAAAACTCGAAAATCTTCCTCGCAGGTTCGCGGGGGCTGGTCGGTTCGGCCCTGTTACGCCGCCTTACCAGCGGCGGCTACACCAATCTGATCATCCCCGAGATCGACGAGCTCGACCTGACCGACCAGCAGGCGGTGGCTGGGTTCTTTGCCGCCGAAAAGCCGGAGTACGTCATCCTGGCGGCGGCGAAAGTCGGCGGCATCCACGCCAACAACACCTATCCGGCGGAGTTCATTCACGTGAACCTGGTCATCCAGAACAATGTCGTGCACAACGCCTGGCTGCACGGCGTCAAACGCCTGCTGTTCCTCGGCTCCTCGTGCATCTACCCGAAGCTGGCGCCCCAGCCGATGAAGGAAGAGCATCTCCTGACCGGCCTTCTGGAGGAGACCAACGAGCCGTACGCCATAGCGAAGATCGCCGGCATCAAGATGTGCGAGTCCTACAACCGCCAGTACGGGACCAAGTTCATCGCCGTCATGCCGACCAACCTCTACGGCCCGGGCGACAATTTCCATCCCGAGAACAGCCACGTCCTGCCGGCACTGATCCGGCGTTTCCATGAGGCCAAGCAGCAGAACGCGACCGAGGTCACGGTGTGGGGGAGTGGCACCCCGCGCCGGGAGCTTTTGTTCGTGGATGACATGGCCCACGGCTGCCTGCACCTTATGGAACTCCCGGACGGCCAGATCGCTCCGGAGCTGCTGAGCTATCCCAAGCCCTGCTTCGTGAATCTGGGAACGGGCGAGGACGTCACTATCCGCGAGCTGGCGGAAACCGTCGCCAAGGTGGTCGGTTTTCAGGGCAAGATGGTCTTCGATGCCAGCAAGCCGGATGGGACCCCGCAGAAACTCGAGGACGTAAGCCGCATACACTCCTTGGGCTGGAAGCATTCGGTGACTCTGGAGCAGGGGATAACCACCACCTACAAGTGGTTTCAGGAAAGTCTCAAAGGCGGCGGGCAAGGAGCGGTGCGGCTTTCCTAGGTTCTTCTAGGCTCTTCCCAAGCAAATGCAGGTTTGGTCCACCCTATGTAGATAGGGGGGAAGCGGAACGAAGTGAAGCAGGGGGGTCTTTTGCCAGGAAGGAAAACCCCCCTGTCTCGCTGCGCGAGCCTTCCCCCCTGTTTCACAGGGGGGATACTTCATCAGAGCTTCAATCCTTTCATCGGAGTACCCTTCAATCCTATCGCCTTTTTACCCTTCAACCCTATCGCGGTCTCACCCGAAAATCCGGTTTTCCTGCTCCTGGACCCGGATGAAGGTGGTGCGCTTGGTCAGCTCCTTGAGGGACGCGGCGCCGACGTAGGTACAGGCCGAACGCACTCCCCCCAGTACGTCCCTGACCGTGTCCTCGATCGGCCCGCGGTAGGGCACTTCAACGGTTTTCCCCTCCGAGGCGCGGTAGGAAGCGACCCCCCCCTCGTGCTTGTTCATCGCGGTGGCGGAACTCATGCCGTAGAACAGCTTGAACTGCAGCCCGCCACGTTCCACGATATGCCCGCCGCTCTCGTCGTGCCCCGCGAACATCCCGCCGAGCATGACGAAATCCGCCCCGCCGCCAAACGCCTTGGCGACGTCTCCCGGGCAGGTGCAGCCGCCGTCCGAAATGATCCTGCCTCCCAGCCCGTGCGCCGCGTCGGCGCATTCGATGACGGCGGAAAGCTGCGGGTAGCCGACTCCCGCCTTCACCCGGGTGGTGCAGACCGACCCCGGGCCGATGCCCACCTTGATGATATCGGCGCCCGAGAGGAGCAGCTCCTCTACCATCTCGCCGGTCACCACGTTCCCGGCCACGATGGTCTTGTCGACAAAGGCCTCGCGCACCTTGCGCACGAAGTCCACGAAGGCCTCCGCATAGCCGTTGGCGACGTCGATGCAGATGAAGTCGAGCTTGGGGTGGTTCTCCATGATCTGGGAGAGCCTCTCGAAGTCGGCCTCGGAGGTGCCGGTGCTGACCATGATGCGGGGGTAGATGGCCTCGCTTTTGTCCGCCAGGTAGGCGCCCCACTCCGCCACGCTGTAGTGCTTGTGAATGGCGGTCAGCATGCCGTGCAGGGCGAGGACCTCGGCGACCTCGAAGGTCCCCGTGGTGTCCATGTTGGCTGCGATGACCGGGACGCCGCTCCACTCGCGCTTGGAGTGCAGGAACTTGAAGGTTCGTTGCAGATCGACCTGAGCCCGGCTTTTCAGATTGGAGCGTTTCGGTCTGATCAGCACGTCGGAAAATCCGAGTTTCAGATCGTTTTCCAGGAACATATTCGTTCTCCTTGTCGGCTCGCGCGGCTCATGGGAAGGAAGGCTGCCCGCAGCCAATAAAAGCGTATCCCAAAGTAGGCCCAGCACAAGGCGTAAATCGCCGGAAAGAGAGTCTTTACCGCGCATGCGCCGTGTGCTAGAGTGCCGGCGGGGGTGTCACATGCATGAGCAGGACCGGCTGCGCCGCCAGCGCTGGGTGATCTTCTTCGTTCTGGCTCTGATCTACATCCTGGTCTACTTCTACCGGGTCTCCCTGGCGGTCGTCGCGCGGGACATCTCCCGCGACCTGCGGCTTTCGCCGGCCCAATTGGGCTCGCTCTCCAGCGTCCTTTTTTACGCCTATGCCGCGGCGCAAATCCCGCTCGGGCCGATGATCGACCGCCTGGGGAGCCGGGTCGTCATCAGCGGCTGCGGCGTGCTGACCGCGGTCGGCGGCATCCTCTTTTCCCAGGCGGGGAGCATGGGCGAGGCCATGGCGGCGCGCGTGCTGCTGGGGCTCGGAACCTCGTCCGTACTGATGGCGACCTTCACCATTTTCAGCCACTGGTTCACCAAACAGGAGTTCGGCAAGGTGTCCGGGTTTATGGTGGCGGTTGGCAACTTGGGAAACCTTGGGGGGACGGCACCGCTGGCGCTGGCCGTCACGCTGATAGGCTGGCGCAGTTCTTTCCTGGCGGTCGGCGTGTTGCAGGCGCTGGTGACGGTGCTGGTCTTTTGCGTGGCGCGCGATCGGCCACCTGCGGGCGCGACTGCCGACGGCGAGGCGGCCGCGGGCGCCCCGATGGGCATGCTGGACGCCTGGAAGGTAATCCTCGGCAACCGCGACTTCTGGCTGTTGGCTGCCGTCGCGTTTGCCTGGTACGGTAACTACCTGGCGGTGCAGGCGCTGTGGGGTGGGCCCTACCTGATGGAAGTCCTGAAGTACAGCCGTGAGGCGACCGGTCAGCTGCTCATGTGCACCTCGCTCGGTTTCATCTCGGGGAGCATGGTGATCGACAGCGTCGCGCGGAAGCTGCTGCACTCCTACAAAAGGACATTGCTGGCGGGGCAGGCGGTGCTGTGGCTCCTGATGACCAGCTTCCTGGGGCCGGCCGAGTGGCTGCCACCCTGGGTGCTGGCGGTGCTCTTCTTCGCCCTGGGGCTCGCTGTCTCCAGCGGGGTGATGATCTATCCCATCGTGCGTTCCATGTTTCCGGTGCGCATCGTCGGGACCGCGCTCACCTCCCTCAATTTCTTCGTGCTGATGGGGGCGGCTTCGGTGCAGCAGATTATGGGGGAGATACTGGGGTCCTTCGAGAAGCTGACGCCGGGGGCGCCAGCGCAGGCGTTCCACGCCGCGTTCCAGTGCCCGGTCGCGGCGCTGGCAATAGCGGTGGCCCTCTTCTTTTTCGCCAAGGATTACTGGGAGAGGTGATAGGGAAAGAGGCGGCAGGGAGGCAGTTACGACTCAACGGCTTAACGACTTAACGACTCACCCGCCTCTCACAGTTCCTCGACGAATGCCTGGAAGGCCTGCAGAGTCTTGGCCCTTTTCAGCTGCTTCAGCACCTTGTCCAGTTCCAGATCCTCGACATTGGCGACGACTCCCTTGATCTTGCCGAGCACCTGGGAGTCCCCGCAGAAAAGCTCGCGGTACAGCGGCAATAGGCCTACCAGATAGCGGCGCAGCATCGCCCGGCGCTCCCGGTACTCCGGCTCCGGGGAGGCGCAGCCGCGCAGCCTCTCGAAAAGCATCGGCTCGCCGATCCCCCCCCTGCCCAGCATGAGCCCGGCCGCACCGGTCTCCCTCAGAACGCGCAACCCGCCTGCAGCGCTCCTGACGTCACCGTTGGCGATGACCGGCAGACCCGTCCGCTTCACGACCTCGGCGGTGATGCCGTGGTCCGCCAGGCCGCTGTACGCCTGGCGCACGGTGCGGGGATGCAGCACCAGGAAGTCGACCCGCGACTGCTCGAAAAGCGGCAGCAGGGAGAACACCTGCCGGTGGTCGTCGTACCCCGCGCGCAGCTTTATGGAGAAGGTCCCGGTAATGGCCTCGCGCAGCGCCGGGATGATCTCTTCCAGAAGCTCCGGCCGTTTCAGCATGCCGCCGCCGGTGAGCCCGCTGGTCATCCGGCCGTACGGGCATCCCATGTTGAGGTTGATGTGTACGGCTCCGGCATCCTGGGCGGATTGGGCGGCGGAAACCAGGGCCTCCCTGCCGTGGCCGATCAGCTGCACGATCAGCGGCACGCCGCCTTCCGAGGGGCTGATTTCGCGCAGGTCCCCGGGTGCAAGGCGCTTTTTGGCCGCGACCGGGTTCACCCTCATGAACTCGGTGCAGACCACGTCGGGGCGCACCCATGAGATGAACAGCGAGCGCAAGGCGCGGTTGGTGAGTCCCTGCATGGGCGCCAGCATGAGCGGAACCTGGCCCGGCGACCAGGGAAGTGTCCCCGGGCCGGCCAGTGAGGTCGATCCATCGGATCTCGAATTGTCTTTTATGTGAGTGGTCATCTTTTGAGGAGGATTTCAGATGCTGCGTGAGGGTGTACGGCAAAGCAGGAAGGCGGCCGCGCAGGACCGCCTTCCCTCTTCAAAGCTACTTTTTGCGCCGCTATTGGCCAGTTCCTAGAGGATCTCGAGCAGTTCGATCTCGTAGGTGATGTCTTCGCCGGCCAGCGGGTGATTGGCGTCCACGGTCAGCGTGTCGTCGGTCACCTCGACGACGGTCACCTCTACGGGCTCGTCGTCGTCACCGGTCAGCTCAAGCTCCATCCCGACTTCCGGGACGATGTCGCCGGTCAACTGGTCGCGGCTGATGGAAAACACCTCTTCCTCGTCGTACTCGCCGAAAGCGTCCTCGGCGGGAATGGTGACCGTTTTTTTCTCGCCGGGAGCCATGCCGACCAGCGCTTCCTCCACCTGGGTGAAGAATTCCTCGGCGCCAATGGTGAGTTCCATCGGTCCGGTCTCGCAGCCGCAGCCGTCATCGTCACAACCTTCGTCGTCGCAGCCGCAGTCATCGTCCTCACAGCAGCCTGCTTCCTTGATGGTCGAGTCGAAAACAGAACCGTCTTCGAGTGTGCCGGTGTAATTGATACGTACCTTGTCGCCTTTTTGTGCAGTCGCCATTTCGCTATTTCCTTCTCTATGGTTATAGTATTTAGCCCAATGCTATCGGATGAATGTTACGTGTGAGCGTGCCCGGTAGTCCAGCAAAATCGACGGCCCGGCACAAGTTTTTTGCGCATTCCGGAATCGTGCCGCCCAACCTGCCGGAAGTAGGCGGGATATTGCGCGGCCAGGCAACGGCCGCCTGCCCGTTCAGGCAGCTACCGAGCCATTCTACCACTTGCACTTTACAGTTGTCTCAAGATTGTGAAACAATGCAGAGCAAGAACAAAGGAGACGGACATGGAGAAAAGGGTAACGGTGGAAGAATGGACTAAGCGGTTTCGCGCCGTAGGACTGGATGACGAAGCGATGGGGCATTGGCACACCCTGTTCGAGCGGGAGAACCCCTCGGGACATCAGGGATTCCTGGAGTGGCTCGGCCTGCCCGAGGAGCACATCCACCAGCTGCGCGCCAAATCGTCAGTCAAGTAAGGACCGGCAGGGGCGCGCTTTTGTTGCCTCAGACCCGGGGCGCACTCCCCAGTTTCATCAGCCTTCTGGCCGCGAAGTTATAGCATTGCAGATAGCTGAGAATAGTCAGGATGAAGCTGAAGTAGAGCACGCTCAGTATGAGGGGGACGCTGGGAGCCTGCAGGATGAACATGGTGAAGAAGCAGAACACCGAAAACTTGATGATGTCGCTGTACCTCTTCTTCTTGGAAAGCACCTTGATCTCATCCTTGCCGAGGTTGGTGGAGGTCAGGGAGAGGTCGCGCTCTGCTTCCTTTCCGGAGAACTTGTAGATCGGGTAAAAGCACAGCATCTGGATCACGAAGGAAGCGATCACCGCATACATGAAGCCTTCCGCCCTGCCGATGGCCTGGAATTTACCCTGAAACAGGATGGCCATATAGACGAGCATCGCCACCAGGCCGATTTGAGCCACGGCGAAAATCTTGATGGTTCTGGCGACTTTCTTGTAATTTGACGTGCCCGGCATGCGATCTCCTCTTGAAGCGTTGCGCCTCTTGCCTGTCTCTGCGGCAACGCACACCATAGCAAATATACTAGTGTTATACAATAGAAAGAAGCCGGCGGCTTTCCGGGGTTGAGGTGTGCGCCGCCGATAGCGCGGCAGCCGCAATCCTGATTCCTGCTAGGGAGCACCGCCGTTACGTTAACTATTCCAGCCGGCTCCAACTCTCCCCCGCCCCTTGCGGGAGGGGGTCGGGGGGCGGGGGCAGGTGCCAAATTCCGCAATGTTAGCAACTTCACCTCCACCCTACCTCTTCTCCCATCAAGGGAGGGGCAGCCTTAACTTAACAGTGGGGCGGAGAGGGGACGCGCCCGTCTCTCCAGGCAGAGGGCGCCGGCTTTCCCGTACCTGATTAGCGACAATCTTCCGCTTCCAAAAACTCTCCCTCCGGGACCGTAAGCGACCGGTGCAAAATGCGCAATCCGGTCCGGTTTTGCATTGATCCCGGCTCCCGAATCTAGTACCTTTGCGTGATTGCCGAAATGAAAACACAGGCGGACTCATACTATGAAACAGACCCGCCTCGCCTATGCCGCGCTCGCCCTGGGAATCCTCTGTATCGGCTGCTCGGCCCTGTTCGTCAAGTTCGCCGCGGTGCCCGGGACGGTTTCCGCCTTTTACCGGCTGTTTTTCGCGGCCCCGCCGCTGCTGGTGGCCTGGCTTTGGGTGCGCAAACCGCTTCCCGCGCGCCACGACCTGCTGCTGATGGCGGCAGGCGGAGTGCTCTTCGCCATCGACCTGTCGCTTTGGAACGCGGGACTCCTGCTTACCTCGGCGGCCACCGCGACTCTTTTGGCCAACAACGCCCCGATCTGGGTCGGGCTCGGCGCGCTGATCTTCTTCCGGGAGCGGCTGGCGCCGAGGTTCTGGCTCGGGCTCGCCCTGTCTCTGCTCGGCATGGCGCTCATCGTGGGCTCCAGCGGCTGGCGAGATTTGCGCTTAAACCGAGGGGACCTGCTCGCCATAGGGGCCAGCTTTTTTTACGCGGCGTACCTGCTGACTACGCAGAAGGCGCGGGTCCGCAACGATACCCTGACCTTCATGACGGTCTCGGTCGTGGTAGGAGCCGTGCTGCTGCTGGCAGTCAACCTGGGGCTGGGGTTCACCTTGACCGGTTTCAGTCCCCGGAGTTGGTGGGGCCTGGTCGGGCTCGCCCTGGTCTCGCATCTGGTGGGCTGGCTTGCCATCAACTACGCCCTCGGGCACCTGAAGGCGTCCGCCGTCTCGGTCTCTTTGCTGGCCCAGGCGGTGGTGACGGCGCTACTCTCCATCCCGCTTTTGGGCGAGACCCTTGGGGCGGCTCAAACCGTCGGAGGCCTGCTCGTGCTGAGCGGCATTTACCTGGTGAATAGCAGGAAGTAAAACAGGAAGGTTCATCATGAACGGAGTCAACAACCTGCCGCTCTTTCTTGCCTCCTGCGTGGCGCTCAACGTTATGCCCGGGCCGGACACGGTCTACATCGTGACCAGGAGCGTGGCACAGGGGCGCCGTGCGGGTTTGCTCTCCTCCTGGGGCCTATGCACCGGTGCCCTAGTGCACACCCTGGCCGCCGCACTCGGGCTTTCAGCCGTGCTGGCCGCGTCGGCCCAGGCCTTCACCCTGGTAAAATACGCGGGCGCGCTCTACCTCATATACCTGGGCGCCAGGACCTTCTTCGAGGGGGGCGGCGGACTTCTTGAGGCAGATCGCAGGCTGCAGGTGCCGGCGAGTGGCGGCAAGATCTTCCTGCAAGGCATCGTAGTCGATCTGCTCAACCCGAAGGTGGCGCTCTTCTTTCTCGCTTTCCTGCCGCAGTTCATCGACCAGCGCGCCCCCGGCAAATTCGCCACCTTCGTCAGCCTCGGGGTGATCTTGATCCTGTTCTCTTTGGTGTGGGAGGGATTTCTTGCCATCGGCAGTGCCAAGCTGGCGGGGTATCTGACCGGCAAAAACCTGCTGGCGCGGCGCATGAACCGTGTGGCCGGCACCCTCTTCTTCGGGCTCGGCCTACGGCTTGGAATGGATAAAGTATAAAAGGAGAGATAAGCATGGAAGTCATTCTCAATGCCATAGAGGTGCGGGTGCTCGGCTCCTTGATAGAGAAGGAACTCACCACCCCTGAGTATTACCCGCTTTCACTGAACGCTTTGGTGAACGCCTGTAATCAGAAGTCCAACCGCGACCCGGCCACTAGTCTGGAGGAGCCCGAGGTCATCAAGGCGCTGGACTCGCTGAGGTTCAAGCAATATGCGCTGCTCTCCGGAGCCGGCGGCCGGGTGTCGAAGTATCGCCACGCACTGGTGGAGAAATTCCGCTTCTCGCCGGCCGAGCTCTCTATCCTGTGCGAACTTCTGGTCCGGGGGCCTCAGACCGTCGGGGAACTGAGGACCCGGGCGGAGCGCATGCACGGCTTCGCCGATCTCGCCGAGGTCGAGGCGGTGCTGGACGAACTGATGGAGCGCACTCCCCCTGTCGTCGCACGCCTGCCGCGCCAGCCCGGTCGCAAGGAGCCTCGCCACTGCCATCTTTTCGCCGGGGAGCCGGACCTCTTGGCCATCGAAGTCCTGCCGGAATCGGGAGCCGCCAGGGGGCGTGCCGCCGTCGATAGCGGGCAGCTGGATCGCTTGGAAGAGGAGGTGTCGGAATTGCGCCAAGAGGTGTCGGAACTGCGTCAGCTGGTGGCTGAGTTCAAGAAGTCTTTCGAGTAAACCGCAGCATTAGTGCAGGGAGGGACAGGTGTCGGAACACACGAAAGTTACACAGCAGGAGCTTGCCGCAAAGATAGATGTGGCCGAATGGTTTATGCTGCGGGCACATCTGGAGAGGGGGCATCTCATCATTGTCGATGGCCTGCTCGATCTGGCTGAGGTGGGCGCCGTGGTGGCGGCTGATGACGTCAAGGCCATCGAGCGCTGGATTGTGTCGGGGCTGCTCGGTAAACCGACGGCCCGGCAAATAGAGAGCTGGGACGCTGAGAAGGGGAAGCATTTCCTCTGCCTTATCGTCTCGCCTTACGTGCTGGTTCAGGAAGAGTCCACCGCAGAGGTGTGACCAAGGGAGGCTTCATGGGGAAGGAAAATGCTGCCGAGGTAACCTGTTCGCGCTGCAGCGCCGTATGGCAGAAAAACGGCACGACCAACTGCTGGAGCGGCGATCCGGCGACCGCGCCGCCCCGTCCCGGCAACTGCCCGGCCGACACCCACGCCGGCGAAGTTGAGCAGGCGGTCGGGCTGTTGAAAGGAGAGGGTGAGGACGCCAGGATCGCCTTCGTCGCGGCGCGGGTCGAGGGACTCTGCTACCAGCCCATACCCGGCAGCGACGCCGTCAATGCGCGCTGGACCCGAGTCGAAGACACCATCGCCTTCGCAAAACTGATGGGATACCAGAAAATCGGCATCGCTACCTGCATCGGCCTGTTGGAAGAGAGCGAGCGGCTCTCCGCGATCCTGAAGGCCCAGGGATTCACCCCCTTAAGCGTCTGCTGCAAGGCCGGCAGCATCGACAAGAAGGAGCTCGGGCTGCAGGAAGAGGACAAAGTGCGCCCCGGCACCTTCGAGCCCGCATGCAATCCGATTGCCCAGGCCGAGATCTGCAACACCATGGGAACCGACATGAACATCATCGTCGGCCTGTGTGTCGGGCACGACATGCTGTTCAACAAGCACTCCAAGGCGCCGGTAACCACGCTGGTGGTGAAGGACCGGGTCACCGGCCACAATCCCGTCGCAGTGCTTTACGGCCAGAATTTTTATTACAAGAGGCTGCAGAAGCAGGAGATGGTCGTAGAGTAGTGCGCCAGAGGCCGGGTGCTAATCCGCCGGGTCGATATGTCTGGCCAGCTCCAGCAGAGCCCCGGCCGTGGCCCGGCAGACCTGAGCGGCGAAAGGAAGATTCAGGGTCGCCAGGGTATCAGTGGGCCGGTGGTAGTTGGGGTTGCGGAAGTTGGTGGTGTCGGTCAGCATGACCGCCTTGAAACCTTCGTCCCAGAAGGGCGCGTGGTCCGAGCGCCTGGTGTCGGGAAGCATTTCTCCGTTTCCGGGGACTGTCAGCACGACATGGGGCAGCCCGACACGATGCAGCTCAATCGCCCGCACCAAGGCGTCCGACAATTCTTGGGAGCGCTCGTTTCCCACTAGGGCGAGGAAGTTTCCGACCTCGGGCACCGGGATCGGCACCCCGGGCGGCACGGTCTGCAGCACGCCGTCCCCGGCGAATCCGACCGACTCAAGCACCAGCACTGCCGTCAGGTCCCAGCCGTTGCCGCGTGCGTACTCCGCCAGCGCCCGGCTGCCCCGGGTCCCCGAGTCATGATCGTCGTCATGCGCGTTTTCTTCCAGGCTCACGCCGATGAAGTGGACAGTCCGCTCAAAGCCAAGCAGCGCCAGCGCCCGGGCCAATTCCAGCAGCACGGCGACTCCGGAGGCATTGTCGTCGGCTCCCGGAGTGCCGGCGACCGTGTCGTAATGGGCAAGGACCGCGACCCGCTCCCCCGGGTGGCGCAGCCCGATACGGGTGGCGATGATGTTGCGAAAGGTGCCGCCGCTGTCCGCAAAGCGCTGCTCGCTCATCTGGTAGCCCTGCGCCCCGAGCGAGTCGGCCAGATAGTCCGCGGCCCTTTCCAGAGCCTCGGGCGCCGCTATCGGATGCCTCACACCTTCCAACGCCCGGATATGCCCTCCGATACGGTCCGCGGAAATCTCACCACTCAAGAAATCGTCCGAAATCATCCCTTTCCTCCCTTAGTTAAGCGCCTGGTTTAGCCAGCCACGCGAAGTGACCGGTAAGTCACCCGACGCCTGATTCTTCCAACTGATTGTATCACGTTCCTGGAACCTCCTCAGCGCCACAAATCGCGGCTCCAGGTTATGCTCTAAGATTTAGCTTTAGTCTGCTGCCGAAACGTCCGATACGGTCTTCAGAGTATGCTGTGAAAAATCGATGACTTAGACTACTGTCATTCTGGCGGAAACGACCCAAAGGCGGAAACTATCATGAAACTCATCGACGGATTATGGAAAGCGTTACGGGGCATGATTTTGCTGGTGGTACTGGCCGTCCTATTCACTGGCGTGCTACTGGTGTCATGTCTGGCGCGGCTACTGTTTGGCGACTGGTTCTCCGATGTCGCCGGCACGATGCACCTCGGCCCCGATTGCCGGCGGGAGCAACGCCACGCGCTTACCTGAGCGCCCACCGGAGGCTGCCCCCGCGGCTGCCAACCGGCTCGTGCCTGGGGACGTCCCGGCTTCCGTCACGACCTCGCCCGGTTGACTGCGGGCTTTTCCCCGACAGACTGCGGAGCAGGGCTGAATTCCCTGTCCTGATGGTAACGCCATGCCCCTCGCGTCACACCTTCCACGATTCCTGACGACAGATCCTCTCCAGCGCATAAACCTGCTCCCCCCTCGCTAAACAAGCAATACCTTGAAGTCTCCGATGTAAATCCGGCTCGGCAGAGCGCCTTCGGGCGAGCTGAAGCCCCTCCCGCAGTCCCAACCCCTGGCATAAAACCGTCTCGGGGTTGTCAAAAGTATGACTTTTGCCGGTGCCAGGTCTCATTTCCCGCCAAAAATCTCGTGACCATCGCAGGGCGGTATCGGCAAAGTTGTTTGTTCTTCGTATTATTTGGCAGAAATACTCAGTCGCCAAATTATATCCATGTAGAGCTCGCTCATGGGCGGTTAAGCATTTTTTGCTAACAGGCTCTACCTCGAAGGTACCTCTGAACCCAATTGTTTGGTGCCAGTACCGATCAAACGCTGTGAGTAATGATTAAATTCTGCTTCTGACACAGCTCGATAAAATAATGGATAAAATATTTTTAACTTGGTGGAGTGGCATACCATGTGCTTAGAAGCTGTAATCGGCCGCCGCAATGACCGGCAAGAACGCCGGACCAATCCAGAAAAGGAGAACCACCATGTCAACCAGCGATATTTCTTTGACCGCAGGAATGAGAACCAACCTTCTCAACTTGCAGAACACCAGCCAGCTTCTGAACCGTACCCAGCAGAGGCTCTCTTCGGGCAAGCAGGTCAATAGCGCTCTGGACAATCCGACCAACTTCTTCGCAGCTCAAAACGCGACTCAGCGCGCCAGCGACCTTTCCAACCGAAAGGATGGCATGTCTAACGCGGTCCAGACGGTCGGTGCAGCCAATGCCGGTATTACTGCTATTACCGGCCTGATTCAGGCCGCAAAAGGGATCGCCCAGTCGGCCCTTTCCACGAGCGACACGACGGTACAGTCGAAGCTCGCGGCTCAGTACGACACCATCCGTAGCCAGATTGACAACATGTCGTCTGACTCGGGCTTCCAAGGCCTGAACATGCTCAGTGCCTCCAACACCCTGACCGTGGTCTTCAACGAGAACTCATCCTCGTCGCTGAACGTCGTTGGCTTCCTCGGCAACTCCACGGGCTTGAGCCTCACCGCCGCCGGCGGAGCCGGCAACACCAACTGGCAGTCGGCCTCGGCCATCACTGCGGACTCTGCCAAGATGGATACCGCCATCACGGCGCTACGCACCAACACCCAGACTCTGGCGGCCAACCTCAACATCATCACCACCCGCCAGGGCTTCACGGACAACATGATCAGCACGCTGCAAACCGGTGCGGACAACCTCACCCTGGCGGACATGAACCAGGAAGGTGCCAACATGCTGATGCTGCAGACGCGTCAGTCGCTGGGTACCACGTCGCTCTCCATGTCCTCGCAGGCGGCGCAGTCGGTACTCAAGTTGTTCTAAACGGCGGCGGCGCAGTCGGTACCCAAGTTGTTCTAACGTTAGGTTGAAGGCCGGCCGGAGTGGGTACACTCGGGCCGGCGGACCGGTGAGGTGTCAGTTTTATGGCAGAAACGGGTTTTCCAGGGGCTGAGAGAAGTACGAGTCACCGGTTCGGTGCCGACAGGGGGAGGCTAGACCCTTGCCCTGGGCGGTACCGCACGGGTGACGGCTTATTGACGGAACGTGTGGCCCCGCATTGCGGCCATACGACACATCGGCGTGATACCTGCCGGGAGCCCGGCATGGCCGGGCTTTGGCAGCTGCGCCAGGCTGACCTGTGTTAGGCTCCTGGGCCAGGAAAAGGGTTTTTTGAGCGGGGATTGCAGCAGACGCCGGTAAAATCATGCCAGGTGGCAGAACGCGATAGGGATTTCAGCTGGCCGCTCGAGCTGCGAAGCGGCGCCGAAACTGCCTTGACCGGGTGAAACACCTGGAATTATTGGCGTATACAAATTAGCGCGGCACACAAGATGCTGGACTCATGGCATCGGCCGCCGCAGTCACCGGCGAGAACGCCGGAACAATCCAGAACGGGAGAACCACCATGTCAACGAGCGATATTTCTTTGACTGCAGGGATGAGGACCAACCTCCTCAACCTGCAGAATACCAGTCAACTTCTGAACCGGACCCAGCAGAGGCTTTCCTCGGGCAAGCAGGTAAACAGCGCGTTGGACAACCCAACCAACTTCTTTGCCGCCCAGAGCGCCACACAGCGGGCCAGCGACCTTGCGGACCGCAAGGACGGCATGTCCAACGCCGTCCAGACCGTCGGGGCCGCCAATGCCGGGATCACCGCGATCACCGGCCTGATCCAGGCGGCAAAGGGGATCGCCCAGTCGGCCCTCTCCACCAGTGACACCAACGTACAGTCGAAACTGGCGGCCCAGTACGACACCATCCGCACCCAGATAGACAACATGTCGTCAGACTCTGGTTTCCAGGGACTGAACATGCTCTCTGCCAACAACACGCTTTCCGTCGTCTTCAACGAGAACTCCTCGTCTCAGTTGAGTGTCGTCGGTTTCCTCGGCAACTCCACCGGCTTGAGCCTCACGGCTGCCGGCGGGGCCGGCAACAGCAACTGGCAGTCGGCCTCAGCCATCACGGCCGACTCGGCCAGGATGGATACCGCCATCACAGCGCTACGCACCAACACCCAGACCCTGGCGGCCAACCTCAACATCATTACGACGCGCCAGGGCTTCACCGACAACATGATCAGCACGCTGCAAACGGGTGCGGACAACCTCACCCTGGCGGACATGAACCAGGAAGGTGCCAACATGCTGATGCTGCAGACGCGTCAGTCGCTGGGCACCACGTCGCTTTCCATGTCTTCGCAGGCAGCGCAGTCAGTTCTGAAGCTGTTCTAGCCACAAACGGGGCCAATCTGGAGGGCAGGATGACTCCAGGTTGACCCTTTTCTTTTGCAACCACCTGAATTATGTCAATCGTGGGGATTATGGGACTCCCGGGAATCATAAGAGACCTAGGGGACTTGCAGGATTTTTAGCTCCCTCTCCCGGAGGGGGAGGGCTGGGGAGGGGGAAGGTTTCTGGAACCCGCGCCTCAGTCTACCGCCTTCATGCGGTAGCCGACGCCCGGCTCGGTCAGGATGTAGCGGGGGCGGGAAGCATCCTGCTCTATCTTGCGTCTGAGATTACTGATGTTCACCCGGAGCACGTGGGGCTGCTCCAGATAGGCTACGCCCCAGATCTGCTTGAGGATCTGGCTGTGGGTCAGCACCTTTCCCGCGTGGGTAACCAGCAGCCGGAGCAGTTCGTATTCGGTGGGGGTGAGTTGCACCTCCTCTTCCCGCACGGTCACCCGGCGGTGCGGCAGATCAACCTGCAGTTCCGCGATGCGGAAGACCGGCTCGGGAGCCTGCTGCAGGGAGCGGCGCAATGCCACCTTGATACGCGCCAGCAGTTCGGCGACGCCGAAAGGCTTGGTGAGGTAGTCGTCCGCCCCGGCGTCCAGCGCCTTTACTTTGTCGTCTTCGCGCTCCCGCACCGAAACCACGATGATCGGCACCTGCGACCACTCCCGGATCCGCTTGATCACCTCGACTCCGTCCAGGTCGGGAAGGCCCAGGTCGAGCAGAATGACGTCGGGTCTGACGGCGACGGCGGCGGCCAGTCCGCCATGTCCGTCGGTCGCCTGGTGCAGGGAAAACTCGCCGCTATCGAGGGCGGTCTTCAGGAAGCGCTGGATCGCCGTTTCATCATCCACCACCAAAATCCTGGGAAGATTTGCCTTGCCTGGTTCGCTTATCATAGGCTCCTTTCACAATTTCCAATTACAAACAATAACGCAAAGATGCATGAGTCGCAAGTGCGCAAAGCAAGCAATGGCGTTGGCTTTTGTCCCATCGGGATCCTTAACGCAAAGACACAAAGAAAGGTTAAACCTTAAAGACATGTCTTCTGTTTCGGATTTACCTTCGCGCCTTGGCGTCTTTGCGTCTTCGCGTTGAAGCTTTTAACTTGGCCTCAGTGGCCTCAGAGTCAGATGCTGACCCGGATCGGCAGGATTACGGTGGTAAGCCCGTCCCACTGCAGACGGCGCTGAATCGCGAAAGCGGTCTCGTTGTGCAGCATCCTGTGGTAGAACTTCTCCAGTCTGAAGGTTAGCTGGCCGGTAAAAACGGTGGAGCGGGGATACTCGTCGCCCAGCTCCTTGCAGATGCCGACGACGCTCTCGATCACGTCGGTCGCGACCCCCATCCGGTAGTCGGCGGCAAAACCGAGGCGCCGGGCGAGATCGACATACTTCTCCAGCCCCGCCCTGGCCGACGCTTCCAGCGCTTCGAGCTCCTCTGCGCCCTTGAAGCTGCCGGAATCGATGACCGCGACGGAGACGAAGATGACGTTTTTATAGGTCTTGGGGAAGGTGGTGACGATGGAGAGCAGGGTGTGCACGCCGAAGCCGCTGTAGGCCGAGACCAGCTGGATGGCGGTCGTGTCGGTGTTCTTGGGTGCCGCGCTGTTGACCGGGCCACTGGTCGGGAAATCGAGCAGCGCCTCGTCGAGCTGGGCCATTCCCTTTCGGACCGAGAGGTAATGCCCCTTGATGATGTAGCAGCAGCCGATTACCAGCGAGGTGATCAGCAGGGTGAGCCAGCCGCCCTCGGTGAACTTCTCGATAATGGTGATGACCAGGATGGTGGCGCACAGGATGAGGCCGACCAGGTGGACCGAGAGGTGCCTGAGCCACTGCGGGTCGTCATGGCGGCGCTTGATGAAGAAGCGGGACATGCCGAGCTGGGACAGGGAAAAGGTCAGGAAGACGTTGATGGAGTACATGACGATCAGGGCAGAGACGCTCCCCTTGGTGTAGAGCAGCAGGGCAATGGCAGCGCCACCCATCAGCATGATGCCGTTACGCATGGTGAGCCGCACCGAAAGGGCGGCGAAGCGGTGCGGGAACCAGGAATCCACCGCCATGTTGGACATGACGCGCGGACCGTCGACGAAGCCGGTCTGGGCCGCCAGCAGCAGCAGGGCGCCCTCCGAAAAGATGGTGACGAAGGCGAGGGTGCCACCCATGGGCCAGTGGGCGAAGAGGCCGTCAGCCAGCACCGCGTTGAGCGTTTTTCCCTCGACCGGCTGGACTCCCATGAGGGAGTAGCAGAGAAACAGCATCCCCGCGGTGAAGGCAAGCGAGGTGGCCATGTAGACCATGGTGCGCTTGCCCGTCTGCACCCGCGGCTCCCGCATGATCTGCAGGCCGTTGGAGACCGCCTCGATACCGGTGTAGGTACCGCCGCCCAAGGAGTAAGCCCGCAGGAACAGCATCAGGATGCCGAAGATCCCGATGGTGGAGACGTCGTGCGACAGGCCGGTGTGAAAGTCCTGGACCAGGGGGGCGATCTTGTCGGTGTGGGTGAAGACGCCGTCCAAAAGCAGCACGATGTGGGTCAGGACGAAGACCATGAAGATCGGGGCCATGATGGTGACCGATTCCTTGATGCCGCGGATGTTGAGCACGATGAGGAATACGGCGAGGGTGCAGGCGAAGGTGATCTTGTGCTCCTGGAAGCTTGCCGGGACGTAGCTGAAAAGGGCGTCCGCGCAGGCCGCGATGGAGATGGTGATGGTCAGCACGTAGTCCACCAGCAGGGCGCTGCCGGAAACGACTCCCGCCTTCTCGCCCAGCATGTGGGTGGCGACAATGTAGCCGCCGCCGCCGTGGGGAAAGTGCTCGATGATGCGCGAGTAGGCGTAGGAGATGATGAAAACGGTGACTGCGGTCGCCACCCCGAGCATGATCGCCAGGTAGGTGTGCGTGCCGAGCGCCCGGTAGGCCTCCTCAGGACCGTAGGACGAGGAGGAAAGCCCGTCGGCGCCCAGCCCCACCCAGGCGAGGACCGGGATGAGCGACATCTTGTGAAAAAGGTGCGGATCCTTCAGTAGCTTCGGGGAACCGAAAACCGCCCGGATGATCTTTTGAAAAAAATGGCTGTTATCGGTGTACTTTCCCTGCTCCATGTACTGCCCCCTCTGAGATGGCTTCGATAATGCGGGACCTCTGCGCGGGATCCCGCATCCCTATCAGGACGGGGGGCCGGCGACGCTGCCAGGGCTCCCGGCAGAACTGCCGACTTCGCATTATGGTAACCCGTGCTCGCATAAAGGCGGGGTCAAGATTTGCTCTAATGTATCAAGAAAGTGTCAAGATCGCGCCTGAGCCCCTTTGCATTTTGACCGACGGGAGCCAGCGGCCCGGCCTCGTATTGAGGCTAACCCCCACTGCCGTTCAGTTAACGATCCCGTCCTGCAACAACTCTCCCCCGCCCCTTGCGGGAGGGGGTCGGGGCGGGGTAGGTGCCACATTTCGCAATGTTGGCAACTTCACCCTCCCCCCTGCCACTTCCCGTCAAGGGAGAGGGAGCCTTAACTTAACGGCAGTGAGGCTAGCCCCGGCAGACGACAGTGACCTCCTTGCTATGGATGGCGCCTTGGTTGGTGAGGACGCTGGAGTAGAGCACGACCTCGCGCACCTGGTAGGGCGGGTAGTTCAGTTCACCATGCCGCTCCTCGAATGAGTTCACCTTGGCCGGGGCGGTGTCCCTGAGGCGGGCGAGCGTTATGTGCGGGGAGAAGGGGCGCTCCTCCGGGGGGATGCCGACCTCGAGCAGGGCCAGTTCCAGGTCCTGCTGCAGCTGGCTCAGCCGGTCGCTTGGCTCGACACCCACCCAGAGCACCCTGGGGTGCCGGCCGGGGGGGAAGTGGCCGGCCCCGCGCAGCGCGAGGGTGAACTCGGGAAAGTTGAGCCCGGATACCGCCGCCTTGATGGCGGCGAAGGCCTGCGGTCCGACCTCGCCGATGAAGCGCAGCGTCAGGTGGATCTGGTCGGCGGGGACCCAGCGGGCGACCGGGAGTTCTCTGGTAAAGCGTGTCAGATCGTCTTTTATCTGCTGGGGGATGTCGATCGCGACGAAAAGCCTTGGCATGGCTGCTCCGATTGAGAAAAGGATTGAGCTGAAGATAATGGCCGGCCTGAATAAAAAACGTTGACTAACGGCTCCTGTGATGTTAAAAAGTTTAACTTTGGTAATCAGAAAGTAAAGGCGCCACCGATGCTCGACGCGAGATACCTACGCGAAAATCTGGAGACTGTGGAGGCCCGGCTCAAAACCAGGGGCGAAGGGGTTGACATTGCCCTCTTCAAGGAACTGGACGGACGCCGGCGCGAACTGCTGCTGCAGGGCGAGACACTGAAGGCGCTGCGCAACAAGGTCACCGAAGAGATCAGCCGGCTGAAGGACAAGAGTCAAGGGCAGGAGCGCATGACGGAAATGCGCGAGGTCTCCCAGAAGATCAAGGGGATCGACGAGTCCCTGAAGGTCGTGGAAGAGGAACTGCAGATGTTCCTTTTGACCGTCCCGAACATCCCGCACCCGAGCACTCCGGTCGGCAAGAGCGAGGCCGACAACGTCGTGGTGCGGACCTGGGGCGAGGCGCAGCAGCTTTCCTTCAGCGCCAAGCCGCATTGGACCATCGGCGAAGAACTGGGCATCCTCGATTTCGAGCGCGGTGCCAAGCTCGCGGGGGCGCGTTTCACGCTGTACCGCGGCGCCGGCGCCAGACTCGAAAGAGCGCTCATGAACTTCATGCTCGATCTGCACACGGGCGAACATAAATATATTGAAATGCTGCCTCCCTTTATGGTAAACAGGGACTGCATGACGGGGACCGGCCAGCTCCCGAAGTTTGAGGAAGATCTCTTCCATATGGAAGGGGTCGATTTTTTTCTCATCCCGACGGCTGAGGTGCCGGTTACCAACATCCACCGTGGCGAGATACTGAAGGGAAGCGAGCTTCCGATCAGCTACGTTGCCCACACCCCATGTTTCCGCAAGGAAGCCGGGTCCTACGGCAAGGATACGCGCGGTTTAATCAGGCAGCACCAGTTCAACAAGGTAGAGCTGGTGAAGTTCAGCGCGCCCGCGGACTCCTACGACGAACTGCAGAAACTGCTCGGCCACGCCGAGGAGGTGCTGCGCCGGCTTGAGATTCCCTACCGCGTTGTTGAGCTTTGCACCGGTGACATAGGTTTTTCGGCTGCCAAGACCTTTGACATAGAGGTCTGGCTGCCGGGTCAGAATTGCTATCGGGAGATTTCCTCCTGTAGCTGTTTCGAAGATTTCCAGGCCCGTCGGGCAGGAATCCGCTTCAGACCGGATGAAAAGTCGAAGCCGGAATTTGTCCATACGCTGAACGGCTCAGGCCTTGCAGTCGGGAGAACCGTCGTGGCGGTGCTGGAGAACTACCAGCAGGCCGACGGTTCGGTGCTGATCCCCGAAGCGCTCAGACCCTACATGGGCGGGCTGGAGCGGATCAGCTAGAGATTGGAGGAATGGCCGAGTGGTTGAAGGCGGCGGTCTTGAAAACCGTTGAACGAAAGTTCCGTGGGTTCGAATCCTACTTCCTCCGCCATAAAGTTTTTTGCAGTAAGGTTTTGGTTGAAACGGAGAGCTGGCCGAGTAGGTCGAAGGCGCTCGCCTGCTAAGCGAGTATACTGGGAAACCGGTATCGAGGGTTCGAATCCCTCGCTCTCCGCCATTTTTTGCTAAAGCTGGCGAGGTTTTAGTGCGGCAGTGGAGGTATGATTGAAGCGATTGATGAAACTGATGGTTTTATCTCTGATCGCTATGGTTGCTGCAACAGGGTGCAACGAGAAAGAGAACAACAAGGCCGCGGTAGCCAAGCCGGTGCCGGCCAGGACGCCCTCGGTGGTAGTTGTCCCGGACAGCGTGAAGGGGCAGTGGAAAGCGGTCAGGATTGCAGTCTCTGACAAGAACGCCAACAAAGCGAAGGTTTACACGATCTCCATCGGGTCCAGCATCAAACTTCCCGATTCCGATCTGACGCTGACGGTGGAGAATTTTCTGCCGCATTTCGTGATGGAAGGCACCACCCTCACCTCCCAGTCCAACGAGCTGATGAATCCCGCGGCACAGTTACGGATTCAGGAAGCCGGCAGGGAGATTTACAAGGGCTGGTTGTTCACGCTGTACCCGACGACGCACGCCTTTCAGCATCCGTTGTACGGTTTCACCTTGGTCGGCTTCGTTGCGGCCAAATGACATAGTATGCGCTTGTAGCTCAGCTGGATAGAGCAATGGACTACGAATCCATAGGTCGGGCGTTCGAATCGCTCCAGGCGCACCATTAATATCAAAGGCTTATAGCTAATCACTGTGAGCCATTCGTTTTCATGCCGTAGAAAATGCAGCAAATAGCATGCGCCTGTAGCTCAGCTGGATAGAGCATCAGACTACGAATCTGAGGGCCGGGCGTTCGAATCGCTCCAGGCGCACCAAATAAGGAAGGGTTACGGTTTATGCCGTAACCCTTTTTTTGGCTGTGCGGTCTCCATTGGTTCGTGTGGTCACTCTAGTTATGCAGTACACCATCATCATTGTTGCGACACTCGCCTTGGTGCTCGGCTTCGTAAGGTATCGCCACCCTGGCCGTCGCAAGTTCGCATGTCACGAACGGTTCCGTCCAATCAAGGTCCTGAAGTCTGTAACTGAGCCCGTCAAGGGTAGCTTCGGGCTGCACCTCTGGAAGTAATGATAGCTCCTTGCTGATCCCACCCCGAATAACGCCTCCTTGCCATCCCGTTTGAGCTGCCGAAATAGAAGGGCATGCCCTTGATCCTCCCGACCGGCTACATGGCGGATTTGGACGCTTGACCTCCTGGCGTGTTTGGGATTCGAGTGCAGTTTCCATTGCCTTGATAGCTTCTATTGTTTCTCCTAACCTCAAATGTGCTCCCATGGAACAGTATTGTTACACGATGGTAATTTGTCCAACATGCTAATCGTTTATCATGACGAATCGGCTATCATGACAATGGGTCTGGTTACAAAGAAACCACTGCAGTACACCACAGAGTCATTCGGGATATTATGTTGATATAACCAAGATTCTTTTCAATGTGTCGAGGGCCATGGTAATTTTCCACTTTAGCCGGGGTGGGGCCAAAGTTATTTTCCACCCCCAGGGCCAAAGTTATTTGCCAGTTTAGCCTTACTGGGGCCAAGTTAT